>WNGI01001226.1_pt1 | contig 20939 bp, 21 predicted proteins | sample 5400621 | NCBI WGS metagenome assembly WNGI01 (sample SAMN13153374, study PRJNA577476) | soil metagenome | isolation source: 20 cm soil or saprolite under Garry oak tree replicate 1 | place: USA:California | collected 2016-06-15
CACCTTCGAGGCCCTCTCCGACAACCCGGTGGCAGCGGATTGGCTCTCGCCGCAGGGCGGGGGAGAGAGCCACATCAGGCTGGCCGAGTGGGCCCACGTGATCGCGATCGTGCCCGCGACCGCGAACACCATGGCGAAGTTGGCGCTGGGGCTCGCCGATGAGATCGTGTCGGGGACGGTGCTGGCGAGTCGCGTTCCGCTCGTGATCGCGCCGGCGATGAACGATGTGATGCTGACCCAGCAGCCCACCCAGGATCATCTCAACGCGCTGCGGGCGCGGCGGGCCGTCATCGTGGAGCCCGCCAGCGGACGGCTGGCGTCGGGGAAATCCGGCGTGGGGCGGTTGGCGTCTGCTGAGCGGATCGTGGCCGTGATCGACGCCGTGCTCGCCGGCCGCCGGACCCTCGACGGCCTTCGCGTGGTCGTCAGTGCCGGCGGCACGCGCGAAGCCGTCGACCCGGTGCGCTACGTGGGGAATTTCTCCAGCGGCAAGATGGGCCGCGCCCTGGCCGAGGTGGCGGCCGCGCGTGGGGCCGATGTCACGCTGGTCACCACGGCCCCCTCCAACCCCGAGGGAATGGTGGAAGTCGCGGTGGGCAGCGCGACCGAGATGCTGACAGCGCTGACGAAAGCCTGCGCCGATGCCGACGTGCTGGTGATGGCGGCGGCGGTCGCCGACTACGCGCCGGAGCAGGTCGCCGCTTCCAAGCTGCGGCGCACCGACCGGCCGATGGATCTGCACCTTCGCCCCAACGTCGACATCTTGAAGACCCTGGGACCTCGCCCGGGACTCTACCGCGTGGGCTTCGCCGCCGAAACCGAAGACCTCCGCGCCCAGGCGCAGCAGAAGCTCGGCGCCAAGCAGCTCGACATGATCGTCGCCAACGAGGTGGGGGTCGACGGCCAGGGGCTGGCCAGCGATTTCAACGCGGTCACCATCGTGACGCCCGCGGGCGTCGCCGCCGAGGTGCCCCGACTTCCCAAAGTGGAGGTGGCGGGGCGGATCTGGGATGCCATCGATGCCGGCCGGAACCGCGGCGCCTGAGACGGCGCTCCGTCCGATCGCGCAGGTCGCGGTCGAGGCGCGCGTCGGCAGCCAGACCGGGCTCTTCGACTACGCCGTCCCCGAGGCGCTCACCGGCCTGATCGAGGTGGGGCACCGGGTCCGGGTGCCCTTCGGCAAACGGACCGTGACCGGTTTCGTCTACGCGCTCGAGCAGGGCCCGACCGTGCTGGAGCTCAAGCCGATCGAGGCGCTGCTCGACGCTGAGCCGGTGCTACCGTCCCCGCTCGTGGAATTGGCCGGCTTCGTCGCCGCTCACTACCTGGTGCCGCTCGATGAGGTGATCCGGGCGATCGTGCCGCCGCGGGTTCGCGCCGTCGTCCATCGATCGGTCAAGCGCAGGCGGCAGAGCCGCATCCTCCGGCAGGCCGGGGCGGTCAGCGTGCCCGAGGCGATCGTGCTCGAACCGGCGCAGGAGGCAGTCCGGGAGCGGATCGCGATCGCCCTTTCGCGCCAGGAGTCGGAGGTTTTTCTCCTGCACGGCGTCACGGGCAGCGGCAAGACCGAGGTCTACCTTGCCCTGCTCGAGCAGGTGCTGGCCGCTGGGGGTCAGGGCCTGGTGCTGGTGCCCGAGATCGCGCTCACGCCACAGACCGTGGGGCGCTTCGCGGCACGCTTCCCAGGACGGCTCGCCGTCCTGCACAGTGCGCTGACCGAAGCGGAGCGGGCCGCCGAGTGGTGGCGGATCCGGCGCGGCGAGGCGGACATCGTGATTGGGCCGCGCGCCGCTGTTTTCGCGCCGCTCCCGCGTCTTCGGCTGATCGCGATCGACGAAGAAGAATCGTCCGCGTTCAAGCAGGACCGTATTCCGCGATACCACGCGCCGACGGTAGCCCGCTGGCTGGCGGAACGGACCCGGGCCGTCCTGGTGCTGGGCAGCGCCACGCCCAGCGTCGCGACCTACGCCGCCGCGCTCGAAGGGCGCGAGCATTTGCTGGAGCTCCCGCACCGCGCCCGCGGCCGGCCACTACCGCCCGTGACCATCGTCGATCTGCGCGCCGAAATCGCGGCGCAGCACTTCAGCCCGCTGAGCCGCGAGCTGCAAACGGCAATCGGTGGATCGCTGCAGCGCCACCAGCAATCGATTCTGTTTTTGAATCGCCGCGGGCTGGCGACCTTCGTCCTCTGCCGTGACTGCGGCCAGGCGCGCGAATGTCCGCACTGCAGCGTCGCCCTCGTCTACCACGCCTCCCTGGGCCGCCTGCAGTGCCACTACTGCGGCAGCACCGAGCCGCTTCCACGCCGATGCCCGGCCTGCGGCAGCCGCTACATCAAGAGCTTCGGCGTCGGTACCGAACGCATCGAGCAGGAGGTGCGGACGCTCTTTCCGGACGCGCGCGTGCTCCGCCTCGACCGGGATGTGATGAAGACGCCCGATGCGGCCGACCTCGTCTTCGACCAGATGCGCTCCGGTGCGGCGGATGTGCTGGTCGGCACGCAGTTGGTGGCCAAGGGGCTGGACCTGCCCAACGTCACCACCGTCGGCGTCGTCAACGCCGATACCAGCCTGCACTTTCCCGACTACCGCTCCGCGGAGCGGACCTTCAGCCTGCTAACGCAGGTGGCGGGCCGGGCCGGTCGCGGCAGTGCCGCGTCGCAGGTGTTCATCCAGACCTATACGCCCGATCACCCGGCGGTCCGCCACGCCCGCTACCACGATTACCGCGGCTTCTTCCGCGAGGAATTGGAGATCCGCCGCACCTATCGGTTTCCACCGTTTGCGGAGTTGATCGTGGCGACCTACGGCCACCGCGACGAGGCGCGCGCGGAACGCGAGGCGAAGTCGGCGGCCGAACATCTGTCTGCTACAATCGGCCTGCTCAATTTGGGCGACATCGAGGTGCTCGGACCGTCTCCCGCGTTTGTGTACCGCCTCAAGGATGAGTTCCGCTTCGAGGTGACCCTCAAGGGGAGCGACCTGCACCGGGTGGCAGACGGCTTACCGCGGGGCCGGGGCTGGAGCCTCGACGTCGACCCGATGTAAGTTACTGATCATGGCTGTCCTCCCCATCCTCACCCAGGAAGCGCCGATTCTTCGCCAGAAAGCGAAGCGGGTGGCGCGTGTCGACAGCAGCATCCGCAAGCTGATCGACGACATGGTCGACACCATGATCGCCGCCCCGGGCGTCGGGTTGGCCGCGCCCCAGGTGGGCGTTGGGCTGCGCGTGGTGGTGATCAAGACCGACACCAACCTGCACACGCTGGTCAACCCGGAGATGGTCAAGTGGGAGGGCGAGCAGATCGGGCTGGAGGGCTGCCTCTCCGTCCCGGGCTATGTCGGCGAAGTCAAACGCTACATGCAGGTGGTGGCGCGCGGGCTCAACCGGCAGGGCAAGACGGTGAAGGTCAAGGGCGACGCCCTGCTGGCGCGCGCGATCCAGCACGAGATCGATCACCTTGACGGCATCCTCTTCACCGACCGGCTGACCAGTCTCGAGACGCTGCGCAAAGTGGAACCCGAAGAGCAGGAGAAGGAAGCGGAACTCGTCGGCGCCTAGCGCGAGATTGCGCGTCGTCTTCGCCGGCACGGCGACGTTTGCCGGTCCGACCCTGAACCGGCTCCGCGAAGCAGGTCACGAGGTCGCGCTGGTCGTCACGCAGCCCGATCGCCTCGGTGGACGCGGCATGCGACCGCTGGAGTCGGCCATCAAGCGGCAAGCAACCGAAATGCATTTGCCGGTCTTTCAACCGGAGCGGATCAGGACGCCAGAGGCCCAGGCGCGCATCCGCGAGGTCGGTGGCGACGCGATGGTGGTGGTGGCGTACGGGCAGATCCTTCCGGCGAGCCTGCTCGACGCGCCGCGGTTGGGAACGCTCAACGTCCACGCGTCTTTGTTGCCGCGCCATCGCGGCCCGGCGCCGATCGAATGGTCGATTCTCAGCGGCGACCCCGAGACGGGCGTGACCATCATGCAGATGGATGCCGGCGTCGACACCGGGCCGATCCTGGCGCAGGAACGGGTGCCGATTGCGGCTGACGAAACCGCCCCTCGACTCGAGGGTCGCCTCGCGACGGTCGGGGGACGGTTACTGGTGCGGACGCTCGAGGACCTCGTCGGGGGGCGGGTCCAGCCCCTGCCGCAGCCTGCGGCCGGGGCGACCCACGCGCCGCGACTCGGGTCGGAAGATGGCAAGCTGGATCCGGCCAGCATGAGCGCAGACGAGATCGACCGCAGGGTACGGGCCCTCGCCGGGCGGGTCGGGACCTGGATGACGCTGAAGGGCGTTGATGTCAAGGTCCTGCGGGGTCACCGCGACGGCGCCGTCGGCGAGGGCCTGCCGGTCCAAACCGTGAGCGGCGTTTATGTGGTCGACGAGGTGCAGCCGCCCGGTGGGCGGGTGATGAGCGCCGCGGCGTGGGCGCGGGGCCGGCGCTGATGGGGAAGAAGAAGCGCGACGCCGACACCACGATCGCCAGCAACCGCGCGGCCTTCCATAACTACTTCATCCTGGAGTCGGTCGAAGCCGGCCTCCAGTTGATGGGCACCGAGATCAAGTCGCTCCGCGACGGCGGCGCCAACCTGCGCGAGGGCTACGTCCGTATCGGCGCGAGAGAAGCGTTCCTCGTCAACGTCCACATCAGCCCCTACGAGCGCGGGCACAGCAGCAATCACGAGGCGAAACGCGAGCGCAAGCTGTTGCTCCACCGCGCCGAGATCATCCGCCTGGGCATCACGATCAAACAAAAAGGCTTGACACTGGTGCCCTTGCGGCTGTACTGGAAAGGCAACCGCGTCAAGCTCGAGATCGGCCTGGCCAAGGGTAAGCGCCTCTACGACAAGCGAGAGGCGATTGCGGCTAAAGACGCGAAGCGCGAGATGGATCGCGCCGTGCGGACGAGGGCTTAGGCGCCGATGCCGCCCGAGATGTTGCAATACATGTTCTGCACCTGGTTGCCGAGGAGCATCAGGACCACGATGAGCACCACGACCACCAGGCAGAGGATCAGCGAGTACTCCACGAGCGACTGACCCGCCTGCTCGTCGCCAGCCTTCAACCAACGCCAGAGCGTCGACATGCGAATAGCGTGAGCCCGGGGTGTAAGGAACCGACTTACGAGCTCGCGCGCGCTCGGTCCAGGTAGCGGATCCGGCTACAGAGAAGCCCGTAGGCGTTTTTGAGCCGGAAACTCGGGGTAGAATTGAACTGCTCCGACAGGCTGGCGGGGGCGCCAGGTCTCGACGGGGTAGTGGTCTGCAGGATGGCGAGCCGTGTCGCCGAGCACGTAAAAGCGGCAAGGCTATAAACGCCAATCGCGAACTGGCTTACGCTGCGTAAGTAGCGAAGTCATCCGGGGATTTATCCCCGGCGCCGGCCCGCTCTGCGTCAGCAGGAGCGGCGTCCGGCGTAAACTCCGCTGACTCGCTCCTGGCGGGCGTCGCGGCCGTCGGGGGGACTCAATACCGCGACTGGCTTGTCCGGATCCGCTCCCAGGGGAGCCGGGCAGGTGAGATGCAAAACCGGGAGTACGCTCGTAGATGTCTTGCGGGACGCTGCTTCGGACGCGAGTTCGATTCTCGCCGCCTCCACCAGCCGGCCGGAGCCCGGCCGCTTGAGGGCGCATCCTCCGCCTATTTGAGCGTGCTGCGGATTGTCACCGAATCGTGGGGCGGCTCTCGTCTTGCTCCATGCATATTTGAGGTTGTGGCTGATACAGACTGGACCTCAGAGGGGCCGACCAGGAAGCACCCAACAAAAAAGCGAAAACGCAAGGGCAGGAAAGAAAGCCCAACACAGGCTTCGACTTCAGGGCGCAGAATCCGAACGTTCCCGGCATTTGAGCCCTCAGCGGTCGGGATTTGCTAGCCGGGGAAAGAGAAGCTGCCCAGCACCAATTGAAAGGCGGCATCGTCGCCATCTGGGGCCTCCTCGATTTCGAAGGTGTTGCCCTGGTGCTCGAAGACGATGATCATCGCGCCGCTGGCCGGGCCGGAGGTGGTGACCACGATCTTGTCGGCTGCGATGCCGGCGATGCGCGTCTGGCTTACCTGGTTGTCCTGGGCGAGGCTCGTCTCGACTTGATCCTTCGGTCCGGCGACGACCCGCACCTCGATTGGAGGAGTGAAGGAACCTGACGCAGGCACATGCGATGGCACCGCGGATGGCGGCCCAAACGCCACCACGCTGAGGGCGCCTCCCGCCCCCGGTTCGGCGGTGTAGTCGCGCGAGATCCACCCGGGCGCGAAGCACAGATGGTAGCCGAGTGTAATGTGCTGATAACTCTCGCCCTTGCTGCAGGCAACCGACGACGATGCGGTCGCCTGCAAGGGAGGTGGCGCGTTCGGGTCGCCGCCGCATCCAGATAACATCGTCATCGCGAGCAGGCTCAACAGGACCCCCCGGAATCGGGTGCTGGCCACCGAGGAAGCGTACAGGAAACGCTGGCGCTTAAATCGCCGGGTTTAGCGAAAGATCGAGCTTGCCAGCCACCAGCAGGCGGCCACGCCCACGACCGCCGGCAGGATGCCGCCGAGCCGCGTTATCAGCGCCACGATCTGGGCGGGAATCACCCAGAAGACCGAGACCGGATCGGCCTTGACGACGCCAATCCGCGCCTGCTCGGCCACCGGGCCGGCCTCTTCGTAGGACGGCAGCATGTGGGACGCGAACGAGAGCCCGAGCCAGAGCTGGACCCAGGTGACCCAGGTGGTGGGCAGGTGCAGCACCACCCGCGGCGTCAATGCGGGAGCGAGACAGAACACGGAGAGGATCGCCAGCACCAGCGTTGGCAGGTAGGTGATCGCAAGCGCCGTGCCCAACTTCGGCGGCGCTTCATAAACGGTGTACCCCGCAGGGTCGTCGACGCGAAAGTACACCACCTCGTCGATCGCGAGACCCGCGCGGTGGGCGATCGTGAACTGGAGCGCCGTTCGAACGACGACCGCCGGAAAGCCGAAGAGATGGATGGTGCGCGCGATCAGCAGGGGAAGGGCGCGGATGAAGCTGATCCGGGCCGTCCCTTTGGCGAGTTGCACCGCATACGGTGTGCCGCGCTTCACCGCCACCCACGCCACCGTGCTGCCCCGCGTCACGGCGACCTTTGCCGCGCTGCCGAGCTGCTCGGCGCCGGTCCGTAGAACGGGGGCGGCCTTGGCGCGCATCCGAGCCCAGGGGATGGCGCGGAGGCGCGCGAGCACCTGCTCGACGAGCGATGGCGGGAGGTCGCCGCCGGGCTGCAGTACCGGTCTCCGCGGCGCCGGAGGCTTGGCGGGTGACTGCGTCAGATCGAGCGGTAGATCTTCCTGGATGGGGTCGAGGGCGCCGCTCATTTCGCGGCCTTGGGAGGCTCGCTGGCCACCCGGATCTTCAGCAGCAGCACCTGCTGGTCGGCCTTGGTATCGAGGGTAATCGCCGGGTCGTACGTACGGGCGGTGTACCAGGAGGAGAGCCCGGCCTTGGCGTCCTTGTCCAGCAGGTAGCAGTAGGCTTGGTAAGCCCATGCCTTGGGCGACGTCGGAACCGCTTCGACGGCCTGCTCCATCTCGCTGGCGCAACCGGCGTAGTCGAGGGTCGCCAGCCGCGCCTTGCCGTCCTGGTAGTGGCGCATCCCATTCCATGCACCGGGAAGGCCGGCGGACGCCATGAAGGTGAGCGCCAGGGTGACACCGATGATGCACAGCACCCAGCCGGGCATGTCCGGCAGCCCGCCGCGCGCTTTGCGCAACGGCTGCAGTGCCGCCTCGTAGCGAAGCAGCCGGTCGGTGATCTCGGCGTCAGAGACCTCCGGCAAAGACGGCCGGCGCAAGCGCTTCGCGTCGCGCAGGAGCATGACCGCCCCGGTCATGTCGCCGCCCGCGTAGCGCAGGTCGGCCTTGAAGACCAGGGCATCACGCGCCCCCGGATCACCCCGCACGGCGCGATCCAGATAGTCCTCCGCCATGGCGGTCTCGCGCTTCCAGTAGGCGATCATGCCCATGCCCAGCAGGGCAGCCGGATTCTTGGGCTCGCGCCCGAGAACGGCCTCGTACTCGGTGGTCGCGCCGGCAAAGTCCGAGGTTCGGATGCGGGCGAGGCCGAGCAGGGTATGGGCGTCCGTGAAATCCGGGTGGACTTCGATGATCTTGGCGAGCAGCGTTACGGCCGGCTGGGGGTCCTGGGCGCCGACGAAGGCGTATGCCAGGTAGTAGGCGGCATAAGCGTCGTCGGGACGCTTGCGCACCTCGGCGGCCAGCAGCGGCAGTGCGCCTTCAAAGTCATGCCGGCGAATGAGCGCCAGGCCATCGTTGATAGACATGTCCGGGCCTGCGCAAGTAACGACGTACTTGTCGTGAACTTACGCGGCTTTGTCGAGCCAGCGCTCGGCGATGAAGGCGAGGAAGGCCCGGTCGAAGTCGAGGCCGTTCAGTTTTGCCGTCGCCGGCCAGGCGTTGCGAACCTCGCCCTGGAGCCGGCGGTACTCCTCGAGATCCAGACCCTGAGCAAATTCCCACGCCCGCGCGGCCAGCTCGGCGTTGAGCGGTTTCATCATTGCTCTCCTACTCCTATACAACGTGTGAACCGGCCAAATCGATTCACGTCCACGTTGTGTCACGCAACGTGCAATCCGCAAGACGGCATGACCCGATCGCGTCAATCGGGTCATGAGGTTGCTAAGCCTCCGAAGCGTCATCGTCGTCGTCGGCGTCCCGGCCGTGCTGGCTGTCCCGATCACGCTGGTGCTCGGGCATGTCCCGGCGCCGTCGACCAGTCTCACCCGCCCCCTGGCGGCCGAGTCCGGCCGAGACTTCGACGACCACCTGGCCCAGCTTGCGAGCCGGGTCCCGGCGCCGGCACCGACACCCGCGGCCACCGCCGTGGGGGCGGCCGCCACCGCCCGTCCGACCGCTCCAAGCCACGCCGCGTCACCGGCGCCCGCCCGGGCCACGGTCCCGGCCTTTTCGCACATCTTTGAAATCGTGATGGAGAACCACGAATACGGATCAGTGATCGGTCGCCCGGACGCGCCCTATGTCAACAACCTGGCGGCGACCTACGGCCTGGCCACCAACTACTTCGCCGCCTCCCATCCCAGCCTGCCCAACTACTTCGCGCTGACGGCCGGGAGCACATTTGGAATCGCGAGCGACTGCACCACCTGCTACGTGAACGCGACCAACATCGCGGACCAGGTGGAATCGAGCGGCCGTTCCTGGAAGGCCTACATGGAGGACATGCCTGCGCCCTGCTTCATAGGAGCCTCCGACGGCAACTACGCGATGAAGCACAACCCGTTCATGTACTACTCGGATATCCGCAACAACGCGGCGCGGTGCGCCGACCACGTGGTGCCGTTCACCCAGTTCGGGGTGGACATGAGCACCGGTCAGGTGCCGAACTTTGTCTGGATCACGCCCAACATGTGCAGCGACACCCACGACTGCCCGGTCTCGACCGGTGATACCTGGCTCGCCAATGTCGTTCCACGGATCATCGGCTCGGCCGCCTTCCGCAACGGCGGGGTCCTCTTCATTACCTGGGATGAAGGGTCGAGCGATGCCGGTTGCTGCGGTGATGCCTGGGGCGGGCACGTGGCGACGCTGGTCATCTCACCGAAATCGATCGCTGGCGCCCGTTCGAGCATCGCCGAGAATCATTACAGCCTGCTGCGGACGATCGAGGACGGCTTCGGTCTCGGCCATCTCGGCGCCGCCGCTTGGTCGAGCAGCGTCCCCATGCGCGAGTACTTCCGCTAACGGCCCCCACCCGGCCCTCCCCCAGAGGGGGAGGGAAAATCCAAACGCAGCGCGCGAATGGGGTCCAACGTGGCCACGTCGTCGATCGCCGAGAGATCTCCCGGCGGGTCGCCGAGGAAGACGTTGCGGATGACGCGGCGGAGGATCTTGCCGTTGCGGGTCTTGGGCAGGCGCGCAAGCACGTGAACCCCCGCCGGCTTGAAGGGCTTTCCCAGGGAGCGCTCGATCCTGCGTGAGACCGCCGCGGGGATCGGCCCCGGGTCGGCCTGCGGTCGGGGCACGACGAACACCACGACCGATTGGCCCTTGAGCGGATCCGGAATCCCGACGGCGGCGGCCTCGGCCACATCGGTGCCGTCGAGCGCGGCGGCCTCGACCTCTGCCGGTCCCACACGCTTGCCCGCGACCTTGATGGTGTCGTCGGAGCGGCCCAGGATGTACCAGAGCCCCTCCTCATCGATCAACGCCCAATCACCGTGCACCCAGACGTCGGGCCAGCGCGACCAGTACGTCTCCAGGTAGCGCTCCGGGTCTTTCCAGAGTCCCATTGTCATGCCGACGTATGGGCGGCGCACCACGAGCTCTCCGACCTCGCCCCGTACCGGCTGGCCGTGCTCGTCGAAAACCGCCGCGTCGATGCCGGGGATCGGACCCGCGAAGCTGCCGGCTTTTGATGGCGTAAGGAAATTTCCGCAGATGAGGCCGCCGCCGCACTCGGTGCCGCCCGAGTAGTTCATGATGGGCAGCTCGCCACGCCCCACGACCTCGAAGAGCCAGCTCCAGGCTTCCGGGGTCCAGGGCTCGCCGGTCGAGGCCAGCACGCGGAGCCGGGAGAGCGCGTTCGCCGGCAGGGCCTTCTCGCCCGAGGCCATCAGCACGCGGGTGAGTGTGGGGGAGATGCCCAGGTGCGTGACCCCGTTACGGTCGGCCACCGACCAGACGCGCCGCGCTTCCGGGAAATCCGGTGCTCCGTCGTAGAAGACCGCCGTGCCGCCGAGCATCAGGCTGCCGAAGACCAGCAGCGGCCCCATCACCCAGCCCATGTCGGTCACCCACATCACCCGCTCCTTCGCGCGGACGTCCATGCCCAGTGCCCAGTCCTGAGCGGCTTTGATCGGAAGCCCGGCGTGCCCGTGCACCGTGCCCTTGGGCCGGCCCGTCGTACCCGACGTGTAGAGCAGGAGCAACGGCTCGTCTGCGCGCATGGCTTCGGTCGGCACCCGTTCCCGCCGGGCCAGGTCGTCCCAGGCGAGGTCACGCCCGGGCTGCATAGAAACGTCGATGCGGGCGCACCGGACCACCACCTGATGCGTCAGCTGGGGCAGCGCGGCCGCGGCCTGGTCCGCGATGGGCTTCATGGCGACCGGGCGCCCGCGACGCATCGCGCCGTCCGCGGTGATCAGCACGCGCGCGTCAGCGTCGGCCAGCCGTTGGCGGATCGCTTCCGCGCCGAAGCCCGAGAACAGTGGCACGGCAACCGCGCCGAGCTTGGTGCACGCCAGCAGGGCGACCGCGTTCTCGATCACCAGGGGCAGGTAGAGGCCGACGGCCACGCCACGCTCGACACCGATCGCGCGCAGCCCGGCCGCGGTCTGCTCGACCGTGTCCTCCAACTGCGCATAGGTCAGCTGCCGGACCGTCCCCGCCTCGGTCTCGCCGATGAGCGCGATGCCGCTGGGATCCGACCGGCAATGGCGGAGCACGGCCGAGTCGTACGCATTGAGGAGTCCGCCAGGAAACCAGCGGGTGAAGGGCAGGCCTGCGGACGTATCCATCACGGCGTGGTAGGGCCGGGACCAAACGATGCCGAGCTCCTTGATCAGTGCGTCCCAAAACCAGTCGGGGTCACGGGCCGCCTTCTCGCACAGCTGCGCATAGGTCGCGCACTCATGCGCGCGCATAAAGCGCCAGAGCCGGCTGCTCTGCATCTGCTCGCTGGTCGGTGACCAGGCTGGGGCGACCGCGCTCATCCAGTTTTCATGCTATCGCCCGTCCAGAAGCCGTCCGGATCGGCGTGACGGATGTAGGCCAGCTCATCGGCGGAGGGCGTCGCTGTGGCGGGCGTGTGGCCGTCGACCGCGATGGGAAAGCCGGTCGCTTCGCGAACCTGCTGCGGTGTGACCCCGGGATGCAGGCTGGCGACGCGGACGCGACCGGTGGAGAGGTCGAAGACGCCCAGTGTGGTGATCAGGGTGGCGGGGCCGCCCCGGCGCCGTCCCGGGAAGTGCCCCGGAGAGGTGACGTAGTCAACCCGCTCGCGAAAGCGGCGCGGCTCGTGCTCCATGATCAAGACCGTGCGCCCGGCCAGCGATGCGATGTCGCCCGCGCCGCCGCTCCCGGGAAGGCGCGTCAGCGCGCCGCTGCTGCTGGTCCGTGTGGTGTTGAGGTTGCCCAACGGATCGACCTCAGCCCCGCCGATGAAGCCCACATCGACGCGGCCCTGTTGCAGCAGGCTCATGACGTCCACCAGGCCGAGGCAGGCGACGGCACCCACGATGTTGGGCGGATCTCCCATCGTGTAGATGAAGGCCTCGGCGGGCCGGTCGCGGATGACGCCGTTCTCGAAGAGCCCGATCGAATCCGGCGCGTGTGTTGCCTTGGCCAGCCCGAAGCCGAGCAGCGGTAAGCGCATACCGACGAAGACGACCTCGTGATCACGAATCTCGCGGGCGGCCGCCACCACCATCAGCTCCCGTCGGGTATAGCGCGAGGTCATGGCGCGAAGTTCGCCTCCGCTGCCGGCCGTCGATCGCTGACACGCAGGCGCACGAGCGCGGCCTCACCCATGTGCTGTAGGTACGCCGGCCGGTCGGGGAGGTCGAGGACCCACTCGCGCAACCAGGATTGGAAGCCCTCGGGCGTGCGCGACATCCGGTGGTAGGCGAGAAATGGCTCGAAGTCGCGCCGCCAGTAACCCTGCACCGAGGAGGGGAGGGCGCCACCCGGCTCCTCCACGACCGCACTTACGAGGAAGCCAGGAATCATGGTGCGGTTGGGATCGCTGCGGATCACCGCTTCCGAGACGACCTCCTCGCAGAGCACGATGGTGCGGCGCGCGGCGTAGGCAGCTTCGACGGTGAGGCCGAGGTTCCCCCACAGATGGGCATTGCCCTGCGCGTCGGCGCGCTGGACGTGGATGATGGCGACGTCCGGTCGTAGGGCACCAACCGCGAGCAGGTCGGGGCCGCCAAAGGGATCCCCGATCGGACGGATGCGTGGATGGCCTCGCACGATATCGCCGCCGATCCCGGTGAAGGTCGGCAGGTAGGGGAGACCCATGGCCGCCGCCTTGAGGGCTAATCCGACCGTGAAGTTGGAGTGGTCTTCCATCACGATGCGCCGCGGCTGGCCCTGTTCGTAGGCGCGCCGGAATCCGTATCCTGATCCGCCGGCGACGTTTCCTACCCAGGCCGCGATCACCTTCGCCACGGTGCCGGCCGCGATCATCTGGTCGAACGCCATGTCCGAGATGGGACCGATCAGGGTCAGGTCACGCCGCTGCTGGCGGATGATCTCGTGCACCGCCGCGAACGGGATACCGGACTCCAGCGCCAGCCCGAGGGCGATGGCGTCGCCGTCGTGCACTTGCTCGGCGATCGCCTCGCGCAGCGAGCGCTTCAATTTCACGGGGACCGACGGCGATTCGGGTGCCGGCACCGTCGGTAATGCTACATGCGGGGAAGCCTTGAATCTGCGGAAAAACGTAGTACGCTAGATCGATGCAGCCCCTTCGCGGCGAGATCATCGATGGCACCCAGCGGTTCAAAAAGAACCGGCCGCTGGACCCCGGCCGGGCGGCGCGCCTCTCGCTGATTCCGGGCCTCGGTCACTGGTACGCCGGCGCACCCGTCAAGGGCCTGGCGTTCTTCGCTGCCATCGTCGGTCCACTCGTGCTCGGCACGGAACTCGACCTGACGGTGGTGGGCGCGGCGCTCGGGATTCCGCTCGACCTGGGAGGACTCGGGCTCTGGGGCTTTTGCGCCTACGACGCCTATCGCACCGCAAAAAACCGGATGCGACCGGCCGCCTGATTCGACGGCGCGCAACGAGCTCCGCAACCTGACGCAAGGTCGGCCGCAACCTTCGCCTCCTAATGTCGCTGGTGTGGCGAGGGAGAGAAGGGTCCTCTTGATCGACGACGATCCGGATCTCGCCGACCTCTATCTGATGCAGCTTCGCCGCGATGGCATCCCTCTCGAGCACACGCGTACCGGCCAGGAGGCGGACACCTTCGTTCGTACTCGTGTCCCGGCACTCATCCTGGTCGATCTCAGGTTGCCGGACATCGATGGCCGGGAATTGATCGAGCGCTGGGCCGATGATTCCGTCGCCGGGGCGATTCCGATCTGGATTCTGAGCAACACCACGCCGGAAGACAACCTCTGGTGGCACACCGCATCCAACGTTCAGCGCTACTTTCTGAAGTCGAAGGTCGTCCTGGCGCGGCTGAGCCTCGAGATCCGAGCGACTCTTGGCCTGCCATACGGCGATCGGGTCAATCACCGCATCGCCGGCTGATCTCGTCCGCCTGCCGATAATGAGGTCGATGGAAGGGCCGGCCCCACCGCCACAGGCGGCGGACCGGTTGCGCTGGCTCGACCTCCTGCCGGTGATCGCCTTCACCGTGCTCGGCATCGTCCTCGTCTTCGCCGTGCTGGTCGGCCTGGCGCGCGGCAGTCGCGGCTTCTACCGCGCCAACCTGGAGACGATCTCGCTGAGCGCGGCGCTCGCCGTCTACCTCGCCTTCGGCTCGGGGATCATCGTGGCGCTCCGGCGCCTGCGCGCTCCCCTGGCATTTCTCGGGCTTCGCTGGCCGACGCCGCTCGACCTCGGCCTGACCCTGCTCCTGCTGATTCCCTGGTACCTGGGCATCATCATCGTGTCCGCGGTGTCGGCGCTGCTCTTCAACGGTGGCCGGGTCGTTCCGAGCAACAGCCGGCTGATCTTCGTGCAGCACCCCGGCGGCATCGGCGTCCTGCTCCTGGCGCTGCTCGTGACCGCGTTCGCCGCTCCCATCTGCGAAGAGGTGTTCTTCCGCGGCATGCTCTTTCGCCTGCTCCGGACCCGCGTCCCGCTGTGGGCGGCGGTCTTGCTGAGCGCGATTGCCTTCGGCCTCGCCCACGCCAGCCCCGCGGTGAGCGCAGCCCTCTTGCCGACCTTTATGTACATGGGGACGGTGCTGGCCGTTATCTACGTCAGGACCGGCTGGCTGACCAACACCATCCTGTTGCATGGATTGAGCAATGCGATCGCGACCGTGCTGGTCTTCTACCAGGCGTCTAGCTGAACTCGGTCGGGATCAGTGAGACCTTCTGGCGCGGGACACGATCGACGACGACCTCGCAGTGGGCATTCCGAACGACGTGTTCGGCGACTCTCCCCAGCGGGCTTTCATTCGGCCGGTTCTGGTGACTGATCCCCATCACGATCAGGTCGGCGTTCTCTTCCAGCGCGATTTCGACGATTCGGTGGCCCGCCTGGCGGGCGACGTTGACCTTGGTGCGCGGCGTGATGGCATGCTGCGTCGCGATGAAGGCGGCGGCGTCGAGCGCGCGCTGGATGCGTGGATCTTTCTCGGGCATCGCGAGCGGTGCCTGGAGTGGGATTTCGTGCACGTAGACGATCACCATCTCGGCCTTGTGTCCCTGGTTCAGCCGGGCGGCGAGCTCGACCGCGCGGACCGAGGCGCCGAGATCCAGGATCGGAACCAGCACCTTGCGGATCGCCTCCACCGACCGCACGCTGCTGGTGGCGCCCCGCGGGGCCGGCGGCGGCACCCGCAGCATCCAGCCGAGCGTGCCGGCCAGCCCCACGGTGAACGCGACCGCCAGGGTGATCCCGAGCGGGCTGAGGACGAGGTTCAATGGTGCAGCCGGTCGGCCGCTTGCAAGCGCCAGGCACCGAAGGCCAGCAAGCCCACGCCGGCGACGCCATAGGGCAACGAGTGCACCTCGATCACGTCACGCGCCAGGACGAGCACGCCGAGCACGATGGATGCGAACCCGACAATCCGGGTGAAGCGATACGCGCTCACCCCTTCTCGAAAAAGCGCTTGACCTTGTCCGCGCCGACCGTGGTGGGGCAGATGGTCTCGATGCCAAGCTCGGCGTACAGATCGGCGCGTGCCGGGTCGTAGATCCGGCAGATCACCTTCTTGACGCCGAACTCATGCTGAGCTAGCTGAGCGGCCATGATGTTGGTGGTGTCGGCGTTGGTCACCGCCACGAAGGCCTCGGCGCGGTCCGTCCCGGCCCGGCGGAGGATGTCCTCATCGACGGCCGACCCGAAGACCATATCGCCGGCAAAATCCTCGCCCAGCCGGTTGAAGGCTGCCTCGCTGGAATCCACCACGGCGACATCGTCTCCCTCTTCACTCAGCTGCCGCGCCAGGCTGGAGCCGACTCGCCCGCAGCCCACGATCACCGTGCGCATTCGTTTCCTAGACTAACTCTACCCGCGCGCGGCAAGCTAAAGCAGGCCGCTCGGATTCGTTTAGCGCCGAAATCGCGAGGGTATATACGGCCCAGCTTGCCCCCCGCGCCGCGCGGCGGGCCCGCAGATACTCAAGGAGTCGAAAGATGGCAAAGACCGTTGGCATTGACCTGGGGACCACGAACTCGGTAATCGCGGTCATGGAAGCCGGCGAGCCGGTCGTTATTCCGAACGCCGAAGGCGGACGGACGACGCCGTCCGTGGTCGCCTTTACGAAGTCGGGCGAGCGCCTCGTGGGCCAGCTGGCCCGCCGGCAGGCGGCCGTGAATCCGGAGAACACCGTCTACTCGATCAAGCGTTTCATGGGTCGCAAGTACGACGAAGTCGAGACCGAGCGGAAGATGGTTCCCTACAAGGTCGTCACCGGAAAGGACGGCCGGGTCGAGGTCGAGATCCAGGGAAAGCGCTACACGCCCGAGCAGATCTCCGCCATGACCCTGCAGAAGCTGAAGACGGACGCGGAAGCCTATCTCGGCGAGAAAGTCACGGACGCGGTCATCACCGTGCCCGCCTATTTCAACGACTCGCAGCGGCAGGCCACCAAGAACGCCGGCGAGATCGCCGGCCTCAACGTCGTCCGCATCATCAACGAGCCAACCGCGGCCGCGCTCGCCTACGGCCTCGACAAGAAGGAGAACGAGAAGATCCTCGTCTTCGACCTCGGCGGCGGCACCTATGACGTGTCCGTGCTGGAGATCGGCGAGGGCGTCTTCGAGGTCAAGGCGACCAATGGCGATACCCACCTCGGCGGTGACGACTACGACCGCCGGCTCGTGGACTACATCGCCGACGAGTTCAAGAAGCAACAGGGGATCGACCTTCGGCAGGACCGCCAGGCTCTGCAGCGCCTGACCGAGGCGGCCGAGAAGGCCAAGATCGAGCTCTCCAGCCGCATGGAAACCGAGGTCAACCTGCCCTTTATCACCGCCGACCAGAACGGCCCCAAGCACCTCGAGATCAAGATCACGCGGGCCAAGTTCGAGCAGCTCACGGCCGACCTGTCGGACCGCTGCGTGGCTCCCTTCCATGCCGCCCTCAAGGATGCGGGCCTTACTCCGGGCGACCTGAACGAGGTGATCCTCGTCGGTGGCGCGACGCGGATGCCGGCCATCCAGGAACTGGTCAAGAAGCTCACCAATGGGAAGGAGCCACATCGTGGCATCAACCCCGACGAGGTCGTCGCCGTGGGCGCCGCGATCCAGGCGGGGGTGCTCAAGGGCGAGGTCAAGGACGTCCTCTTGCTCGACGTCACGCCCCTGTCGCTCGGCCTGGAGACCCTCGGTGGAGTGAATACCAAGCTGATCGAGCGCAACACCACCATCCCGACGTCGAAGAGCCAGGTGTTCTCGACCGCCTCGGACAACCAGCCCTCAGTCGAGATCCACGTCCTGCAAGGCGAGCGCGAGATGGCGTCCGCCAACAAGACGCTGGGCAAGTTCCACCTCGACGGCATCGCGCCGGCACCCCGCGGAGTCCCGCAGGTAGAGGTGACCTTCGACATCGACGCCAACGGTATTCTCAATGTGCGCGCCAAGGACCTTGGAACCGGCAAGGAACAGAAGGTGACGATCACCGCCTCGACCACGCTGAACAAGGACGAGGTCTCGAAGATGGTGCGCGATGCCGAGGCTCATGCCGAGGAGGACCGCAAGCACCGCGACGAGGTCGAGGCTCGCAACCAGGCGGACAGCCTCGTTTACCAGGCGGAGAAAGTCCTGCAGGAGAATGCCGACAAGATCGACGCCGCGGTCCGGTCAGAGGTCGAAAGCAAGATCGAGCCGGTGAAGCAGGCGATCAAGGACAACGACGTCGAGCGCATGCGCTCTAGCAGCCAGGAGCTGGCGACGGCCATGCAAAAGATCGGCGAAGCCGTCTATCGCCAGGCCCAGGGCGCCGGCACCGGGGCCCAGTCGGCCACCGGCACGGAAGGCAAACCGGGCCAGCCAGGTGGCGACGGCGACGTCGTCGACGCGGACTTCAAAGAGGTCTAAGTTAGCCGCCGTCCATCCTTGGCGCCCGAGGCCGTTTAAGGGATATTCTGGGTCGGGTAGACCCACACTATGCCGTTTCGCCCTGACCGATTAACCGAGAAGACGCAGGAGGCGATCCAGCAAGCGCAGACGCTTGCCCAGGAAGCCCAGCATCAGGAGATCACGCCGGAACACCTGCTCCTCGCCCTGCTCCAGCAGCCGGACGGGACGGTTCCGCCCATCCTCCAGCAGGTCGGCGTCGACCCGGCGCGCGTCGCGTCCGATGTCAAAGCCCAGCTCGATCGACTGCCCAAGGTGTACGGCGCCGAGACTTATCTCGGTTCCCGCCTTCGCCGGCTGCTCGACGCGGCGTCGACGGAAATGGAGCGGCTCAAGGACGAGTACCTCTCGACCGAGCACCTGCTGCTCGCCATCGTCGACGAAGCGAACGGCGAGGGCGCCCGGATTTTGCAGCGGGCCGGCGTCACACGCGAGAAGATTCTCGAGGCGCTCACCAAGGTGCGGGGCTCGTCGCGCGTGACCGATGCCACGCCGGAATCCAAGTTTCAGGCGCTGGAGAAGTACACGCGAGATCTCACCGCGCTGGCACGCGAGGGAAAGCTCGACCCGGTCATCGGTCGCGAGCAGGAGATCCGCCGCGTCATCCAGGTGCTCTCGCGCCGGACCAAGAACAACCCGGTGTTGATCGGAGAGGCGGGCGTGGGCAAGACCGCCATCGCCGAAGGACTGGCCCAACGCATTCCGCAGGGCGATGTGCCCGAGTCGCTCAAAGATAAGCGGGTGTGCGCGCTCGACCTCGGTTCATTGATCGCGGGCACCAAGTACCGCGGCGAGTTCGAGGACCGGCTGAAGGCGCTGCTGAAGGAGATCGAATCATCGAACGGGCAGGTCATCCTCTTCATCGACGAGCTGCACACACTGGTGGGCGCCGGGGCGGCCGAGGGGGCGATGGACGCCTCCAACCTGCTCAAGCCGGCACTGGCCCGCGGCCAGCTGCGCTGCGTGGGCGCGACGACGCTTGACGAGTACCGCAAGCACATCGAAAAGGATGCCGCGCTGGAACGCCGCTTCCAGCCGATTTTCGTCGGAGAGCCATCGGTCGAGGACACGATCTCGATCCTGCGTGGCTTGAAGGAAAAGTACGAGGTCCATCACGGGGTGCGTATCACCGACTCCGCGATCGTGGCGGCCGCGGTACTGTCGCAGCGCTACATCACGGACCGCTTCCTGCCTGACAAGGCGATCGACCTCATCGATGAGGCCGCTTCCAGCCTCCGGATGGAGATCGACAGCCTGCCCCAGGAACTGGACGAGATCGAGCGCCAGATCCGGCAGCTCGAGATCGAGCGCCAGGCGCTGAAGAAGGAGCAGGACCGTGCCTCCAAGGATCGCCTCAACGCCATCGAGCGGGAGCTGGCCAACCTCCAGGAAAAGAGCAAGGTCATGCGGTCACAGTGGCAGCAGGAGAAGGCGCTGATCCAGCAGATCCGCGAGCTGAAAGCGCGCCAGGAGCAGCTGCGCATCGACGCTGAGCGCGCCGAGCGCATGGCGGACTTCGAAGCCGCCGCCCGCCTCAAGTACGGCGAAACGCCCAAGGTCCAGAAAGAGCTCGAGGCGAGGAACGCCGAGCTGGTCGCGCTCCAGAAAGAGCATCGCCTCCTGAAAGAAGAGGTCGACGAAGAGGACATCGCCAAGATCGTCTCGCGCTGGACCGGGATCCCGGTGCAGAAGATGCTCGAGGGCGAGGTCCAGAAACTAATCCAGATGGAGGAGCGCTTGCACGCGCGCGTCGTCGGCCAGGATGAGTCCGTCACAGCCGTTGCCAACGCGGTCCGTCGCGGCCGCGCCGGGCTGAGCGACCCCAATCGGCCGATCGGTTCGTTCATCTTCCTCGGGCCGACCGGGGTGGGGAAGACGGAGTTGGCCCGCGCCCTGGCGGAATTCCTGTTCGACGCCGAGCAGGCCATGATCCGGATCGACATGTCGGAATACATGGAGAAGCACACCGTGGCCCGACTGGTCGGTGCCCCGCCCGGCTACGTCGGTTACGAGGAAGGCGGTCAGCTCACCGAGGCGGTGCGCCGCCGCCCCTACAGCGTCATCCTGTTCGACGAGATCGAGAAGGCGCACCCCGATGTGTTCAACATCTTGCTCCAGCTCCTCGAAGACGGTCGCCTGACCGACGGCCAGGGGCGCACGGTCGACTTCCGCAACACCGTGGTCATCATGACCTCGAACCTCGGCAGCCACATCCTGCAGGACCCGAACTTGACCGAGGCGGACAAGGAAAAGGCGGTCCTCGAAGCCGTCCGGCACAATTTCCGTCCCGAGTTTCTCAATCGCGTCGACGAGATCATCATCTTCAAGCCGCTCACGCGTGAGCAGATCAAGATCATCGTCAACATCCAGTTGGAGCGGCTGCGCAAGCGTCTCGCGGAGCGGCGGATCACCCTGCAGCTGACCCCGGCCGCTATGGACCTGATCGCGAACGAAGGCTATGACCCGGTCTATGGCGCTCGCCCGCTCAAGCGCGTGATCCAGCGCCGACTCCAGGACCCGCTCGCCATGGCCGTCCTCGACGGCAAGTTCCGCGAGGGTGACACCGTTCTGGTGGATGCCGAGAAGGGCGACCTCGTGCTACGGAAGGCCGGCGCCAAGGAACACGCCGGCGTCGCCGCCGGCTAAGAGGCCCCCGCCCGCGGTCGGAGCCGTACAATAGCG
>WNGI01007539.1_pt1 | contig 20932 bp, 22 predicted proteins | sample 5400621 | NCBI WGS metagenome assembly WNGI01 (sample SAMN13153374, study PRJNA577476) | soil metagenome | isolation source: 20 cm soil or saprolite under Garry oak tree replicate 1 | place: USA:California | collected 2016-06-15
AGAGAACTACGGCAAAGAAGGTCAGACTACCGTTGCTGCATTCCTGCCCTGGCGGGGTTCGTAAGCCCTCGGTCCATAGCCCCTGACGGAGGAAAAACTTTCGCGCAAGATCATCATCGTGCAACAGCAACGAGGGAGACTGACAAAGACATCTTCACCTCTCTCCGCATTGACAGCACTAGCTGCATTTGGTTGCATCGAAGGCGTGAAATGGCTCGCGCTCTGTCTCTTGCTCGGTTTGGAATGCTCCTGCACTACGATCGCCAACCGGCGCGACCTTTACAGCCCGCAGCCGTCGCCCGAACTCGATTGGCACCGGCAAACAACGACAACGACCACGACAACGACACGCAGGGAGGAGGCTTTGCCGCCACCGGCATACCGCTAATGCATTCTAACCGGGATCGGTGATCCCGGCCATGCGCGTTACGCGAAGGGCAAATTGGCTTTGATTCGCGCGACATCACTTTCGTGCACGCGACCCATCTTAGCCAGCTGGCGTTTCTTCTTCGCGTTTTTGGCTGACATAAGATGACGGCGCGACGCGCGTGAACGAAGGACTTTGCCGGAAGCGGTCACTTTGAAACGTTTTGCAACTGATTTGCGGGTCTTGCTGCGAGCGATCGACTTGGGCATAGGGCGCGCAAGATAGCGGCACCTGACTGAGTGACAACTCCTTAATTGCGATCGGGCGGTTTGGCCTGCCTTGGCGCTACCGCGTTACGGCCGTGCAAGAAAAGTCGCTCTCGGGAAGCGCGCCAAATAAAATTGCTGCGATTAGGTTTAATCTCGCAAGATTGTCGCCATGGCTGAGGAGAACCTCCCACGTGTCGTGATTGTCGGCGCAGGCTTTGGTGGGCTCGAAGCTGCTAAAAAATTAGCCTGCGAAAACCTTCAGCTCACTGTCCTCGACCGCACCAATTACCACCTTTTTCAGCCGCTCCTTTATCAGGTCGCAACCGCCGCGCTTTCGCCCGCTGACATTGCCGCGCCGGTGCGAGCGATTCTGCACAAGTGCAAAAACGTCGAAGTCGTGCTGGCCGAAGTGCAATCAGTTGACGTGAACAAGCGCATTGTTCATGCGGGTGATCTCGAGCTTGCCTACGATTATTTGATCCTCGCGACGGGCGCGCGCCATTCCTATTTTGGGCATCCGGAATGGGAGCGCCTTGCCCCGGGCTTGAAGAGCCTTGAAGATGCAGTGGAAATTCGGCGGCGCATTCTGTTGGCATTCGAATATGCCGAAAAAATTTGCGATCCTGCGGCGCGCGCTGCGGCGATGACCTTTGTCATCATTGGCGGTGGACCTACCGGGGTCGAAATGGCTGGAGCGATTGCGGAGATCGCGCGTTACACCTTGGCGCGCGATTTCCGCCACATCGACCCATCCGGCGCGCGTGTCGTCTTAATTGAAAGCGAACCACAAGTCCTCGCAACATTTCCCGAGGATTTGCGAATCAGCGCGATGAAACAGTTGCGCGATCTCGGCGTGGAAATTCGTACTGGAGTGCGCGCTACGGATCTAACGGAAGATGGACTAAAGGTGGGGAATGAATTCATTCCTTGCCGGGTGAAAATTTGGGCCGCGGGCAATAACGCCTCTTTCGTTGGAAAATCGCTCGGAGTTTTGGTGGATCGCGCTGGCCGAGTCGTGGTGCAGGACGATCTAACGATCCCTGGACACCCGGAAGTACAAGTGATCGGCGATCTGGCCAATTTCACCGGCAAAGATGGCAACCCGCTGCCTGGCGTTTCGCCGGTCGCGATGCAACAGGGCCGTCACGCCGCGCGCAATATTTTAGCCATGATCGAAGGCCGAAAACCACAACGCTTCTGGTACTTCGATAAGGGCAGCATGGCGACGATCGGCCGTCACAAGGCGGTGGCCGACTTGCACTTGCTGCACCTGAGCGGATTGCCAGCATGGTTAGCGTGGTTGTTTGTTCACATTTTGTTTTTGGTCGGATTCCGCAATCGTGTCGTCGTCCTTTTTCAATGGGCCTGGGCTTATTTCACCTTTAATAAAGGTGCCCGCTTGATCACGCGTAACTTCCAGGCGGAGACACGGCCGCCGAAGTGAAAAGATTTAGTGATTTAAGGAGTTAGTGATTTAAGGATTTCGGCTCCGCAGACCGTCGCCCTACCGGCGATTTCGCGAGCAATGGATTGGTAGGGCGAGACTCCGTCGAGCCGCACAGAAATAATTAGAGATGAATATATTTAATCGCCCCCTAAATCGCCAAATCTTTAAATGAAAATCGCCGTGGTCGGAACAGGCGCGATTGGCAGCTTCTATGGCGGCAAGCTCGCTCACGGCGGACGCGACGTTCATTTCTTGAGGCTACCAAAGTGCTGGCGCCATTGGACCGTGCGACCTGGTTCTGATTGCGCTAAAGGCAACGAACAACGAGGCCTTGCTCCAATTGATTCCGCCGCTTCTGCACCGGCGCACCATCCTGCTCACTTTGCAAAACGGGTTAGGGAACGAGGATTTTCTCGCTCAACATTTCCGCGCCAACCGAGTAATGGGTGGACTTTGCTTTATTTGTCTCAACCGCGTTTCTCCCGGCCGGATTGAGCATCTCGATTATGGACACCTCACCATCGGTGAATTTATTGGATCTCCAAAGTCACGCACTCGTGCTGTGGCCCGCGAATTCCAACAGTCCAGCGTTCTTTGCCGCGTAGTCGACAACCTGATGGAAGAGCGCTGGCGTAAACTGGTTTGGAACATTCCGTTCAATGGCCTGACGATCGCGGCCGGCGGAATAACGACCGAAGACATCTTACGGGATGATTCTCTGCACTCCGCGGCGCTGGCGTTGATGAATGAAATAATCGAAGGAGCAAAAAGCTGTGGTTACAATTTGTCTGAAGATGTGGCAGTCGAACATATGAAGCGCACCGAAACGATGGGCGCTTACAAGCCATCGACTCTGCTGGATTTTGAAGCCGGGCGCGCTCTCGAAGTCGAAGCGATCTGGGGCGAACCGCTACGTCGTGCTCAAGCCAACGGAACAGCAATGCCTCGGTTGGAGCAGCTTCATGCCCTGCTGAAATCATTGAATGCCCGGCGCAAATGAGACATCGCTTGCCGCCGTCGATTGAAGTACGAAATCTTCAGCGCACCGTTCGGATTTCCAGGCGCAGACTGCAACGATTCGCTGAGATCGCCTGCACGTTAGTCTGGAAACACAAGCGACCTGACGCCGAGATGGCGTCCGTGCCCGCGATCTCAGTGTTAATCGCGAGCAACCGACGAATGGCAGCGCTGCACAAAGAATTTTGCGGTCTCGCGGGCCCTACCGACGTGCTCACATTTCAGCATGGTGAAATCGTCATCAGCGCCGAGACGGCCGCGCGACAGGCGCGGATTTTTCACAGCAACCTCACGGCCGAAATTCAATTGTATTTGCTGCACGGATTGTTGCATTTGGCCGGATTCGATGATGTCACGGCTCAGCAACAAAAGCGGATGCGACGATTGCAAAACAAGTTGTTAGCAACCGCTATTCACGGCTTGTAGCTATCGCCCTGTGTGGGCGACGGCATCGCTTCGCACAGCGAAGAGGCGACAGATCGTTTGAAGGAACAAAGCCGCGTGTTAGCTTTTTCCATGAGTCGGCTGCCCTGGAAAGAAGAGGCAAAATTCGCCGCCACACTGATCATCGATTTTCCCCACGCCACGCTGGAAGCGCCGACCATTGAAAAGAAGGAAGCGACCAGACAGGAAATCGAAATGCCCTGGAATGTCGTCGTGCACAATGACCCGGTGAATTTGATGAGTTACGTGACGATGGTCTTTCAGCGCGTTTTTGGTTATCCGCGAGAGAGAGCAGAAAAGCACATGCTGGAAGTGCACCATGGCGGTCGATCAATTTTGTGGAGCGGTGTCCGTGAAAGGGCCGAGCTCTATGTGCAGCAACTGCATGGTTACCTCCTGCTTGCGACGATCGAGAAAACCGTGTGATGGAAATCTGCCGACAGGACCAAGCTCTCGAGATTCGCGAGCTTGATCCATTTCTAGCAGAGTTGCTCAGGCAGGTCCCGGAAAGCGCGCAGCCAAAAGATTCGCCGGCAGCGGAAGAGCGGCTTTTCAGCGCGCCCGCGGCGCCGGATGAAAAGGATTTGTGTGCCGAGTGGAAAGTTTACGTCGTTCCGGAATTGCGCCGCCTTTTTCAATCCGCCACAGAAACAGTGCGGCAGGATTTGGAACAGTTGCAATGCACCGGCAAGCCGTTCGCCAATTGTACTCTGCGCATTCCGTTGGCCCACACCGACGCATGGTTAAGCGCGTTGAACCAGGCGCGGCTCGCGATCGCCGCCACTTATCAATTTAGCGACCACGAACTGTGCGACCATTACCGCTCGCCCCTCGGGAATCGTCGCGACTTAAGTTTGTTTCAAGTCAACTTCTACGGCTTTCTCCAGGAATTTATCTTGCGCGAGATGGAAGGAAACAACTGAAGCGCAATGTAACGTTAATGCGCTTGCCGGTTCTTCACCATTTCCATCAGTCGCGCTTTGATCTGATCGGAGGCTTTTGCCGGTTTCAAACTCAAGGCGAAGGCCTCGCTCAGTGAGTAGCACTCGGCGATGAAGGCTTCCGCTTTTTCGCCAAATTCGCGTCGCGCGCTTTCAAATTCCGCCATTTCGTCTGGGTCGAGTGCACCGACAACGAAGAGGCGGGCGCGGTTTTGAAACTCTTCAAAGCTCATCGCGTAGCTCCTTCAGGCCGTCGTAAATTTTCTTGAGGCCCAATTCCAGGCGCGTTTTTACCGTGCCCAGTGGTGTATTCGTTTTTGCGGCGATTTCGCGCTGACTCATCCCTCGAAAAAATGCCAGCTCGATGGCTTGTTGCTGGGCGGGCGGGAGGATTCCGATCACTCGCCGGATCAAAACGCGCCGGTCACCGTCAAGGATTTCCTCCTCCGTGGAATTGTGGACCCAGGCATCAGGTTGTTGCTCAGTCTCGCGTTGTAAACGCTCCTCCGCACGGGCATAAGCTTGCTTTTTACGCAATCCGTCGATTGCGCGCCGCCGGGCCAGCGTTACCATCCAGCCCAGCGGTTTCCCCCTCTGGGCCGAAAAGTTTTTCGCCTGGTTCCAAATCTCCATAAAGATCTCTTGCAGCAAGTCGTCTGCCTCTGCTTCGTTATGGATGACCCGTAAAACCAGCGCTTTCAGAATTCCGTTATAGCGATCGTAAAGGTGCGAAAGCGCTTCTGAGTCCTCCCGCTGAATGCCCTCCATCAATTCGAGGTCGCTGGGCGCGCCCGGTTTTAATGCCGCTGCTGGCGGCTGGTTCAGGGCCTCCCCCTCTCCCCCCTTCTTTAGCAGTGACCTTCGTGTTCTCAAACGCCCTTCTCGTTCCGATTAGATACCTGTTGATCCCTTAATGTGCGTTTCTCATTGAATGACACGGGCGCATAAGCTCGCATTGTCCGTTGAAATCACGGCGGCGTCCAATTCCTTATAATGGATCCGTAATCTAACCGGAGTCTATCTGCGGTCGAAGCGTTCCCCTGTCGGCGCGCGTTCTCCTCGCCCCGGGGTGAGAGGCAGGCGGCAACGCCTGCCCTGCAATTCTTGTCCCGTAGGTTGCCAGATAACTCGGCGTTGCGTCTCTCACAGCATCGCGCCTAAAGTCCCAGACAATGTCTGATCCGCTTTGGTACAAGGACTCGATCATCTACGAGCTGCATGTGAGGACATTTCACGACAGTAACGCGGATGGTATCGGCGATTTTCGTGGACTGATGGAGAAGCTCGATTATCTCCAGGAACTAGGTATCAGCGCAATCTGGCTGCTACCTTTTTATCCGTCGCCCTTGAAGGATGACGGTTACGACATCGCCAATTATCTCGACGTCAACCCGAACTATGGCACGCTCGACGATTTCCGCGCCTTCCTGGACGCGGCGCACGAACGCGGACTGCGCGTTATTACCGAACTCGTCATCAACCACACGTCCGATCAGAATCCGTGGTTCCAAAAATCGCGTCGCGCTCCGCCGGGCTCGCCGCAACGCGAAGTGTATGTCTGGAGCGATACGCCGGAAAAATACAAGGACGCGCGCATTATCTTCAAAGATTTTGAAACCTCTAACTGGTCCTGGGATCCGATCGCGAAATCATATTATTGGCATCGCTTCTATTCCCATCAGCCTGATTTGAATTTCGACAACCTCGCCGTGCACGAAGTGGTCGAGCAGGTCTGCGATTTCTGGCTCAAGCTCGGCGTCGACGGCCTGCGGCTCGATGCCGTTCCCTACCTCTACGAGCGGGAAGAAACGAATTGCGAAAATCTCCCGGAGACGCATGTCTATTTGAAGAAGTTACGCGCCCATATCGATGCGCACTTCAGCGGTCGTATGCTTTTGGCCGAGGCGAACCAATGGCCGGAAGATGCAGTCGCCTATTTTGGCAACGGCGACGAATCGCACATGAATTTTCACTTCCCGCTCATGCCTCGAATGTTCATGGCGCTGCAGATGGAAGATCGCTTTCCCATTATCGACATTCTCGAACAAACGCCACCGATCCCGGACAACTGCCAGTGGGCCATGTTCCTGCGCAATCACGACGAGCTTACTCTCGAGATGGTGACGGATGAGGAGCGCGATTACATGTGGCGCGTTTACGCCAACGATCCAACCGCGCGCATCAATCTCGGCATTCGCCGCCGGCTGGCACCATTGCTCGCGAACAGCCGGCGCAAAATCGAACTGCTCAATATTCTCCTATTCTCCATGCCCGGCACGCCCGTGCTTTACTACGGCGATGAAATAGGAATGGGCGACAATTTTTATCTCGGCGATCGCAACGGCTGTCGCACCCCGATGCAATGGAGCGCCGATCGCAACGCAGGATTTTCCAAAGCGAATCCGCAGCAGCTTTATCTCCCGATCACGATTGATCCGGAATACCACTACGAAGCAATCAACGTCGAGAATCAGCAGAAGAATCTCTCATCGTTGTTGTGGTGGATGCGGCGCGTCATCGCGATGCGAAAAAATTATAAGGCCTTCTCCCGCGGCTCGCTTGAATTTTTGTTCCCGGAAAATCCAAAAGTGCTGGCATTTCTCCGACGCACCGAAGACGAAACTATTCTGGTTGTGGTGAATTTGTCCCGCTTCGCTCAGCCAGTGGAACTCGATCTCGCGAAATTTTCAGGGTGCATCCCGATGGAGGTTTTTAGCCGCAATCGATTCCCCGCGATCCGAAGATCGCGTTATCCGCTTACCCTCGGGCCACACGCGCATTACTGGTTTGTTTTGCAATCTCCCTCAGCGGCGAGCCGGGCACGCAAACGGGTGCGCACGCCTACAATCGCCTCAATCCCTGGATTTTCGGAACTCCTTTCCGCTTCGTCACGGCGCGACCTCGAGCGCACGATTCTTCCGAACTATCTTACCGGGTGCCGCTGGTTTGGCGCGAAAGCGCGCACCATTCGGGAACTTCGAATCGTGGAGGATCCATTAATTTCGCCGCACCCAGATGGTGCGCGCCATGTCCTTATTGAAGTGAATTACACTGAAGGCGCTTCAGAAATTTACACCCTGCCGCTGCAAATCGCGCGTGATGAAAACGCACATCGAATTTCTCGCGAAGCCCAACACGCTGTGATTGCCGAATTCGCCGATAGCAACGCCATCCTGCATGACGCGACCTTCGATTCCGATTATCGCGCCGAAATTTATCGCATCATTCGCGAGCAGCGAAAATTGCGGGCGCGGCGTGGCGAGATCGTTGGCTCCGCCACTGCGCAGTTCGTAGCGGCGGAGGATTTGAGCGCCAATTCGAGCGTGATGAGAGGCGAACAAAGCAATTCCTCGATCCTCTTCGGGACACAATATTTTTTGAAAATCTTCCGGAAACTGGAGGAGGGGATTAATCCCGACGTTGAAATCACGCGGTTCCTGACTGAGCGCACGAAATTTCCCAATGTGCCAGCGTTTGCCGGCACCCTCGAATACCGCTCTGGCAAAAATACGGTGGTGCTCGCACTCATTCAGTCTGCGATCGCGAACGAAGGTGACGCCTGGAGGTTTACGCTTGATTCCGTCGGCAGTTATTACGAGCGCGTTTTGTCCCGCAAAGCTGACCTGAATGAGGTCGGTTCAACCCAACTCATTCAAGAATTGATCGGTGGCATTTATCCGGAGAAGGCACGCTTACTTGGTCAACGCACCGGTGAATTGCATCGCGCGCTTGCCTCCGAGACCGACGATCCTGCGTTCGCGCCCGAGCCATTTAATGCCCTGGCGCAGCGGAGCGTGGTCCAATCGATGCGTGCTTCATCGCGGCGTGCTTTCGAGTTGCTCCGAAAGAAACTGGACGATTTGCCGGCAGCGTTTCGTACTGAAGCTGAGGAAGTCCTCGCGGCCGAGAAGCAAATTCTCGCGCAGGAGCGACGCCTGCTCGAGCAACGGTCCGCCGCGCATAAGATTCGCATTCATGGCGATTTTCATCTCGGGCAGGCGCTTCATACCGGTCGCGATTTTATTTTCCTCGATTTCGAAGGCGAACCGGCGCGGCCGCTCGGCGAACGCAAATTGAAACGCTCGGCCCTGCGCGATGTCGCCGGGATGATGCGCTCGTTTCAATACGCCGCCTACAGCGCGCTTTGGCAACCGGCGATGCGACAGGAAGACGTTCCGTTTTTGGAGAAATGGGCTGACATTTGGTATCGCGAGATGAGCAGCACGTTTCTGCAAAGCTATCTTGCTGCTACCAGTGACGCACTTTTTATTCCGCGCAACGAAGCCGACCTGCGTATTGCACTCGAAGCCTATCTTCTGGACAAAGCGGTCTACGAAATCGGTTACGAACTAAATCATCGACCGGACTGGGTTGTCATTCCGATTCGCGGGATCAAGCACATTCTGAAATCGGGGTAGACGTCGTCTCACAAATATTTGTGTTGCAGCTCGCCCGCTTCGTCGGGGCGTCATGGTCCATGTCACACGGTGCTCCGGCAGCTGCCGACCGTGGCTACAGGGCGCGTTCATCCGGTTAATCTGGGTAGCGCACGCGTCTCGCGTGCTGGTTTTGGCGTCCCGCCAAAACAATCTTTAGAAAAGTCCGCGATCGCGAGGACGCGATCGCCAACACGCGAGACGCGTGCGCTACCCAAGACGCTGAAACTTGCTATGATGCCGGCGTATGACCTCACAAGTCTTGTCCGAAAAAGTCGGCGTCGTTTTTGGCGTGGCAAACAAGCGCAGCATCGCCTGGGCGATCGCGAAGGCGTGGGCGGCGGCGGGTGCCCGATTAATTTTTAATTATCAGGGCGAGCGCTTGAAAGAGAATGTTGAAGAGCTGGTCGGTGAATTCGGCGAAAACGTGCCGCTCTTCCCCTGTGACGTTTCGAGCGACGAGGAGATCGCGAGATTTTTCCAAGAAGTGCGCGGTCAGACCGATCGGCTGGATCTACTCCTGCACTCAGTCGCTTTCGCGCCCAAGGAAGCGCTCGAGGGCGATTTCGTGAGCACCACCCGCGAAGCGTTTCGTACCGCGCACGATATCAGCGCTTATTCGCTTGTTGCGCTGGCGCGGGAAGCTGCACCTTTAATGACGAATGGCGGAAGCATTGTCGCGATGACCTACTACGGCGCTGAGAAAGTTGTGCCGCACTACAATGTCATGGGTGTAGCCAAAGCTTCCCTCGAAGCTAGCACTCGTTATCTTGCCTACGACCTTGGTCCAAAAAAAATTCGAGTGAATTGTATTTCTGCCGGCCCCGTCAACACCCTGGCGGCGCGTGGCATCAGCGGTTTCATGTCGATGCTGAAACATTACCAGGAACGGGCGCCCTTGAAGCGGAGCTGCGATACGGCGGAGTTGGGCGCGACTGGAGTTTTTTTGGCGAGCGACGGCGCAGCTGCCATTACTGGACAAGTCATCTACGTCGATGGGGGCTACCAGATCATGGGTATGTAAGGTTTTCCCTCATGCTCAGGCTCATGATCGAATCTCTTTCTTATCGATTATGAGCAGGAGTATGAAGGGAAGAATAATATGATTGCGCGGATTTGGCATGGCTGGACCAAACCGGAACACGCAAAAGCATATGCAGACATGCTGCGCGATGAAATTTTCCCCGGTATTGCACGGCGACAGATCAAAGGTTATCGAGGCGCGGAATTATTCATTCATGAGGGGAGCGCTGAAACCGAATTCGTGACTTTGTTGCGATTTGATTCGATGGAGGCAGTGAAAGAGTTCGCCGGTGCGGATGAAAGCAAGCCGGTGATTTATCCGAAGGCAGAGGCGCTTCTCACTCGAATGGACAAACGCTCGCGGCACTATCGGATTGCCATTTCTCGCTGAGAGATGTAGGCCAGGCGCTCCCGCCTGCCATCTAATCGGCCAGCGGGAGCGCTTGCTCTACAGCGCTGCTGCGGCAAAGCTCACCATGAGATGGGAATTGCATCCGAACTGCGAGGTTTGTTAGGCAACGATGCCGTCGCGGACGATTCGCAAACATTGGGCGAGCACAGTGGCGACAAATGGTTCGCTCACGAAACGCCGGAAGTCGTCGTCTTTGCTCGATCGACCGATGACGTTAGCAAACTGCTACGGTTTGCTAACGAGAATAAGATTCCCGTAACCGCCCGCGGGGCAGGCTACGGCTATGTCGGCAGTTGCGTCCCAGTTCGGAGGGGGATTGCCCTGTCTCTCTCGCGGATGAATCGGATCAAAGAGGTAAGTTTTGCCGATGCCATTGCTATCGTTGAGCCCGGAGTGATTACGGGCGAGCTGAAACGGGCGGCTCGCGAACAGAAACTATTTTATCCACCCGATCCCGCAAGCTTCGAACATTGCACTATTGGTGGAAACGTTGCCACTAATGCGGGCGGCCCACGTTGCCTCAAATACGGCGTTACCCGCAATTATATTACCGGTCTCGAGGTCGTTCTGGCAAACGGTGATCTGCTCCGCACGGGCGGCCGCGTTCACAAAAACAAGACCGGCTTCGATTTAATCGGGTTGTTTGTCGGATCAGAAGGAATGCTCGGCGTTGCGACCGAGATTACGGTCAAGCTTCTTCCGCTACCTCCGGCACGCGCGACTTTATCAGCGTCGTTCGATACCATGTCCGAGGCAGCGGCGACGGTGCAGCAAATTTTTGCGGTTGGATTTTTGCCATCTTCGCTCGAAATCGCAGACAAATTTACACTCGAAGCGGCGCGCCACGACTCGGGGGCCGCACACGTTCCATCTGGTAATGCTCACCTGCTCCTTGATCTCGACGGACAGGAAGAAACCGTGGGTGTGGAAATGCAGAAGGTGCGCGATTTGATTAAGAGCCGAAAACCGATCGCGCTCGACGTCGCCACGAATGAAAGTGACTGCGAGAGGCTTTGGGCACTTCGTCGCGAGTTCAGCAATTCACTGCGCGCGACCGGGCTGACGAAGTTGAACGAGGACATCGTTGTTCCGCGCAGTCGTCTGGTGGATTTAATCGCGTTTGCGGAGGGACTTTCCCAGCGCTCCGGTTTTCCAATCGCCTGTTTCGGTCACGCTGGAGACGGCAATATTCACGTCAATATCATGGCGGATCGTTACAATCGCGAAGCCGCCGTGCGGGAAAAAATGCAAGGAGCGCTCGATGAACTATTCGCCCAGGTGCTAGGTTGGGGCGGAGTCATTACCGGTGAACATGGAATCGGGTTGGCCAAGAAACGCTGGTGGCCGGAAGCCAGCACCGAAGTTGCGCGCGGTCTTCATCAGTTGCTCAAGCGCGCTCTCGATCCAAACAATATTCTGAATCCAGGAAAATTTCTGGATTAGGCTTGATTGCAGTCCCATCCTTTATCATTGCGAGCGGAGTCGAGGAATCTCTAGCTACTCCTCTTTAAAGTCAGAGATGTTTCGACTTCGCTCGATATGACAGAATAGGGGAAAGCCCGCCCGCCGCGGCAACGACCGCGGCTACAATTGCAGCTCCGCAAAAATGGCATTGTGATCGCTCGATCGCCTGGAGGTTTCGATCACACGCGCTGAATTTATTTTGGCATTCCGCACAAAGATGTGATCGAAACAAGCTGCCGGGAAAAGTTTGTCAGCCGGCAAACTGAGTTCATTGCCTGAATGTGCGCGGTGAGTTGTTGCATTGATTCTTCCCGAATGGCGATGTCCTCGGAGATTTCGCCACGATTACTCTTCAAATGGACCGCGTAAACCAGTAGCACATGACGCGGCGCGACTTCGTAGGCGGCAAAGGCAAATCCACGCGGCGGAACGAGCGGCCCATTTGGTTTCCACATTTCGACCCAGGCACTCAGCGGTGGAAAGCGACTGGCAATTGCAACCTGCTGTCCGACATCCTGACCTTCCCGCGGGGGAAAATCGGAAACAACGTCAACTTTGAATCCGGCGAGCGGCGAGACCGCAATGGTTGCGTTGTCAAAATCACGGACCTCTTCCATTCCGATCACGTCCGCATTGATCCGGTGCATGTCTCGATGGACCGACGCGATTTGCGAGCGTTCCGCCGCCACGGACGCGTTGGGGTGTCGCCCGGGAAACCACTGAATATTCCAAAACGCCACTCGCACCGTTTGCGGGGAAGCAGCGGATGGACTGGTGGTTTGCGCAGCGAAATTTCCCCTGATCGCGAGAAGAGCGACCAAAACGATCCATTTCAATTTCGTCATCAGCCGGATGTTAGCGTAGATTGATGATGCCGCGCGAATTTACTCGCACGCCTGATTGACTTCGGCAGCCCCATCGCAAAGATCCATCGTGCTGGGATTGAATGAGAAGATCGAGCGTTCGCTCCTAAAAATTTTTCTTACCGTTGTCGGATTAGTTTTGCTTCTCGGTGCTGGTGGCTATTTCAGCCTGAGCGCATTTCGCGCTTGGCAAGTGCGACGGTTGCTAGCGGAGGCAAATGCTCTCGTAAACAAAGGCGATTATAAACACGCCAGCCTCGATGCTCAACGTGCGTTGGAGCTAAGTCCGGAGAATGCGGATGCCATGCGAGTAATCGCGCGGTCGGCGGAGAGCGCGGGTTTGCGCAGAGCGATTGAGTTTTGGCGACGGGTGACGGAATTGAGCAAGAACGCTGAGGGTGGTGTGACAGCCTGGGCGCGTTGTGCCATTCGATTCGGCGACGCTGACAGCGCGAGCAAAGCACTTGATGCCATGCCGGAGCCAGGCAGAAGAACGGCGGAGTATCACGCCTTGCGAAGTGATGCCGCGCTCGTCCGGCACGACCTGCCTGGGTACGAGAGGGAGTTGCTCGAAGCCAAGCGAATCGATCCGCAAAACCGGAAATATGAATTGGCCCTGGCGACACTTCACGTCGCGGCTAACGACGCTGCGACCCACGAAGTCGGCGTGCGCGAACTGCTCGATCTGTGTGGCGATGAATCTTTTCGGCGCGATGCCACACACCGTCTGGCCGATGATGCATTGCGTCGTAATCAAATAACGCGCGCGCTGGATTATGCCGGGCAGCTGGATCGTTTGCCCAACCGGGATTTCTCCGATCGTTTACTTTTGCTTTCGATACTGAAGGCGGCCGGCGATGGCGAAACCCAATCGTTGCTCGAGCAATTGAAGAAAGATGCAAGCGACGATCCAATCAAGGTCAGTGCATTAATCGGGTGGATGAACTGGCAGAAAATGTCAGTCGAAGCGGTGGAATGGATCAAAACGTTGCCACCAACCATGTTGGTAAAACGAGCCATTCCAGTCAATGTCGCGGACGCGTTCATCGCTACCGGTGACTGGGAGGCGCTGGCGAAATTTTGCGGGGGAACAAAGTGGGAAACTTCGGATTACATGCGAAACGCATTGGCGGCGCGGGCGCTGCGCGAGCTAGGCCAGGCGCAGGAATCAAGACAGCAATGGAACGAAGCGGTCGCCAGGGTGAGCGCCCGTCCCGAACAAATCTTTGGATTGGCGGAGTTGGCTCGCAAATGGGGGTGGCAAAATGAAGCACTCGATTTGTGGTGGCTGGCCGCGAAAGATCCGACCAATACCGAGAAAACTTTGCGAATGCTTTACGATTTCTATGCCGCGCGACGTGACACGCGGGAGCTTTATCGCGTGCTAGCTCATCTGGAGAAAGCGCGACCCACCGACCGTGCGGTGCGCAACAATCTTGCACAAATCTCGTTGCTGTTAAATTTGAACGCCGAAGGCGCTCACCGCCTGGCGCGAGAGGTTTATGAACAGGAGCCGAAGAATGCTGACTACGCGGCCACGTATGCTTTTTCACTTTATCTCGAGGGTGATGTAAGAAAAGCGTTGCAAATATTCGCAGGTTTTTCGGAGGCGGAGTTGGAACGGCCGCAAATTGCCGCTTACTACGGGATCATGTTGGCGAGCAGTGATGATTTCTCGCGCGCGGCGAAATTTCTTGATTTGGGCGAAAAAGCCAATTTGTTGCCGGAGGAAAAAAAGCTCGTCGAAAAGGCACAGTTAACGGTTGCAAAACGTTAGCTTTTTCGTTCGAAACCACGCGCGTTCCCGCGGACAGACCGATTCTTATGAGAAAGAAAACTTCTTTCACGACCACTTCCAAAAAACGGATGAAGCCGGGAACCCTCACTCACACGCTCGCGGTGATAATTTCCTCGATCACTTCTTTCTTCACTCACTCCGCTCCCGCGAAAATTTTGCCGGACAAGGAAAAGATGAGCAAAAAATCCGATCGCACGTCAGAGGATTCGTTTTCGATGCTGCAAACGGGGACGGTATTTGTTTCGGCGCGAGAGGATCCGCCCCGGCACGCGGAAAGGTATCCGTGGAAGAAGGAGATTGTGACGACCGTTTTCTGGATTGGCGAGCAACCGAGCGGGAACAATCCCATCCCAAATCGATCGAGTTCGTGGGACAAAAACTGGGCCCACAGCTACGGCGGATTCGACAATCCTGATCGCAGTCACCGAACTGGCTACGTTCCGGCGAATTTCGTACCGAAACAGAATCCCTTTTATTGTGCTCTCCCCTACAACGACAAAGCCTCAACCGGTCATCGCTCGGAAGCGCCCCAGGTTGTGCCGTGGTTCAAGGAAGCTTATCAAGGTCCGGCCGTTAGCACGTGCAAGGGTCGTTGGTTGGCGATCCGCAAAGGCAATCGCGTTGCCTACGCGCAATGGGAAGATGCCGGACCTTTCCGCACCGATCATTGGCAATACGTTTTCGGTAACGAACGGCCCAGACCAAATCTGAACAAGGGCGCCGGTCTCGATGTATCGCCAGCGGTGCGCGATTTTCTCGAGCTTGGCGATACCGATGTGACCGACTGGCGTTTCGTGGAGTTCGAGGAAATTCCGCGTGGACCATGGGCGCAATACGGTGACAACAACACCTTTGTCATCAATCAACGGCAGGGCGGTTCTCGGACGGTTCGGACCCATTCGGCCGCTGATTTAGTTCGCTAGGATTTCTGGGGAATATATTGGCGTATTGTTAGCCGTCCCGCCGTAGCTACCGCGCGCGAGTGGAACATAGGCCTGTGGCCTGTCCCCCCAGCTGGGATTTTCCCGGCTGTGCTTTTCACCGAAACTTCAACGGAGTAAAACTCCGCTGGGCGCACAGACTTGGAAGTCTCTGTTCCGGTCAGGATGCGCCTTGCGTGATGGCAATTCGGCGCAGCCACAAGGCGCCGTATCTTCAACGTCGCCGATCGAGTCTTTACCCCGGTCGCGAGCCGATCTTAATGTGACGATTCTTCTGCTGCAGGCGAGGGTTGAGGACGTTGTTCGCGCATCCCGTTCGTGCTTGAGAAGAAAAAGAAGAATGCAATCAGCCCTGCGAGAATAATGATGAACAGGAAACCGAAACTTAGAACGCGCAGCGTGCGATATTTTTCGCGGTCGCGCTGCCAGTGCAGCCGCTTCTGCTCCAGTTCCAACTCGAGTGCGCGCGCCAAAGCCTCGGCGCTTGTGTCCTTTTCCTCGGGCATGTTGGGAAAATAACAATTCCGTTTCGAAAAACGAAATGCAATCTCATCGCCGCCACCTCATCGCACACGTCCTGCCGATGGTTCTATTCCTGGCTTTACTCGCGCTTTGCCAATTAGTCGCTGCGTACGGCCACGCCTTTGTTCTTCGTCATGCCGAGTTTTGGATTTATCCGGCACAAACAATTCTCTGTGGCGCGCTGCTGCTTTATTTTCGAGAATGCTATGCATTTCGCGGACTGAGAAATGTTGGCTTCACCATCCTGATTGCGTTCGCCGTTTTTGTTCTTTGGATCGCGCCGCAGCAATTTCTTAACTTCGCGCCGCGCACAATTGGATTCGATCCGGAAATTCTTGGGAACAATCCCGCACTTTACTGGTCCATGATTTCGTTTCGTTTTCTTCGCCTCGTCGCTGTCGTTCCGGTGATGGAAGAAATTTTCTGGCGCAGCTTCCTGCTTCGCTTTGTTATCGACGAACATTTCGAGCGAGTTCCGTTTGGCAAATTCACCTGGCCCTCATTCGCCATCGTCGCACTTGCGTTCACCTTTAGTCACTCACGCGCGGATTGGTTAGCCGCGTTCGTTGCCGGCGCGCTCTATAATGTCGTTGCCTATCGCACCCGGAGTCTGGGTTCGTGCGTTCTCGCCCACGCCGTAACCAATTTGCTCCTCGGCTTCTGGATAATGCAGACCCAGCAATGGGGATTTTGGTAGGAAAAGAAGAGTTCGACGCCGGTCCGCAAAGTTGAATCGAGCCGGCCGAGCGATGGTAAGAGCCCGCAGCTGAGGCGGATCGGTCTTCGGCATCGGCCTGATCCATCTTTAGCCATGGCATTTCACGTGCTCTTAAAGAGGGGATGCAGGCGACCTTTATCCAGAAAGTAATTATCTGCGCAGTTGCGGGTTTCGCCGCCGCTTGCCTGATTCAATGGGGAAAGGTTTTCGTGGAAGGTGCCGACAAGGCCTTGAACGGCGGTTACGAACATCGCACCGTCATGGGCAGCGAAAAGAAATAGGCGAAATTCTTGCCGCCTCTTTGCACCGCGCATAACGTTATTGCGTGGATGAAGATCGGTTTCGCCCAAATTAATCCAACGGTCGGCGACCTGCGCGGCAATTTCGAGAAGATCGCAGGGGCTTACGATCAACTGGCGCACGCTGGCGCGGACATCGTGATCGCCCCCGAGCTGGCTGTGACCGGTTATCCGCCGCAAGATCTCGTTTTCAAGTCGCGCTTCGTTCCGGAAAATCTGGCCATACTCGACGAGCTACAAAAACGGCTGAGCAAACCGGCATTGGTGGTTGGTTTCGTCGATCACAACGAAGGCCGCGGCAAACCATTTCACAATGCTGCAGCCTTGCTTCAAGCAGGAGAACCGTTGCAGAAAACGCACAAGTCGCTCCTCCCCACCTACGACGTGTTCGATGAAGATCGCTACTTTGAGCCGGCCCGCCAAATCGCGCCGCTGAATTTTCGCGGCCATCGCATCGGTGTCACCATCTGCGAAGATATTTGGACGGAACGTTATTTGCCGCGCCCGTTGTACGATGTCGATCCCGTGCGCACACTCGTCACTCAGGAAGCGCAGATGATTTTGAATGTGAGCGCATCGCCGTTCAGTCTTCGAAAACCGTCGGTGCGGCAGGAAATGATTTGCGGATTAGCTGGGACGTATCAGCGGCCCATTTTTTATTGCAACGCCGTCGGCGGCAACGACCAGCTCGTGTTCGATGGCAATTCCATCGCGGTAAATGCGAGCGGTCAACTAGTCGCGCAGCTCCCACCTTTCGAAGAGGCCAGTGTGATCGTCGATTCCGAAAGTGCGCCCAGTTTAGAAATCGCGTCAGTCGATATTGTCCAGGAACTCTATGCCGCCTTGCGTCTGGGCTTGCGCGATTATCTGGCCAAATGTGGGTTTAAAAGTGCCGTGCTCGGATTAAGCGGTGGAATTGATTCCGCCGTGGTCGCGGCGATTGCGGTGGACGCGATCGGCGCTGATAACGTCACCGGCGTTTCCATGCCGAGTCAATTTTCTTCGCGCGGCAGCGTTCTCGATGCGCTAGCCCTGGCGAAGAATCTCGGGATTCAATGTCTGCAAATTCCGATCGCCGACGCTTTCGCTGTCTTCAAAGCGCAGTTCAAAGAAGTTTTTGCCGGCCGCACTGAAGATGCGACCGAAGAAAATATGCAAGCGCGGTTGCGCGGTATGACCTTGATGGCACTCTCAAACAAATTCGGTCACCTAGTTCTCTCAACCGGAAACAAAAGCGAACTGGCGGTCGGTTATTGCACAATTTACGGGGACATGGCGGGCGGGCTGGCGGTCATCAGCGACGTGCCCAAGACGATCATTTATGAGCTGGCCCGTTTCATTAACTCAGAGGCGTCGCGGGCGGGCAAACGCGAGATTATTCCGGCGTCCACCATTGAAAAACCGCCGAGCGCGGAATTGCGTCCAAATCAGAAGGACCAGGACACACTTCCGCCGTATGATGTGCTTGATGCGATTCTGCGATCGTATGTTGAAGATAATTTGAGCCCGGCAGAGATCGTCGCCCAGGGGTTTGACGAAAAAACGGTGCGCTGGGTGCAGCGTCGCGTCGATCTCAATGAATACAAACGCGCCCAAGCGGCCCCGGGCCTGAAAGTAACGAGCCGTGCCTTTGGTGTCGGCCGCCGCATGCCGATTGCGCAGCGGTATGTTGGGTAGTGGATTCGTTTATTCAATTTGAGTTTCAAATCACGTCGCAACGCTACTTTATCCAGCCATCAGGGTTTCGCTTTGCATAAAGCATGTCCTGCATCAAAAATTTCACTGGCGCTCGTGGTGTTTTGGTTGTGAGTTATCGTATGACTAAGCGCGGACTTCTTCCTGTTGCCGCTTTTCTTGGCCTTTGTTTCTCCCTGGCGGCGGAGCAGGCGTTCGGTTCGCCTCCCGGGCATGGCGGCACTTTCACACTCGCTCAGTTACGGAGCATTACGGCGGCGAACAATGGTTCGGTCCTTCTTCAACCGAGCCTTTTCAACAGTTTGGACAATCCTGTGTTCGGATTTCCGTTTTCAAATCGAGACGTTTTTTCGTTGTCGACCACATTTAATTTGATGGGAACAACACCGCGGAGTTTCCTCCCTCTTTCAACCGCGATGGAATCACCGAAAGTGAGCCTTCCGCCAACATCGGCCAAGGATTCGTCCGATCGGTTGTTCGATCTGCGGCCGAACTTCGATTATGTCACCGGTGAAGTCGGCTTCTTGTACGGCAGGTCGAGCGGGAAATTCGGCGGCGAATACAAGGAAGGATACATTTTTGGCGAAGTGGGAAACGAAAGAATTCATATCAGCGCAGGGGCCTCCTACGAGGAATGGAACGGCCGCGTTCCGCGTTGGGGACACTAAAAATACCGTCGTCGAATCGAACCAGGACGAAGAATGCACCGTGCAGGAATCGAACCTGCAACCCGCTGATTAAGAGTCAGCTGCTCTGCCAATTGAGCTAACGGTGCTTGCAATTTACCGAGGAAATGCTGTTGGAAGGTCCACATTCATGCCGCCAAGATCGGTAGCAGATTTGGTAGCATAAAATGTTCGCTCTACAACGCGGAAGTTTTATCTGCATCCTCCGCCTGCGGGTCGCAATGATTGGCACGTTCGGTTTACCCCGCCGGCGATAAGGGTAGCGGGCGTGTTACTTTTCGTAGTACTGGCAAAAAAAAAATCGCCGCTGCAAAACTTCAGATGCCGGTCGGTTCAATTCTTCTGTTATAAGAGTAGCGCGTCGCGTCATCGTTAGGGACGCGAGGATGCTGAATGGCTGTTGCTGCAATCGGATTTTGTGACGCCCCCGAAGCCAGGCACGCACGGCGCCCCGTCGCATAGCTTTTGGAGGTACCCCCCATCATTTTGCGCCAGTATTTAATCGGAAGAGAGTGATATGGCTCAGGCAACTCCACGCTGAAGTATAGCACCGATGTTAGAGATGTCGGCCTTGCGCCGGACGGGGAGGGGGTCTCGCGGTGGGAGCCGACCCATGAGTCGAAATTCGATTTCGCGCTCAGAAAATTTTTGCCAAACGACGTCTTGTCCAAGGATCTCGCGGTTGGATGGGGAAGAAAAGTTCACTATCACTCAAACGCTTATTCTGCAGCCAAAGGCGTAGCCGCACGTAGTTCCCGCTGCCATGTTCGAGTCCTGCAAGTAATCCTCCTAACTGAGGGGGAATCAGATGGTGCGCGGACGCGCCAGACTTAGGAATCCCAAATCAGGGATTTCAAAACATCACTTTTCATTTCAAGAAAAGGCGGTTTCACGAGAAGAAAATAGCGATTCAATTCACGAATGTACAATCGCCTCAATGTTTCCATTTCCAGAGTATTCCTCTTTCGCATCTCATCCTCTCGGCTGCTTTCACGTTTCCTTTAAGAGCGAAACTGACCAAGTTCACCGACAATGAAAAAGATCGCGCAACTCATCTTTCGCGCAATTGAGTGTTCGCTTGCGCGATGGCGACAGATTTTTGCCCGCGCGGTTCATATAGAAGTTTAGCATCGACATGGCGGACTGGAGTGGCGTGCCTTTGCGACGTTTGCTTCTTTCGGCGGAACGTTTGAGCGAGACGGCGATCTGTCGGGGACTGCGCTTGTTGAAGACTTTTGATTCCAGATCAAGCGCGTCGCTGTGTTTTGTGACTTTGGCAGACCAACGCTTATTGCTGCGTCTGCTTTTTCTTGCTGGTTTCTTTTTGTCCACCACGTCCTGTTTCGCTTTTCGTTCGAGCGCCGGTTTTCAAATTCGTCGCCCGCTCATTGGGCTATCATGCCGGCATGGTCTGGAGGATAGGCTCAGAAAGATTTGAATCCAATGGCCTTACAATCAGCGCTCTATCTAAAAGGAGGAATGAGGACCTATGGCACGTGGGAGTAAAAAAAAGTATACGTCGAAGCAAAAACGTCGAGCAGAGAAAATCGCGCGCGCATACAAAAGCGCGGGAGGACGAAGAAGGAAGCG
>WNGI01001227.1_pt1 | contig 20928 bp, 18 predicted proteins | sample 5400621 | NCBI WGS metagenome assembly WNGI01 (sample SAMN13153374, study PRJNA577476) | soil metagenome | isolation source: 20 cm soil or saprolite under Garry oak tree replicate 1 | place: USA:California | collected 2016-06-15
TTCCAAACTGCTGACAAGTATGCCGACGACTTCGCCTTTGAAATTCAAGAGCGGCGCGCCGGCTTCGCCACGTTGTGCCGCTACATTGACCCGGAGATGCGTCGTCGAAAAATAACGGCCGAGATACTTGCGATCAAATCCGGCGATCATTCCAAAACTGGGCGTCTCCCGCAGGTCGAGCGGATATCCGATTGCGATAACAGGAGTAGCGACCTCTAACTGTTCCGATTTGCCAATTGGTAGAGCAGGCGTGACGGCATCAATTTTCAGAATGGCCATTCCGCTGCGCACATCGACCAGAACTTGACGCGCTGGATACTCTTTGCCGCCAAAGTCGATGCTGAAGTTTCCCGCTTCTCCGCCCACCGTGTAGGAGGTGTAAAGAGTGCCGGTGGGATCGACAAAAAACCCGGTCCCAAAAATTTCGCTGTGCTCGTCAACGCCGTGAATTTTCACTACGGCTTTTTTGGCACGGTCAAAAATCTCTTTTACCTCTTTAAGCTCTTTTACCTCAGGGCTGATGGCGCTGGCAGATGGTTCCTGCGCCCAGCCCCGCTGGGAGGAAGCGCTCAGAATCAGGGCGACAGCGACCCCTTTGAAACTCGCTGTCAGATTGCCTCCCTTGAAAAAACCCGCCGGTTTCCTAGAACTTGAAAGTCGACTCATAACTCACGGGAACGCTATCAAGCACGTAGCGCGGCGGGGCTGAGGCCCGGTGAGTGCGGGCGTTTTCATTAGAGTTTCGCAGCGGCTGTGTGCTAAAAACTCGCGTCACTGTCGAGGGCGCGAGCGTCAATTCCGTATCCGCGGTAACTGGCACGTTGAATATTGCTCGAGGCTGCACGGCAACATGCGGAGTCGCCGGCGTTTGATAAATCTTAAGCGAGATAACAGCGGCGCAAATTAAGACTGCGGTTGCGGCGGCTGGATAAGAGGTCAGCCCCGGGACATTCAGCCGCAGCATGAAATCCTGCGCCCGATGCAAGCAGATTCGCCAAAGTGGTTCGCGCAACAGTGCGTCGCGCTGGCGACGATGGAATTCATGCAGGAAATTTTCGAAATAACCGGGCGGCGGCTGTTCGTAACGTTTCAGCCGAAGCAGCTTTGCGATTTCCTGGTCGTCAAATTCCTCCATAAGAGTGGGTGCTAAGCAACGGGGTTTTTTCGGAATTCGTCCAGATAATTCTGCAGCTGCCGATTCGCGTAGAAGAGCCGGGAACGTACCGTTCCTTCGGAAACACGCAAGATTTTGCTAATTTCAGCATGGGGCATTCCCTGAATATGGAACATGGTAACCACGGCTCTGTGTTCATCAGACAATTTCATCATTGCCTCGTTCAATCTTCGTTGCAGCTCGGAAAGGTCAGCTTCCCGCACCGGACTGCTCGTAGCCGTCAGTTCCAAGAATTCCTTATCGTTTTGGATACTGGCATCGACATCGTCCAGGCTCAGGTGATAACGCCGGCCGCGCTTCTTCAGGAAATTTAGGGTCATGTTTACGGCGATGGAGTGAATCCAGGTGTAGAAAGAAGATTTGCCGCGGAAGCCGCGGATTGCTTTGTAGGCCTTAGCAAAAACGTCCTGCAAGAGGTCATTCGTGTCCTCATGGTTCGACGTCATGTTGTAAACGAGCCCGTAGAGCCGGGGAGTATATTTCACGACTAACTGATCAAAAGCAGAGGCATCGCCCGATTGCGTGCGCGCCACCAACTGCTGATCTTCATCCGTGCGTGGCTGATCCATCGCTTTGCGCTTAGATTTAACACGCGACTCTTCACCCGACGACAACAAATCGGACAGCCGCCGAGCAACAGAGGGTAACGCCACGGAAGAACTCATCTTTTTCAAAGCGCCGCGAATCAATTGCGCCGGTCGCGGATTGAAAGCAACCAGAGCAAGTTGCCGAGCGCGGCGACGAATGCCGCCACGTAAGTGAGCGCAGCTGCGTTTAACACTTTGTTTACCCCGACGCTTTCTTCGCCCGTTTGGATGATGTGCATTTGCTGCAAGATGATCTTGGCGCGGCGGGAGGCGTCAAATTCCACTGGTAAAGTGATTAACTGGAAGACAACCAGAATGAGATAACAATATATGCCCAGCGTGATCAGGCCGGTAATGTGGAAGAACAATCCCCCGAAGATTACAAAGGGCAAAAGCTGCGACGCCACCTGAGTTACAGGCACGATTGTCATGCGCGCCATGAGCGGGGCGTATGCCTTGGCATGCTGAATGGCATGGCCAGTCTCATGCGCCGCGATGCCCAACGCCGCGACTGAGGGGGTGTTGTAAACATTTGATGAGAGACAAAGCCGTTTGCTCGTCGGATCGTAGTGATCACCTAGAAAGTCGTTCGTCTCCACCACGTCGACATCGGGGATCTGGGCCGCTTGCAAAATCTCCCGCGCACACTCCGCTCCAGTAATATTAGAGCTTGCCCGCACTTGGCCCCATTTACGGAACGCGGCGGTTACCCGAAATTGGGCCCACAAGCCGATGACGAGTGGCAGCCCGATGTAAAGCAGCCAGTAGTGTCCAAAGAAAAAGCCGCCGCCGTAAGGGTGTAACATTCCTATTTTAAGTGGGTCTAAGGATTAGACGCCCGCAAGGGTAGTTCGTTCATTCCGCGGACGGAAAGAGCGGCCGTTTTCAACCGCTGAAACAGGGGAGCCTTCGACCCCCCTTCTCGCGACCGCGGGACCAGGATAACACCGCGAATTTACCCCGAATGCACATCCTCCCAGGGACCCAATCACCGTGATGATACTTGGGGTTGGAATCTACCCTTAGGGATTCAAACACTCGCTGATTGTCCTCCCCGAAGGGGGGGACCGCGACTCGGCGAGACCACTGGTGTCCCGCACGGCGCTCGATCACACTTCGTGCCCAGCCTAATCGCGCCTTGTAGGGCAGGCCTCCGCTCCGCTCAGGATGACAGCGTAAGAGAGACTGCTAGATCTCCAGCTGTTTTGGAAACCGGGACAGAATCTTACAGCCCTTCTTCGTCACAACTACTACGTCTTCCAGACGCACTCCGCCGAGCCCCGGATAATACAGGCCGGGCTCAACCGTTAGCGTTTGCCGATCTTTCAGTACGACTTTCTGCAGACGTGGATATTCGTGGATCTCAAGCCCGAGACCGTGTCCGGTTCCGTGAAAAAAACCAACCCGCCGACCTTTGCGAACTTCCGTCGGATAGCCGCGTTCGCTGAACAAATCCTGAATCGCTTTGTGAATCTCTGCTCCATCTACGCCTGCTTTGATCTTCCTTAACGCGAGGGCCTGGCCGGCCTTGACTGTTTCCCAAAGCTTCCGTTGCGCCTCACTGGCGCGCCCACGCAAAACCGTCCGGGTCAGGTCGCCAAAATAACCGCTCTTGGCGTCTCGCGGAAAAACATCAAGAATGATCAATGAATTCGCGTAAAGGGGACCAGATCCACGCTCGTGCGGATCACATGCTTGATCGCCACCGGCGACAATTGTCCCGTTCGGGATTCCGCCGGCGCGCAGAATGGCGGAATCGATTTCGGCCCGTAGAATTTCCGAGGTGAGCGTTCGGCCTGACCAACGCAGCTGTTTTCTCGGTCCGGACTTTGAAGCTTTGAGCACTTCCAAAGCGCGGGTCAGCCCGGCCTCGGTAATGCGGAGCGCGTGTTTCATCGATTCGATCTCTTTGTCTGTCTTTGCCTCGCGCTGCGGCCAAAAAAGTCCGTTCGTTGTTCGCAAACGAATCTTGTTGGCGGCCAGCTCCTGGGCGTAGCCAAGCGGAAACGTGGAAGGAACAACGGACGAGCGTACTCGTTTCTTACGCAGAAAATGAGCGAGAACCTTTTCGTAAGACGGACTTTTTTTCGATTTTCCTTGTACCTCACGCTCGAGCTTGCTGAAGGCGATAAATTCGTGGGCTTTGGCTTGTTTGCGTCCTCTATCAATTTCTAAATCACTGAGCACGAGCGTACGTTTCCCGTTTTGCTCGAGAAAAATAAATGGATCCGGCGCCCAAAACTTCGTCGCATAAAGCATGTCGGGATCGTGCTCACTGGCGGCGACGATTAAACGAGTCGATTTGTTTTTTGTTTTGCTCATAGCTGAGTGGAAGATAGCCGTCGTTCGCAGTCCTGGGCAACGGGCATCTTGCTCATTCTTTCAAACTACGTCCGCCGCACTTCCAATTGCCGCCGCAAAATCCAGTGCAACAGGCCGAGCAAACCCAAGGTTGACCCAATCAACACGAATGTGTTCCACACGAAAACGTTCCCTTTAATCCCGAAATAACGCTTTTCGGCACCGAAAAAAACATTGGGATGAGAACCACGCCGGTAATCGCTCTGTTCCATCTCCGCGTTTGAGATGAGATCAGAGACCTTCTGATTCACATACAATTGGTCGGCCGTGACTGGACCAATTGCCTCTTTAAACACCGAGCGATCAAACGGCTTGTTGCCGTCCAGGATTGGGTCAATCGTCTTGAGATAGTGGTCGACCTCACTGCCAGACTTTCCTTCCAACCCGGAAAGAACCGCGAGCGCTTCTTTCAAATCATTTAGCCGCTTGCCTGAAGCGGAGTCATGCGCGCGCGGGGCCAAGCGCTGGATCTCGTTATTGGCACGATCCTGGCGCCGGGTTAAAGGATTAAGTTTGGCCTGAGCGACGACCAGTTCTTCATAGGACCAACGCATGGCGATGAACTGGCAGACGAATGGCACCTGTAGTTTGCTTTCCATTTTCTTGGCGTGGTCTTTGGTCGGATGCTCTTTGAACCAGTGGGTGAGCGCGTAGACTAAGGCGAGGTTACGATTCATGTCCTCATACTTGATCAGTGCACCCCCCATGATGATCTGCGGAATGAGGACGAGTGGAACAATGTTGGCCGCGGTTTTTGGATCAGCAACCAGCGAGGAAATAACCAGGCCGAGAGAGATGCCGGCCATCGCGGTCATGAATACGATGGCGAGATAAACCCAAAACATGCCGCGGATCTGCAGAACATAATTGCCGATCAAAACAAACAACACGCATTGAATGAGCGCGAAGACGCCAAGGGTAAGCGTTTTCGAAATCACGTAATAGGGCAGCCGCACATTTAGATTGCGTTCACGCTGCAAGACCACGCGATCTCGAATGATATCGTCCGCACTGTTCGTTAGGCCAAGAAACATCGCCACGATCAGACTGAGAAACAGATAGGTCGGAATATGGTAAGCGGAGGCGAAATCGTACTTGCCGCTGTCCGAGTAACGCAAAATGGTCGCGATCAACAGGGCCAGGACTGGCGCTACCCCGACGGTAATGATGACGTTGGCGCGATTGCGCAGCTTGCCCAGGAATGAGCGGCGCAAAAGCGTGCGAAATTGCGTCCACTCGTCGTGCCATCGGATTGGCGCGCGTTTCTTTTGAGTGGGCGCAGCGGAAAGCGCCCTGATCGGTTCCTTGCGGAGCGAGACTTGCTTGACGTCCTGAATCAGCCGAAACGCTTCGTATTTGTCGCGCCAGAATTCCGGTGAATACCGCCGCGCCGCCACCAACTGTCCGCGGCTGTTTTCTTCGTAAATGATGTCGCCGCTTAAATCGCGCAGTGGCGTTTCCAGCACATCGAAAATAAATTCAGGACGAGTCGTGCCGCAGGATGGACAGGCGCCGAGTTCGGCGCCGAACTGATGTTGATGCTCCGCCTCGGCAAAGTAACGAAGCATGTCCGAAGGAGTGCCGAAGAAGACCAGGCGCCCGCCTTTGTCGAGCAGAATGGCCTTATGGAACATCTGAAAAAGCTTCGAGCTCGGCTGATGGATCGTAACGATGATGATTTTGTTGTGCGCCATGCCCCGAATAATCTCGATCACGTGCTCGGAATCTTTCGAGGAGAGGCCGGAGGTCGGCTCGTCGAAAAGGTAAACGTCCGACATACCAATCATGTCGAGACCGATATTGAGGCGTTTGCGTTCGCCACCGCTCAATGTCTTCTTCAGGGCGCTGCCCACCACGGCATCGCGGCGCTCACCCAGACCGAGCTCGAGGAGTTTGCCTTCCAATCGTCGCATCCGGTCGCGGCGCGACAAATGTGGCGAGCGAATCGCCGCCGCGAACTGCAGGTTTTCGCCGATGGTCAGATGCTCGTCAAAGGCATCCTCCTGGGGGATGTAACTGATGTAGCCCTTGAGCTGGTCAAGTTGCGGATAAAGCGATTGCCCGTTTAGAAAAACCTGGCCACTGGTGGGCTGGAGCTGGCCGGCCAGCACTTTAAGCAGCGTGCTTTTACCCGACCCGCTGGCGCCCATTACGCAAACCATCTCGCCTCGAGTCAGGCCAAAGGAGATTCCTTCCAACCCAATTTCATTGTTGCTAAAGCGATGCGTTACCTCGCTGACCTCGAGGTTGCGAATAATGTTGCGCTCTTCTTCGATGATTCGTTCAGAAAAATTGCATCGCAGAAATTGGCCGACGTCGATGCGGATGGTATCGCCATCTTTTAATGGCGCGCTCGTGCGCACCGATGTTTCCCCAACCATGATCGGGCGGTCAGCTTCTATCACTTCCAATTGGCCGACGCGTTTATCGTAATCGCAGAATATTTTAAGCAGAACATCCCCGCTTGTGCCGGGCGACAGCAAAATATCATCGGCTTCGAGTAAGCTCGGATTGTTCGCCACTAAGTATTCCGACTTGGAAGTCTTTAATTGAAAACGGCCACCCAGGGCGCGGGCTCGTCTGCGCAAATCGGTCAAATCCATTTCACTGTCGTTATGGAAAATGATCTTGTCTTCGAGCGTGGCTTCAACCTGCGTACCCGATTTCAGTTTTACGCCGTTGAGAACCGCATCGACATCACGCAATGCTTTCACTCTCACTTTCAACCCGAACGCAATTTCGAGCGAACTTTCCCGAGTCCGTGAACGTTCCAGTCCCACCTCTTCTGCGTCCTTGTTTACCCGCACGAAAATCTGGGGAAGCGACACATTTTTCTTGGCGTTGAAATAAGTCGCCAGATCTTGATAGGTGAGGACTTGGTCGCCAACGAGAATGCGCTGTCCGGGATAAATCCGACAGAAGCCACCACGCACCAGCGGCCGCCCCCGAACAGAGACGTTTTGGCTGCTGTAGTTCTTTAACAGAATCAAATCGTGGTAACGGAAAGCGAGTAAGCGGTCGTTGCCCTTGAGAGTCTTGAGCGTGACATCCGCCTTGCCGTTGCCGAAGGAAAGCGATTCCAGGGGTGACGCGCCCCGCTGATAGATGGAGGGATCAGAATCCTCGGAAGCGTTGAGTTGATAAACGATGTCGATGGCCTGCGCCGCCATGCCTAACTGCGACATGAAGGAATAAAACGCCACCACCTGCTCTTGCTTCAGGCCCGCTTGCGAAATGAGATCGTAAAGCTGAACGCCCAGCATGATTTTGCGCTCCGTGCTCAATTGGGCGCTGAGCTTCTGGGCCATGGCGGAGAGATCCTGTTGCTCGTAAAGTGCCTGCCGGAAAAGTTGACGCAGCTCCGAATAAACAGTCTCCGGATAGTCGTAGCGCAGAAAGCCGAGGCTGGAATCGATCTCTTCCTCGAGCAAAACGCCGTCGGCTTTTGAGAAGCTGGCCAGGACCTGGATGAGCAACGGCAAAAGATTCGGCCCCTCAGACACGCTGCGGGGTTTGCGCAAAGCACGGCGGACCCAGCGCCGCCCTCTACGCTGAATCCGATAGGCGAACGGGGTAACCCTCTGCACCGCGCGGTCAATCTTGTCCGCGACTGTCGTAACCAATTCCGTCATCTGAATGTGGAGTTAAAATTTTAGCGCAATCGACCTAAGGCGCAATGCAGGACGAACATCGGAGGCACAGTGACATGTTATCAGAATACGGTCTTCCAGTCTGTCCTGCCAACGGCCCTTCCAGCCCGTTCGATCCGGCGGACAAAATGTTTGCGAACTGCACGGTTCGCCACCGGACGAGTCCGTCCGATTGTCGGACAAGATGCCCGTGTTCCTTTTTGTTCAACGTTTTAACCTCTCATGCTGTCGACTCTTTTACTACCCACTTATCACCAGCCCGCCGCAAACGAAGGCAAATCACTTATCACTAATCACGAGTCATTCTTCCCCAGGGCGCGCCTCCTGCTCTTTGCATTAAAAAAACCTTCATGGTAGCCTGCCTTTGCTCGTAAAGCGTTTTTAGTTCCATGTCTCAGTCCGATCGCAATTCTCAACGCGACAACAAATCGCGCGGAAACGAACCTAGTTTCAACTGGCGGGGTGTTATCCTCATCGCTATCGCGTTTGCTTTGATAGCGCTGGCTGTTCTTTTCAGGGGCGGCGCCTACCAAAACGTTGAAGACGTCCCCTACAATCGCTTCCTCGAGCTGCTCGATAACAAACAGATCGTCAATGACAAGAATTCCGCTCTTACTCTCGTGGTCGAGGAGGGCCGACCGACCCAGACTTTGCGCGGCTATTACATTCGTCAAGGCGTCGGTCCATCTCAGCCTCAGCAGGTGCCATTTAAGACGACGATTTACCTGAATTTCACCAGTAACCTGCAGGATAAACTTGCCAGCGCCGGTATTCAGCCGGCTATCAGGACCGAGTCAAACGTTGTTGCGCAAACCATCGTAGGATTTGCCCCCATCGCGCTTTTCCTCCTCGTTTTGTACTTTCTATTTCGCCAACAAATCCGCATGGCCGGCAAAGGCGCGCTTAATTTCGGCAAATCGAAGGCGCGCATGCTCGCCCGCGACAAAAACAAGATCACCTTCCGCGATGTCGCCGGAGTCGAGGAGGCGAAGGACGAAGTGCAAGAGCTGGTTGAGTTTTTGCGGGATCCGAAAAAGTTCCAAAAGCTCGGTGGCAGAATCCCGAAAGGGGTGCTTTTGGTTGGCCCTCCTGGGACGGGCAAGACACTTCTCGCGCGGGCCATCGCCGGAGAAGCGGACGTGCCCTTTTTCTCCATCAGCGGCTCTGATTTTGTTGAAATGTTTGTCGGTGTCGGCGCTTCACGCGTGCGCGATATGTTTGAGCAGGGCAAGAAATCCGCCCCCTGTATCATTTTCATCGATGAAATCGACGCGGTAGGTCGCCATCGCGGTCATGGTGTCGGCGGCGGGCATGATGAACGCGAGCAAACGCTCAATGCTTTGCTCGTCGAGATGGACGGCTTTGATACGCAGGAAGGCGTTATCATTATCGCCGCGACAAATCGCCCGGACGTTCTTGACCCGGCGTTATTGCGCCCGGGCCGTTTCGACCGACAAATCACGGTTAATCTGCCGGATGTAAAGGGTCGCGAAGAGATTTTGCGTGTGCATTGCAAGAAAGTGAAGCTGGCGGAAGGCGTTGATCTAGCGGTGGTGGCTCGGGGCACGCCAGGCTATTCCGGCGCGGAGCTGGCCAATGTCATTAACGAAGCTGCATTGCTGGCGGCGCGGCGCGGCTTAAAGGGGATCACCCTGGCTGAATTGGAAGAAGCACGTGACAAGGTTCGCTGGGGCAAAGAGCGCCGCAGCCTTGCCCTGAGCGAGAAAGAAAAACAAAACACGGCCTATCATGAAGCGGGGCACGCGCTCCTGCTGGAACTCCTGCCCCACACGGAGCCGCTGCACAAGGTCACCATCATTCCGCGTGGCCCATCGCTTGGTTCGACCATGTGGTTGCCAGAGGAAGACAAATATACCAATCGCAAAAACGAATTGCTCGCCGGCCTCGCCGTCAGCATGGGTGGGCGAGTAGCGGAGGAAATCATATTTGGTGATGTCACCAATGGCGCGCGGGGCGACATCAAAATGGCGACTGCGATTGCACGGCGGATGGTTTGCGAGTGGGGCATGAGCGAAAAAATGGGCATGGTCGAGTACGGCGACCACGAAGATTATGTTTTCCTCGGCCGCGATATTTCACGCGCGCGCGACTATAGCGAAGCCACCGCGGAAGAAATCGATCACGAAGTACGAAAGCTACTCGATGATTCCTATCAACTGGCGAAGGCCACCCTGAACGCGCATCGGGATAAGCTGGAGGTGATCGCCAAAGCATTGCTCGAATTCGAAACGCTCGACGGTTCGCAAATAAAGGAAATTGTCGAGCATGGGCGACTGATTAACCCGCCTCCCAGCGCCACACCGCCGCCCGGTCAAAAGATGCCACCGGAAAAACCGCCCAAGCAAGTTGTGGCCGCACCAGATGTTACGCCGCCATTGCCGGGGGCCCTCGGCGGCGCGCCCGCATAACAGTTAGGGACGCATCTCCGAAGAGAACGCTCCCGCCTGAGTCGTCTCATTAACGCCAGGTCCCTTTCATTAACACCGGCCTTTAGGCCGGTGCACGCAGACTGCCCGCGAGGGAAGCCGTTTCAACGGCTTCTCATCCTGCCACCGCCGCCCGTGTCGCTCGACAAACTCCTGGAACTCGTCGGCGAACGTACGAACGCGATGATGTTGCTCTTGTCCGGTGATATATGCAGCGACCTGATCGACATTTGATTCCGACACTGAGAAAACGCCGTAGCCTCTTCCCCACGCAAATTCCTGCCGAGAGATTGTTTGCGTTGATCCAGTGGGAGGAACTTCCCTTCAAGAGCTGCACCAGTTCCTCAATGGATAGGCCAGTTGGAAGATCGACAAGCGCATGAACGTGATCAGCATTTACGTAATTGATCTTCATGTGAACGCCTTTCGTTTCAACGTATTCACTGAGGTAGCGCGACACGCGAGCCGCAGCTTTTTTGTCCAGCAACCTTTCGCGATTCAAGGTTCCCCAGATTAGATGCACCCAGCAGCGAGAGTACGAATGCACCGACATCGCTGCCGATGGTAAGCCGTTGAAAAGGCTGGTGTCCACCTCCAGCGACGATCACCGGCCTAAAGGCCGGTGTTAATGAAATGATGGCGATTAAGAGCCTGCCTGAGCGAAGTCGAATGGGGAAATCGCCATGACAACGAAAGCAGCTGCGTCCACCGATCAGCTTGCTTGCCAAGCTCGGAAATATCGACCCTAGCTTGCTACTTGGGCGAACGCGTCTTGGCGTGTGTTTTTATTTCGCGCCTTTGCTTTTCGACAACGTGTCGCAACTGGCGTTCCATCGTCTTGAATGCGTCATGGATCACTTTGGTCAGCGGTTCGTGGGCGCCGTTGTCCTTCTGCTTTTCGTCCGCGACTAGCTCGTGCCCGCGCGAAACTGTCACGTCAATGCGCACGCGGAACTGATTTCCTTTTTGATGGGCATGGTTCGGTTGTTCGATCGCGATGTCGCATCGGTTGATGTGATCGCAAAATTTCTCAAGACGGGCGGCGTATTCCAGAACGAGATCGTCAATTTTGTCTGATTTTTCCAGGCCGCGATACGTGATTTTAACGGGCAGCTGCATAGCGATTCACAAGACACTAACGCCGTTCAACTCGTTCAGCGAAGTAAAAACATCCATCGACCCGGAAGAGCAGATGCTAGCTCTTTGATACCATGGTGCCACACTCGCGATCCTGGATCAAGCATCCAGCATCCCACATCGAAATAATTAAAGCGGCTGAAGCGATCGAAAATGGGCCGCCAGTTTCGCAGGTTCAATTTTCACGAGGTCGGATTTGACGTGCTCGACGATTCGTTGGCGCACGGCAGGCGGTAAAAGATCAAACACTGCCGAATGCATCTCGGCCGGGGCGGCGAACGACCAGCCTTCGATGCCGTCGCTTTTCACAATCTTGGTAATTTGATCGGCCAGTTGTTTGTAAATGCGCCGATCGGTTTCTGTATCGAGCTGCGTTCGTTCCGCGATAGAAGCGGCGTGGTGCATGCCGGCGCCATCACTCACCGGAAAACGTCCCGCTTGGTCAGTCACCTTATCGAGAAGTCTGCCGTGTGCGTCGGTAATATTGAAGGCTTGCACGAGTTGCAGACTCGGCCCGCGCGTGGGCGTTTCGTCCACTCGATATGCTTTTAAGCCGCCACGGTCGGTGACAATGATAAGAGAGCTCGGTGTCATGGCAAATCAGTGACTAAGATCGCATGGCGCATGAAAGGTCCGCACAATATTCCTATAACCAATTCGCTCGACAGGACAAGATCGCGTTGCTTTGAATTTCTCACTTTTGTAGCGCCGGTCTTCGTGGTGCGCCGTGGCGTTCGACGAAAGAGGCTGACCGTCGCTGATTTTCGGCGCTCATTGAGAGTCGCTACAGTTTTTTCGCCCGCGTTCGCTCCTCTTCTGCACTAAGCGCTGGAAACTCAACCCGCCGTTTTTTCCACGACTCTTCGCGAGCTTGAGCCTGAGCACCGCTGATCAGTCGCAGCAAACATGTGGCCCGACCCTCAACGTCAATATCTTCGCCCGATGCGAATTTCTTAGGTTTACTCAAGAAACCATCCGCATCCACCGTGTCGAGAATAAGTTCCCACTCTAGGCGTTCTTGCCCCGGTAAAAGAAAAGGGATCGGCTCATAATGCGCGTTAATTAGAAAGAGGAAGGTTTCATCGCGGATCGGCTCTCCCTCAAAACTGAGTACATCTATAGTATCACCGCTCAAAAGCATTCCGAGACAGCGCACAAAGGGAGAGGCCCACTCCTCCTCGCTCATCTCGTTGCCACCCGGATTGAACCACATCACGTCCCTGGTTTCTGAGCCACGAATCCGCCTCCCTTGGAAAAACTTGGGACGACGAAAAACCGGGTGATCCTTCCGGAGCTGAATTAACTTTTTCGTGAATTCGAGCAATTGATTTTGTTTTTCATCGCGCTTCCAATTGAACCAACTGATCTCGTTGTCCTGACAATAAGCATTGTTATTGCCATTCTGGGTTCGGCCCCATTCGTCACCGCCAGGGAGCATGGGCACGCCTTGCGAGAGAAAGAGTGTCGTCAGGAAATTCCGGCGCTGACGCTCGCGCAGCTCGTTGATCTCTGGGTCATCGGTTGGACCTTCCACCCCGCAATTCCAGGATTGATTGTTGTTGTCGCCGTCCGCGCTGTTCTCGCCGTTGACTTCGTTGTGTTTCTCGTTGTAGCTGACAAGATCGTTGAGCGTGAAACCGTCATGCGCGGTGACAAAGTTGACACTGGCGTATGGGCGACGGCCACCGTGCTCATAAAGATCGGGGCTCCCGGTGAGCCGATATGCCATTTCACCAATGTGGCCTTCGTCACCTTTCCAAAAACTCCGGACAGTGTCGCGATATTTCCCGTTCCATTCCGCCCAGAGCACCGGAAAATTTCCAACCTGGTAACCGCCTTCGCCCACATCCCATGGTTCCGCGATTAGCTTTACCTGCGACAACACCGGCTCCTGATGGATAATCTCGAAAAAGGCATGAAGCTTGTTTACGCCACTGGCGTCGCGCGCGAGCGTGGAAGCGAGATCGAAGCGAAATCCGTCCACGTGCATCTCGAGCACCCAATAACGCAGGCTGTCCATCACGAGTTGGAGCGTGCGCGGATGCAACAGGTTAAAGGTATTGCCCGTGCCGGTGAAATCCATGTAGAAGCGCGGATTATCCGGCTGCAGCCAGTAGTAGGCCTGGTTGTCAATACCCCGGAAAGAGAGTGTCGGTCCGAGGTGGTTTCCTTCCGCGGTGTGATTATAAACAACATCAAGAATCACTTCGATCCCGGCGGCGTGAAGGTTGCGCACCATCGCTTTGAATTCCATCACCTGCCCGCCCAAGTCACCACTGCTGGAGTATTCAGCATGCGGCGCGAAAAACCCAATGGTGTTGTAGCCCCAGTAATTCGTTAGGCCGCGATCGATTAAGACCTTGTCATCAATATGCGCGTGCACCGGCAACAGCTCGACTGCGGTCACACCAAGGTTCTTCAAATAATCAATCGCAGCCGCGCTGCCCAGACCGGCGTAGGTGCCACGCAACTCCTCCGGCACTTTTGGACATAGCTTGGTAAAGCCTTTGACGTGCATTTCGTAGATCACGGAGCTGTGCAACGGAATGCCAAGTTTCCTGTCATCATGCCAATCGAACGCGTTATCGATCACAACCGATTTCGGCATGCCCCAGGCGTCGTCCCGAAAATCGCGGGCTAAATCTTCCAACTTGTCACCCACCACATATCCGAACATCTCGTCCGCCCAATTGACCTCGCCGGCGATCGCCTTGGCGTATGGATCGAGCACAAGTTTCGCCCGATTAAAACGTAGCCCCCGCTCTGGATCGTACGGCCCGGAAACGCGAAAGCCATAGAGCTGACCTGGTCGCACATCCGGCAAAAATACGTGCCGCACCTGATCGGTGTACTCGGTCATCGGAATACGAATGTTTTCCTGGCCCGCATCGATGTTATCGAACAAGCAAAGATCGACCGAAGTACCGGCTTCCGAAAAAAGCGCGAAGTTGACACCGTTGCCCAGCCAGGTCGCGCCCAGTGGGTAAGGGTATCCGAGCCAAATTTTAACCGGAGTCATAATGGCGAGGCGGTTCTATCCAATATGCAACGCATGTTGGCAATGTTTAAGGTAGGGCGGTTGATTCGCTCACTGGCCGCTTGCTTCCCCTTCTTGTCATTCTGAACGGAGCGAGGAATGTCGCGTTAAGCGGCGCAATGCAGAACCCTCAGTCAACGCCCCTAAGAAAGAACAGGGTGAGGGCACTGAAAGATCGCTCGGAAAATATCGTATATTCGGCATGGCTTTGGCTCGGAAAGTTTTCGTCTTGTTACCCGTAGCGTGCGTCATCGGAACCCTTCTTTACGCGCATGGCAACTTGAATCCCTTGCCGCCCAACGCAACGATCGATCGAATCGTCGTTGAAAAATCGGCCAGACGATTATCGATCTTTTGCCACGGACAAAAACTCAAAAGCTACCGAATTGCGCTTGGCCGAAATCCGATCGGCGCCAAAGAGCAGGAAGGCGATCTAAAAACGCCGGAAGGGATTTACCAGATCGATAGTCGCAATCCCCAAAGCAGCTTTCATCTCGGCCTGCACATTTCCTATCCTTCCGCGGAAGATACGGCGCGCGCCGCTGCCCGCGGCGCTTCCGCCGGCTCCGACATTATGATCCATGGTCTGCCTAACGGAAAGGGCTGGATTGGGGCGTTCCACCGTCGGACGAATTGGACGGCGGGTTGCATTGCCTTAACCGACGAAGAAATCGAAGAAGTCTGGCGCGCAGCGCCCGATGGAACGCTGGTGGAAATTCGACCGTAAATTGTTGCTCCACAGCAACGGGTGTGAACGTCGCCCTAATAATGTCCGCTCTCCGCACAAGTCCGGGCCTGTGTTTCTATAGGTCATGCAAAGCCCGGTGGGCTTTCTCCACGTCGTTAGGACGAACAATCATGATCGCTTTGTCCGATTTAGGGCTTGCCGCCATATACGCATACTCAATGTTGACATTCGCTTTCGACAATCGCTCCGCGATTCTGGCCAGGGTACCCGGTGAATTGGCGCTTTCGATCATGAGAACATCGTTTTCCAGAGCAAGCACTCCGGACTCGCCCAGCAGCATAAGCGCTTTGGTTGGATCGCTTACAACCATGCGCACAACGGAATGATCGATGGTGTCGGAAGTAGCGAGAGCGTGGATATTGATGTCGGCCCTGGCCAGCGCGTCGCAGACACGCGCCAGCGCACCGGGCCGATTACTAAGAAAAACGGCGAGCTGGGTTGTTGATTCAATCAAGAGTCTACCATTCATGGCAGTTTCAAACTCGCGCTAAGTCGAACTCCTGACAAGCCTAACAAATAGCCCGCATCTGACGAAAAAGCGGTGACCAAATAAAGCCGCGCGCTTGGCACCCCCATCAGCTATGATGCCGGCCGACTCACCTGCCGATTCAACCTGTGACGACGCCCAACTCACGCCATAGCATTGGCTTTTTCACGGCCTGCGGGATTGTGATCGCCAATATTATCGGGACGGGAGTATTCACGAGCCTGGGCTTTCAATTGGCCGATATCCATTCCGGTTTTCCTCTGCTCATGTTATGGATCGTGGGCGGAGTGGTCGCGCTGTGCGGCGCACTCTCATACGGTGAACTCAGCGCTGCCTTGCCGCGCTCCGGAGGCGAATACCATTTCCTCTCCGCCATTTACCATCCGGCCCTTGGCTTTATGGCTGGCTTTGTCTCGGCCACGGTTGGCTTTGCCGCTCCCATCGCGCTAGCGGCTATGGCCTTTGGCAAATACTTCCAGGGAGTATTCGGATTCGGTTCACCGACCCTACTTTCCTTCGTGCTCGTCTGGATCATAGCACTGGTCCACATGAGCGGCTTAAAACTGGGCAGTGCCTTCCAAAATCTCTCCACTTTGCTCAAGGTGCTTTTAATCCTGGCGCTTATCGCCGCCGGAGTTGTTGTCGATCCAAAGCAGCCGATCACATTTTTGCCGCAATCGGGTGACGCCAGCGCCATCTTCAGCCCCGCTTTTGCCGTCGCGCTTGTCTTTGTCATGTATTCGTACTCGGGTTGGAATGCCACTGTCTACATCACGGGCGAAATCGAGCAGCCACAAAAAAATGTGCCGCGCTCCCTTTTGTGCGGCACGCTGGTCGTGCTGGTGGTTTATACCGCGCTTAACGCCATGTTTCTGGCCACCACGCCAGCGCACGAAATGACCGGCCAAATCGAAGTCGCTTTGATAGCCGGTAAACACATTTTTGGCCAAGAGGGCGGACGTGTTGTCGGGGGCATTATTTGCCTGTGCCTTATCTCCGCCATTAGCTCCATGACCTGGATCGGGCCGCGCGTAACCATGTCGATGGGCGAAGATCATTGGATGTTGCGCTTTCTTGGCCGCAAAAACACCCAAGGTGTTCCGGTGTGTTCTATATTGCTGCAACTACTGATAGTGAACCTGCTGTTGCTTACGGGAAGTTTTGAACTGGTGGTCGTTTACATAGGTTTTAGCCTGCTGCTCTGCTCGCTCCTCACCGTCGCCGGGGTCATCGTTTTGCGACAGACCCGACCCGACATCGCGCGTCCTTATCGTGTCTGGGCTTACCCCTTGCCCCCGCTTGTCTTTGCCGCCATCACGATTTGGATGATGGTTTACCTGTTGCGCTCTCGCCCGATTCAATCATTGTCCGGCCTTGCCACCATGTTTTTTGGCTTTGTTCTCTATTTCTTGGCAGGAAAAAAGCTTCAGACCTCGGGATGAAATCAATCTGGGGGAGATTGGGAAGCCAGATCGCCTTATCGATTTGGGCAAGTACTCTTTGGCTGGACGCGCAAGAACCGGCTGCGCCTCCGCCGCCCAATGACACTGCCCGCTTCCTAGCCGGGATGCCGGTGGCAAGGAATTCACCGCTTGCCCCTCTCACCCAGGAACCAGCCTGGCAGGAACACTCCGCATATTTCGAGAAAGCATTTGGCAAACTTAACAGACGGCAGCTTTCGAAACTCCACGCGTGGCAGGATGCGTATTTACCCGAATCGAAAGAGCCGATGCCAGTCGCCTATTACATGTTCAGTGGTCCGGACTTTCTCTATGTCGACCAATTTTTTCCCAATGCGGATGTTTACATTCTTTGCGGCAAGGAATCGATGGGTCCCCCGCCCGATCCGCTGCGCATCCCCGATCTGTCCAGCGCGCTGCTGAATTTGGAAAATGCGATGAACTCATCGCTTACCACCAGCTACTTCATCACCAAAGACATGAAAGTGGACCTGCAACAGCAGCAGTTAAACGGCACGCTCCCGATTCTCTACGTCTTTCTGGCCCGCGCTAACAAAACAATTTCTGACGTGACATTTATTTCGCTCAATCGAAATGGCACGTCTCAAGAGAGTGCGCCGGGCAGAGGCGGCACACCTGGGGTACGAATTAATTACAACGACAACCTGTCGGGCAAGAAGCAGACCATATTTTATTTTACCACAGATATTTCCGACGGCGGCATTAGCTCGAACCCGGCCTTTATGAATTTCTGTAATCGGTTCGGTAGGGGGGCGAGCTTTTTAAAATCATCGTCCTATCTAATGTTCGAGTCAGGTTTCGCGAAAGTCTGCAATTTCATTCTCGATCACAGCAATGTCATTGTGCAGGACGATTCCGGAGTTCCGCTTGCTTTTTTTAACCGCGAAAAGTGGAACCTGCGCTTCTTCGGCACTTATCTCGGTCCAATCGAGCTCTTCAGACAATATTATCAGCCAAAATTGAGGCAATTGTTCGAGGAGAGTAATCCTCCACCGCTCGGCATCGGCTTCGGTTATCGCTGGAATTACAAGGAAAGCAATCTGATCATTGCGCAGCGAAATTGATTTCCCGCGGCATGTTGAATGTTTGAAAGGTAAAACGCCAAGAGATTTGGCTCGGGCTCAATTGAAACGCTATTCCATTTTCGAAGCAGAGTAGGGCACTCGCTGCGGCGAGGCGCCTGCACGCCCGGATGTGGAATCCCTGTCATTTCGAGCGGAGTCGAGAAATCTCTTACTATTTCTGATCGTGGCACGCGATTATAGCTTCTGGGTCTATATCGTCACGAACCGGAATCTTCGGTCTTTACATCGGCGCAGCTAATTCGCCTCGCGCAGAAGTTGGCAGCATCTCGCCGACCAAATCCTGCGAGAATAGTGAGAGATGTCTCCACTTCGGTCGACATGACAGGTAAAGGGCCGCAGCGCTGGATGTGTTCAGACTGTAACTTTGTAACCTTTTAACCAGTTACTCTTGCAATTTCCGGAGCCGCCGCGACATGAGTGCCGCGATGATGAACCCGACGCCAAATAGAGCGAAGGTGTCCGGTTCGGGGACGGGGGCCGCTTCGAAGCCATGAATTACCCCACTTTGGTCCTGATACGCGCCCACGAGGTCGCCCTGATCATTGATCCCGTAGACCTCGGTGCCGACGGCGCCCGGAAAGGCGATGGTGGAGAAGACGCCCCCTTTGTCCAGAAAACCGAATCTCCCATTTAAGTCATAAAATCCGACGATGCTGCCGAAACTATTGATGGCTGAGGCAATCGTTTTAGTCGAGCCAGGAAAATCAATGGTACTAAAAGTGCCCCCGTTATCTAGAAAACCATGATGGGGTCCGTTTAGGGTATCCTTGTACTGACCAACAATTTCCCCCGCATTGTTGATTCCATTCGCGTGGGTGCCAACGCCCCCGGGGAAATTAACATCGGTAAAAACGCCTCCAACGTCCAGGAAACCGATGCCGGGACCGCCTGTTCGATAAACCCCAACAATATTACCCGAGTTATTGATTTTTTCCGCAGTGGTGCTGGTCACCCAGCTGTGGAGTCATCGATGTTTGCGAAACTGCCGCCGGTGTCCAAAAACCCGTGCGCACCCTCAAACACATGGCCCGCCTCTGGAGAGTTCAGATCATAGGCACCCACAATCTGGCCGGAATCGTTAATGCCGACGTTCTCCGATCCAGAGGTCGCATTGGGGTCATCGACGGTAGTGAACACACCGCCAACGTCGAGAAATCCGTGCCTGCTCTGATCTGGCAGCTGGTAAGCCCCCACGATTTGGCCGGAACTGTTAATGCCTGCGGCGAGCGCGGCCGTTGCGCCGGAAAAGTCGATTGTGGTGTAGGTGAAATCGTCCGCCAGAGCTAGGCTGACAGAACCCAACACCAGGACGAGCGCGGCAACACACGACGCAATGCGATTTTTCGTTCGGCACCTCCTTGGATATAGCTGGAGCGCATTTTGTTGGGGGCTGCACGACAATGTCAATATTTTCCAGATTTATTAGGCCACGTCCTACAAACCGAGAGATTCCTCAAACTGCGTCTCGCGGTACGAAACTCCGTGCGGCATGACAAACAAATGCGTAATGAGATTCTGGAGCTGCTGGCAGAAGTTGAACCGTAAACAATTAAAGGATACAAGGACGGCACGCTCTTCACATTTCACTGAAACCTTCGAAACCACGAATAAGGAAAAGCATCTCCCGGGCAATCGGTCGCCCAGCGGGGAGGATTCACATCGCGGTGTGGCTTTACAATCATATAACGGCTGCCAATCTTGCCGCAGCGCTGTCGCAAATAGCGAATTAGCTCCTCACAACATTCCAGCTGCGCACGGGTGGGTTGATCGCGATTAAAATCGCCGACCAGGCAAATCCCAAGAGCGATGTTATTCAGGTTATCGCTGTGCACATGACCGCCGTTGATCTGACGCCTCCAGCGGTCGCCCACTTCGATCTGGCCGTTCCCGGTGGACGTGCCGTTTCCAATAACAAAGTGATAGGCCAGGCCATTCTGCATGTGACGAACGTGTCGATGATAGTAATCGAACACGCGGGCGTTACCCTGACGCGTGCCACTGTTATGCACCACAATCATTTGCCAGCGGGGGTTGCGGTGATCAGCCGGCGCCCGATCGATTTCCGCGCGGACTGAGCGAGTGAGATAACGATAACCGGCACCGCTGCTGCTGCGACCGCCACCGCCGAAAAGTCGGGACCAAAAACTGCGGGGCCGGTCGTAACCGGTTTTCTCGATGGTGAGCTGAGCTGGTTCTTCAATGCTTGTGTCAGAAGCAATTGTTGATGTGGGTGCGGGGGGCCCGGTTGCGGTTGGAACCGCAACTGCTCGCGGCAACCCAGCGGGCGGGGATGCCACCGGAGTTTCGGACGGCCCGGGCGACGGCGCCCTGGCAGCTCTGGCTGGTTTTTCGGATTCCGCTTCTCCTTCTGTTTTTGGCGAGGCCTTTGCTTTCGCACTCGCCTTTTTGGCCGGCGTTGCGTGTTTTTTTGCGACGGATTTTTTCTTCGACTTCGGTTTGGGACTTGGGCTCGATGACTTTCTTGATTCCGCTGAAGTGACCTCGGGTGTTTCGCTTGGTTTTGGTGTCGGCGTGCCTTCTTCCTCTCCCGACGGCTTGTGTTTCTTTGGTTTCGGTTTGGCGGTAGGCGTCGGGGAAGGACTCTTTTGCGTCTTGGTTTTGTGCTTTGTGGTCTTCGGTTTTGGGCTGGGCGACTCCTGATCCGACGGTGATGAATCGCCCCGGGCTTCCTGCCGCGCTTTCAGGAACTCCTCACGTTTACGCTTTTCTTCGT
>WNGI01001229.1_pt1 | contig 20924 bp, 20 predicted proteins | sample 5400621 | NCBI WGS metagenome assembly WNGI01 (sample SAMN13153374, study PRJNA577476) | soil metagenome | isolation source: 20 cm soil or saprolite under Garry oak tree replicate 1 | place: USA:California | collected 2016-06-15
CCGTCGACGGTCCGCGTGAACATCGCCGGTCTCGGCACGACAGCCGCGCGCATCGGCTCCACGGGTTCGCTCGTCGTGACGAAGGACGACGGCGCCGTCGTGTACACGGGATCCGCCACCACGGTCGCACGGCGCGGGGTGCGTCGCCTCGCCGACCCGAGCCAGGCCGTCGCGGGCCTCCGTGACCCGGACGAGCGCCGCAATCGCGCAGCCGAGCTGCGCGAGGCCCGGCTTGCCGCACGCGTCTTGGACGTGGCGATCGTGACCGTGCCATTCGAGTTCTCGATCGAGGACGACGGCTCGAGTCCGCTCAAGGCAGCGCTCTTTTCCGCGCAGCAGGTCGCCCCCCTGCACTTCGCGACGAGCGATGGCCTCCTGACCTACAACGGCAAGGCCTTCCGCGGCACGTTCGATCTCGCCCGCGACGACGAGGGCGACATGATCGTGGTGAATCAGGTGGACACCGCGGCGTACCTCGCATCGGTGATCGGATCGGAGATACCGCCGTCGTGGAGGCCCGAAGCGCTCGCCGCCCAGGCGATCGCCGTGCGCACTTACCTCGCCACCCACCTGCGCCGCCATGCGAGCTACGACCTCGAGGGCGATACGCGCGACCAGCAGTACGACGGCCTGGGCGGCGAGGCGGCATCGACCCTGCGCGCGGTGCAGCGCACCGCCGGCCTCGTGGCGACGTATCGCGGATCCCCGATCGAGGCGCTCTACTCGGCGAACGCCGGCGGCTACACCGAGGACAGCGAGAACGTCTATGCGAGCGCGCTGCCGTACCTGCGCGCCGTGCCGTCGCCCGGCGACGAGGCGGCGATCGCTTCGTCCTGGGGCTACACGAGCTGGGAATGGACAAGCGAGTTCACGGCGCCGCAGCTCCAGAGCTATCTACGTGCGCGCGGGATGGATGTCGGCGAGGTGCAGCGCATCGATATCACGGGTGTCTCCGGCACCGGTCGCGTCGTGACCGCGCGCGTCGTCGGCTCGAGCGGCAGCGCCGAGATCGGCAAGGACCGGTCGCGCTACTACTTCGGACTCCGCAGCTCGCTCTTTACGGTCTCGACGCGTCCGGAAGAGCTCGAGTTCGTTTCCGCTTCGGCGTCGGATGCCGAACGGATCCGCCAGCTCGAGCTCCTTGACGCGAGGGTGGAGCACACCTACATGCTCAACCTCCGCGATCCCGACCGCTTCGGCAAGCCTCGGATCGGCGGATGGATGTACCGGCTTCCGGCGCGATTCGTCTTCACCGGCCGCGGCTATGGGCATGGTGTTGGCATGTCGCAGTGGGGCGCGCAGGGAATGGCACTCGCGGGCAAGTCGGCGGAGGAGATCCTGACGCACTACTACCAGGGGATCGCGATCACGAACCTCGGCGGCGCGTGATTGGTGACGAGGAAACCGCGAGCATCCCCGCCGACGCTGCCGCTACGGAGCTGGGTATCGGCAACGGCCTCGTCTGGCCACTCAGCCGCTGAAGCCGAGCAGTCCGAAGAGCGGCATACAAGACCAGACCTGTGGTCACGAGAGCGAAGGCATTAAGCGTCTCGTCCGGTCGCGATTGCAGCGAGATCGCATAGAGCGTCCATGGAATAACCGAGGCCGCCGCCACGACTCCGGCGAGGAAGACCGATCGGAAAGCGCCGCCGAGCGTCAAGCCGAGCGCGAGAGCGCGCCCCCACGCGACGACGACGATCAGCTGGTCGTAGCTCCCCTGGTACGGACTGATGAGCAGGCCCGAGACCGCCGCGACCGCGACAAGATCGATGAGCGAGACGTCGTCGCGAGCGATCTCGCGGACGAGAGCGAAGACCAAGGGGAAGATCACGAAGCTAGCCGCCCACGCCGGAGCGCCGAGCAGCGACGCGAGATGCCAGAGCGTCGTGTGGTTGTTGGTGATCGCGGAACGCTCGGGCCCACCGATCTCCAGAAGCCAGACGCCGATCCAATCCGGTCGGATCGCGAGGCTCAGCACGAGCAGGGCAAGCCCGAGGCTCCCGCCGGCGAGAGCGGCGTTTCGCGCATGCCGAGCCAGCCACAACGTGGCGGCCCCGAGGATGAGGAAGGTGATGTGTGGCTTCAGAACGAGCAACGCCAGCGGGATCCCCGCGACCGTACGTCGCTTTGAGCCAGACCATAGGAGAAGGCCGACGAGGCCAAGGAGGAGCCCGCCTAGCTGCGCCGTTTCGAGCGTGAACCAGAACGGCTGCGAGGTGAGAACGAGCGCGCCGAACACCAGGGACGGGCCGGTCGCGACCGCGCGCCAGATGAGCACGGCCCCGGCGGCGGCGCCGGCGACGAGGATGAGCTGCCAGATCACGGCAGCCGTCGTCGCCGGGAGAAGCGCAAGCGGAACGAACACCGCGGGGGTCCAGAGGGGATAGGCGAACCTTCCCGGACACGGAGAGGGCCGCAGGTTGCCGGCGTTGTCCCGGGCCGGCGCGCCGGTCCGCTCGGACCAGCTGACCTGATCGTAGGGATCGGCGTTCTCGCGGACCATCTGAGCGGCCGTGTAGAAGCAGCGGAAGTCCGTCGACGCGAAGTGCGTGGCAACGTCAAAACCGACGAAGACCGGTAATGCGACGAGCACCGACCACAGCGCGAGGTTCGCCAGCCTACGCGAGGTCACTGGGGCTACTCGCCTTTGAACTTCTGTGAGTTTCCCATGTGTGGCCACGCGCGCTCCTGCGCGATCTGCAGGAGCTGTCGCGTGTGATTGCGGTCGTGGTGTATCCATTCGTGCAGAAGATCGCGGATCGTCAGTTGCCCGACCTGCGGATGCGCGATCCCTTTCGCCAGATCCGCCGGCTTGAAAGACCGAACGAGCTTGATCCCGTCGCTGCGCACGCCCATGAACTCCATCCAGACGCTCTGGCCGAGACGCGCGCAGTCGTTTCGTTCTTTCGCGACCGCGACCTGGTCCCATGCGCTGGTCCGCTCTTTGCCGTCGAGGATCTCGCGCATGCGGCCAGCGAAGCCACGCTTGTCCGCCTCAAGCATGTGACCGACGACTTCGTTCGCGCACCACTCGTGCGGATCGAAGTGCCAGGAGCTGTCCGTGCCAAGGGCCGCGAGCTCGGACTCGATCAGCGCGCAGGTCGCCTCGAGGTACTCGGCCACCTGGGTGCTGGCGAGCTCGGTCGTCATGTGACGAGCTGCGGTGCGCTCCGGATGGGGACCTTCACCTTGAGCACGGTGATGCCATCGGCTCTCGCCTCGTGGGTCGACTCGCCGTGAAGGAGCTCGAGCCGTTCGCTGCGGCGGATGCCCGACTGGAGCTCGCCGTCGGGCGGGAGCTCGCGACCGTCGGTCTGCAGGAGGATGTCGAGCGAGTCCTCTCTCCACGTCATCCCGAGCACGAGATCCTTCGCCTGCCCCTTGTCGATCCGTTCGACGAGCGAGTCCTGGATGAGACGAAAGATCGCGACCTCGTCATCCGACGGCAGCCGCCGGTCGCGGCCCACGCTCGAGAAATCGATCCGGACGCCGTGCTTATCGATGAGCGTCTGCACGTAGCGGCGGAGGGTCGGCACGAGACCGAGGTCGTCGAGGATCATCGGGCGAAGCTCGAAGATGAACCCGCGGAGCTCCTGCAGCGTCTTGTTCACCATCTGGCGGAGCCCGGCGAGCTCGGCGCGCGACTTCTGGACGTCGACGTCGAAGAGCCGCTCGCTGATCTCCGACTGGAGCACGACATTCGCCATGGCTTGCGCCGGCCCGTCGTGCACCTGCCGCGCGATGCGCTTGCGCTCCTCCTCCTGAGTGTCGACCACCGCCTGCAGAAGACGGCTCTCGTCGATGAGTGGAGTGGCGTCAGCGGGCAGCGGCGGCGCCGAGTAGTCGGCGAGCTGGCGCTGTGTCATCGCCAGGATCTGCGCGGATCGGTCGATGAGCTTGCGCTTGGCCTGCAGCGCGCCGAGCTGGCCTTCCATCGTCATGCGTCGGCCGAGGGCAGTTGCGTGCTCGTCGGTCGCGCCGAAGATCTCCTCACGCTGGAAGTTGCCCGGGTTCTTGCGGACCTCATCGACCTTTGCCTTCATCTGGTCCTCGCGCGATCGCAGGCGATTCACTTCCGTCTGCGTCGACTCGATGAGGAGGTCGAGCTCCCTGATCTCGGCGGTCACGCGCAGTTGCTCGGTCGCGACCTCCGCGACGGCGCTCGGTGCCTCGGTGCTCAACTACCCATCTCCGGTCCCTTGATCCATCCCTGACGGATCGCGTACACGACGGCCTGCGTCCGGTCGTTCACCGATAGCTTGCGCAGGATGCTCGACATGTGATTCTTCACCGTCTGCTCGGAGATGGCCAGCGCGTAGGCGACCTCCTTGTTGGTCATGCCCTGCGCGATGTTGTCGAGGATCTGGACCTCCCGAGGCGAGAGTGGCGCGAAGACGTGCGTCGACCCAGGACCGTACACCGAAAGCTCACGGAATTCCGCGAGCACCTTGGACGCTACTGCCGGGCGGCTGAAGATCTTCTCGTTGATGATGAACTGGCCGCCGCGAACCTTGCGAATGGCATCGATGAGCTCGGTCGGCTCGCAATCCTTGTGCAGGTAGGCGGCAGCTCCGGCGCGAATGGCCTCGAACAGGATCTGCTCCTGGTCCTGCGCGGTGAGGATCACGACCGCGACCGCGGGCAGCTCGCGCCGCACGCGCTGGGTCGCCTTGATGCCCGACAACCGAGGGAGGTCCACTTCGATGACGAGGACGTCGGGCTCGAGCTCGTTCGTCTTCGCCACGGCCTCCTCGCCATCGGACGCGACGCCCACGATCTCCATGTCCGACTCTTTCTCGATGACCTGCCGGATGCCCATGGTCGTGATGCGGCTGGCATCAGCGAGCAGGATCCGGATCGCGCGCTCGGGTTTCTCGTTCATGAGTGCTCCTGACGAGACCGATCCTCGCGACGCGCGCGAAGCGGCTCAACTTTGTTTTCGAACGGGAGGAGCAGCGTCACCGCCGTTCCCTTCCCGGGTGTCGACTGAATCTGAAGCGAGCCGCCGATGAGCTCGGCACGCTCGCGCATGGAGAGAAGACCGACCGATTTCTTGTGCCGGGCGGCCTTCACGAGGTCGAAGCCGATCCCATCGTCGGTCACGTGCAGGACCCAGTTGTCGTTCGAGAGCGACCAGGCGATGCCGACGGTGCTCGCCTGGGCGTGCTTGTGGACGTTCTGCAGCGCTTCCTGCATCACGCGGTACACGGCGAGCTCCTGCATCGGGAGAAGGCGCGTGTCCGCCGTGTCGAGCCGGCTCGCGACGTTGATTCCGCAGCGGGCTTCCCACTCGGCGGCGTAGTTGCGCATGGCCTCGGCAAGCCCGAGCTCGGCCAGCTCGGGCGGCCGCAGGTCGTAGATCATCCCGCGCACCGAGTCGAGAGATCCCCGGAACCGGCCCTTGAGGTTCGCGAGCTCGGTGCGAAGAGTCTGCCGGACCTCCGATGGAGCGCGCTCGGCGATCCGCTCGAGGTACTCGACCTCGAAGATCGCGTTCGCCAGGACCTGCGCGGGGCCATCGTGCACGTCGCGATACAGGCGTTCGCGCTCGGCCTCGAGACTATCGAGTACACGCTGCGCGACCTCGACCGATTTGTCCTGATCCTCCTCCGAGGAGGGGTCGATCCCCGATCCAAGGAGGTACGCGGCGCTCGACTCGATGTGTTGCACGACGAGCTGCAGCTGCTTCAGCCGGCGGTAGCCCCGCTGCGTCGATTCGTCGAGCTCGCCGTTCGTCGAGCGGCGCGAGCGCTCCTCGGCGTGCTTCTGGTACGCCTTGCCGTAACGCTCGACCTGCTGGCGCAGCTTGCGCACGTCGCGGCGCAGCGCATCGACGATTCCGTCGAATTGCGCGTCGAGGTCATCGGTCTCGCGGGCGAGGCGAGCGGTCTCTTTCGTGTCCGCAGTATCGCTCAGGGCACTCGCAGCAGCACGTATTTTTCGGTGCGACTTAGCACCGGCCATCCGAGATCGGCGGCATGAACGGCGATGGCGTCCGACGGTCCGACGAGCAAGGTGCGAATTCCGCGCCGCGCGAGCACTTCGCGCCAATCGGGGTGCAGTCCGATGACCGAGCGATAGTCGTCGAGCGCGTCGCCGACGTAGGGGAAGAGCCTGCCGTCGACGAACACCGGAGTTGCAGGCGCGTACCAAATGAGGAATCCGCCCCAGTCGTAGCGGTTGAGAAGCCCGGGACCGGCCGGTAGCTGGCTCAGGGCGGCGACCGGAAAGCCACTGAGATCGGGCTCGGTCGGAGCCGTCAGCGCGCCGCCGATGAGCATCATGCTCGCCACGACAAGCGCACCCGCGTCTGCGGCGAGCCGGCCGCGGAGTCTCGCGTGCTCGCGGGTCCCTTCCCCCTGCGCCTCAATGTCGTACCCCTCGGTGCGGACGGGTGACTCCCGCTGCGCCGCGAGACTCCGCGCCCATCTCGCTGTCGGCCATCTCTCAGTCACCTGCGCCCACACCGCCGCGACTGCGTCCGGTCCCCACTTCGAAAGGAATGGGGCAGCGGCGATCGGGAAGAAGACGAGATGGCGGGTTGCGGTCATCGAGACGAACGCCACGGGGACGAGGATCGCGATGTCGAACAGCACCTCGCGTCTTCGCGTGCGCGGTGCGAGGAGCGCTGAGCCCAGCGTCGCGAGCAACGCGACGGAGAAGAGCGCGCCGGGCAGCGTCGCGACGTCTGGGGTGCCCTCCTCCTGAACGAAACGCGGAGGCGCCAGGAAGTGGCCGCCCGACGAGGTCCACGTCGCGAGACCCGCGGGAGTCACGAACGTGGCGAGCACGCACGCGGCCGCGAGCGCCGCGTACTGCCGCCGGTGCGGAGAGTCGACGAGCATCCGCTCGAGCGCGACGAGCACCGCGAGGCCGAGGCCGAGCGCGTAGGAACCGTGGAGGTTCGCCCAGATGAGTAGTAGCGCTGGACAGAGCGCGAACGCGCGCAGCGCGCCACGCCGTCCCGCCCGCAGGAGCGCGACCAGGATCGTGAAGCAGAAGAGTCCGAAGAGCTCGGGCCTATCGGTCCAGGCGAAGCGCGAGAGCCCGAGTGCCGGGAGAGCGGCGAGGACCGCGATGAGCGGGCGTCGCGGTCGCTCGGCGAGCGCGGTCCACACCACGATCGCCGCTATCGCGCCGACGACGAGAGCACGCAGCGTGACGATCCCCCGCCACGAACCGATCGCGTAAGCCAGGGACAGGAGTAGCTCGCCGAGCCACTGATCGACGAAGACCGGGCGTCCCGCGACCGTCCATGAGTACAGGTCGGTGCGCGCGATCCCGTGCGCGGCCACGTCGCGTCCGAGCGCGAGGTGCCAGAAGAGGTCGCTGTCCGATACCGGCGCCCGCGACGCGGCGAACACGGCGAGTCCACCGATGACCAGCGGGACGAGGAGCGGGGCTCTCACCGTGCGGGGCGCTGCAGCAGGACCGAGTTCGCGTCCTTCGCGATCACCATCCAGCCCTGGTCCCGGAGCGCGGCCACGAGTGGTCGGTCTGGATGCAGCAGCACCTCGCCGATCGCATATCGATCGAGATCCTCGCGCCAGCGCGGTCGCACGAAGACCATCTCTTCATAATCGGTCAGCACGTCAGGCAGGAACATGAAGAGCCGGCCGTCGATGAACACCGGACGTTCGGGGACGCGCCAGATGAGGAAGCCTCCCCAGTCGTATTCGTTGAGCAGGTTGCCGGTCGTCCCCTTGAGCCGATCGCCGGCGGCGACCGGATAACGCGATTCGTCGGGCGCGAACGGCGCGGTCGCGATGCTGAACGCGAGCACCGCCGCGAGGCCAGCGCCGATGCCAAGGGTCGCCGGAGGCGGAAGGGCGAATCGCGACGTCGGACGCCACCGCGACCAGAGCTCGGCGGCGCCCGCGGCAATGAAGGGAGTCGCGGCGAAGGCGAAATACGGCATGTGGCGCTGCGCCGACAGCCCTAGCCAGAACAGCGGCACGAGCAAGAGCGCATCGAAGAGGGAGCCGCCCCGGGCGATCGCGAGCGCCAGCGCGGCGAGACCGAACGTCGCGAAGACGAAGCCCGCGGGCTTCAGGACATCGGGGGGAGCTTCTTCGACGATGAAGCGCGGCGGTGATGTCGCGTGTGCGGCGGCCGCGCCAAGACCGAGAGATCCCGGATCGATGAACGTGGCCGCAAGGCCGATGAGCGCGGCCGCGGCGAAGGGGGCCGCGCTCCGCCGGGTGAGGACGGCCTCCGCGGCGAAGATCGCGACGAGGGCCAGCCCGAGCGCGTACCCGCCGTGCAGGTTCGTCCAGACCAGGAGAACCGGAGGAACGGCAAGAAGCAATCTGGTCCGGCCGGCGCGCGCGGCGAGGAGCAGCTCGAAGAGCATCGGGAAAAGGGCCAGCGTGAAGAGCTGTGGCCGATCGGTCCACGTGATCTCCGAGAGCGCTAGCGCGAAGGCGGTGACGGCGATCGCGAACGGGGCGGGCGCGATGCGCAACGCGGCGCGCGCCAGGAAGAACGCCCCGATCGCGACGAGCGTCGCACGAAGCAGCGCCAGGCCCGTCCAACCGCCGGCGAGATAGGCGAGATAAAGCACGAGCTGACCGAGCCACTCGCCGACGCTGTACGGCTGACCGGTCACGGTGCTCGAGAACACGTCCATCCGCAAAAGCTGCCCGTGCTCCACCATCCATTTGGCGGAAGCGAGGTGCCAGTACGTATCCGGATCACCGCCGGGGAGCGACACGGCGATCGCGAACGCCGCCGCGGCCAGATAAACGGGTGCGATCCGCCAGGCGGTCACCGCTGATCGACCCCGATGAAGAGGCTGCAGCGCGTGTCGGGCCGCACTGGATAGATGCGGATCGCGCCGCGATCGGTGGGCGCCCCAGCGAATTGGTTCGTCCCGCCGTCATAGAGCGGGGTGTATGCGGAAAAATGCGCGGCCTCGAGCACCACGCTGCTCGCGCCGTAACGGCTCGCGAGGCAAAAGGCGATGTCCGGGCCATCCGCCGGCGTCACGAGAACCGGACGATCCGCGATCCAGCGCCACGCGGCCGCGTCGATCGCGAAGAAAGGCCCTGCCGGGATCGCGTCCAGCGCCGCGAGACGCGCCCGGTAGGGTGCGTTGAACGCGTTGTCCCAGGCGGTCAGTCCGAACACCGCGAGCCCTAGAGCCGCGGCGAGGGTGCCGGTGACGGCGAGGCGCCGCACCGGAACGTCACGTCCAGCGAGCCAGGTCTCGCCGCCACGTGCGACCGCCGCCATCGCGAACGGGTAGAACGCCGCAAGCGAGTGGAAGTAGGAGCCGCGCGTCGCGTGGAGCGGCCAGATGATGCCCTCCGCGAGATAGATAAGGAGGGCCAGACCGGCGAAGGCGCGCATCGCCGGGAACCGCCAGCCCGCGCGCACGCCGAGGACGAGGGGAAACGCGAGGAAGACGAGCAGCCCAAAGAGGGCGACGATCAGGTCGGACCAAAGCGCGGCGAGGCGCGTCGTGACGAGAGCGGCAAAGTCGGCGCTACCCACCGGGTTGATCGCGAAGAAGTCCTCGTACCGCGCGAGGAGGGCCGAGCGAGCCAAGAGATCCGGCGAACCGCCGAGCAGCTGACCGCGCGCGAGCCAGGCAAGTCCGAGCACCAACGCCACCCCGGCGCCGACGACCCCCGCGCGCCGCGACCCGGGCCGCGCGGCGAGCGCGAGGAGCGCGACGCCGAACAGCGATCCCTCGGCCCGCGCGAGGAACAGAAGACCGACGAGACCCCCGGCGAGCGCGCCCGCGCCGACGTTGCCGTCCGCCGCGCGCGCGAACGCGATGAAGAAGCACGTCCCGGCGACCGCCGCGATCGCGAATGAATCGAGGGTGACCCACGCGGGAGCGAATGCGCCGCCACCGATCCCGGCGAGAGCGGCTCCGACGAGCGCGGCACGTGGTGTCGCACCGATGTTTCGTGCGGCGGCATAGGTCGCCGCGGGCACGAACGCTGCGACGAGCACGATCGCGGCCTGCGCGGACCGGAACGTGCCGAGGAGCGGCTCGAACATCGCGATGCCGGTTGCCTGGACAATCGTCGCGAGCGGCATCCAGAACCGATGGCTGGGGACCGGCAGCGGCTGCAGCTGCGGCGCCTCGATGAAGTTCCACACGAAGTCCGCCGTCAGACCCTGGCCGTGCGCGACGCGGCGCGCCACATCGACGTAGTAGTACGCGTCGGTGAACCCGGGTTGGATCACCACGAACGCGGCGGAAAGCACACGGAAAGCCAGAAGCGCCAGCGAGAGCCAGAGGAGAGCGCGCGTCACTGCTCTGCCCCGATGCGCTCCGCCTGCCGCGAGCGCACGTACAGGAACCCACCAACGACGATCACCGAGAAGACGCTCACCGCGCGATCGAGCACCGCCACGGCGACCGCGTCGTTCTGAGCAAGCCCGAAGCCTTCGGTGAGGACGTACACCATGGCGATCTCGACGAACCCGAATCCAGCGGGCGTGAGTGGGACCGTCGTCAGGAGGGAGGACGCCACCGCCACGAAGACGACCTGCGAAGGCGGGAGATAGAGACCGAGCGCGGCGAGGACCAGCAGGAGCCGGCCGGCTTCGAAGAACCACACGAGGAGCGTCATCGGACCGGCGACCGGGAGCGCGCGAAAGCTGTGCAGCACGCCTTCGCGGAAGAGGTGGCTGATCCGCTGGATCTCGCGCGGGAAGAACCGTGCGACACGCGGTGCGACGGCGTAGATCGCGACGAGTCCGACCACCATGAGCACGCCCAGGCCGGCGCCGGTCGCATAGAGGATGTTGAGGTCCGGCGCGATCGTGCGGCCGAACGCGACATACCCGCCGACGACGAGGAGAACGAACACAACGAAGAGGTCGAGGAGCCGTTCCGCGACCACGACGCCGACGGTGCGCGAGAGCGAGAGGCCGAAGCGGCGCTTCACAAGGTAGCTGCGGTAAAGATCGCCGAGCTTCGCCGGGACCAGGCAGTTCACGAACCAGCCGAGCAGGAGGATGCGCAGGAGATCGCGGGGCCGGATGTCGGCGCCGCCTTCTCGGAGCAGTCGCGCCCAACGGACCGCGCGGACCGGGAACGAGAGGTAGTAGACGACGAGCGCGGCGACGACGTAGAGGGGGTCCGCCCGGCGGAGCGTCGCGAACGCCTCGGACCAGTCCACGTTCCGCGCGAAGAACGCGATTAAGGCGAGTGGGATGAGGGTCGAGACAAGCTCGCGCCAGCCGAACAGCTGGCGCCGGACGGCGAGCTCGTCGGTGTGCCCCGCCTCCTCGGCGAGCTGCTCGATCGTCGGGTCCTCGACGTGCGTCGAGCCCCGCTCCTTCAGCGGGTGGCGCTCGTGCTCTTTCGTCCGAGCCACTTCCGAAGTCGGTCGTAGCGAGTGAAGATGTGCACCGTCGTGCCGCTGAGCCGGCCGTGCGCGACGCCATCGCGGAGCGCAGCGAGGAACTCCGCGGGACCGGCGAAGTCGGGCATCTCGACCCACGCCCGGCCGATCTCCGACGCGCGATGCGCGTCGCTGCCGGCCGCGCCGAGGAGGCCATGCTCCTTCGCGTAAGCCGCGGCCGCGCGGTTGTTCAAGAAGATCGCCTCCCGCGCGTTGAACACCTCGAGCGCGTCGATCGTCGTGCGAAGTCGGTCGAGAGATGCGCGTCGCATGTGATAGCGGCGGTTGATGCTGAACGGGTGCGGCACCACCACGAGACCGCCCTGGTCATGGATCCGAGCGATGGTCTCCTCGCCCGTAAGATCGCGCGGGACAGCGCTCTCGAGAAAGAGTCCGATGATCTCGCCATCGCGCGAGCTGATCTCCTCGCCCACGACGACTCGGAAACCGTCAGCGATCTCGCGCATCCGGAGCGCGCCGAGGATGGTGTTGTGGTCTGTCGCGCACACGACATCGAGCCCCGCCGCGCGTACGGCTCGCGCCTGGTCCGCGACCTTCGTCCGGCTATCGGGGGAAGCTTCGCTGTGCGTGTGCATGTCCACACGCACGCGACGCGACTCGGTGCCTATGAGGCCCTTCCTTGCTCAATCTCCGGGCTTCGCCCGGCAGACGCGCTCATGGCTGGTGGTGTTCTGTCGTCGCGGATGAACCGCTCCTCCGTCACATTCTTCCCTTAGCGACCGCTTCCTCGACGATGCCGTTCACGCGCTCGCGGAATCGTGACACATCGAAGCGGCGCGCCGAGTCGCGAAGCGCTTTCGGTTCGAACCGCGTTCGCTCCACGCGAAGTACCGCTTCAGCGAATGCTCGTGCCTCGGGTACCTCGACGAGGGCGCCCTCCTCACCGTCCCGGACGATGTCGAAGATGCCGCCCGCCGCGAGCGCGACCACCGGCGCGCCCGAGGCGAGCGCCTCGACACAGACCATCCCAAAGTCGTCTTCGGACGGAAAGACCAGCCCGCGGGCCGCCGCGAGCAGGTCCTTGACGGTCGCGTCATCGGCTCGTCCTGTGAAGGCCACATTCTCACCGGCGATCCGCTCAAGGGCGCCGCGCTCGCGTCCCTCGCCAACGACCATGAGCCGCGTGCCCAGCTCGTTGAACGCACGGATCGCGACGTCGGCGCGCTTGTATGCGGAGAGACGTCCGACGAAGAGCCAGAAGTCCTCACGTGCCGGATCGGCGTGAAAGGATTCGACGTCGATCGGTGGGTGGACGACCGCGATCGGAGTCCGGACGTCGTAGTACAGGGAGATGCGATCGCGAACCGCGGTCGAGTTCGCGATCCAGCGATCGACGCGCAGCGCGAACTTCCGGTCGGTCTCGCGAAGGCGTCCCAGGAGATCGCGCATGACCGGCTGAAGCGGCGCGGGCACCTCTTCCTGCATGTACCGGTCGCTCCAGTCGAAGAGGTACCTGGTAGGCGAGTGGCAGTACGCGATCTCGACCGTCCGGTCGGCGAGGCCGATGCCCTTGATGAAGGCGCTCGTCGACACGACGGCGGCATCGATGTCGGGCGGGACCCGAAGCGCCCGCGCGGCATTTGGATAGAGCGGGAGAAGCACGCGATGACTTTCACCGAGGAGCAGGCGCTGCAAGTAGCTCGTCCGCAGATTCCAGCCCTCGAGCGGACCGTACCGGCCGCGATCGTGGAAGAACGTGTAGACCGGCACGTCGGGCCACATCTGGTGCAGCGCTTCGATCACCCGCTCGGCGCCACCATGGGCGACGAAGTACTCGTGCGCGAGCGCGAGCTTCACCTGCCGAAGACGCGCTGCCGCACGACGAGCGCGGCGAAGAGGGGCAGCACGCGCTGCCGCCGCCAGCGGCGTGGCTCGAAGGCGAGCCGCCAGAGCCACTCGAAGCCGACCGCGTGGATCATCGGAGGCGGCAGCCGCACGCGGCCGGCGAGCTGATCGAACACGCCTCCGACGCCGATCGCGACGCGCACGGACGGAAGCGAAGGGAGGTTGCGGGCGAGCCATCGTTCCTGCGCGGGCATGCCGTAGGCGACGAGGAGAACGCGCGGTTCTGCGGCGAGGATGCGTCCCCGGATGGCATCGTCCTCGGCGGGCGACGGTGTCCCCGCGTAGGTCCCGACGACGCGCAGTGCGGGGATGCGGCGCTCGAGCTCGGCGCCGGCGCGCTCGGCGACGCCCGCCCCCGCTCCAAGCAGAAAGACCGAGCCGCCGAGCGACGCGAGGCGGCCGAGGATCGCCGGCACGAGAAACCTTCCGGGAACGCGGGACGGCAGCGGATCGCCCAGTAGCCGCGACGCGACGAGGACGCCGGTGCCGTCCGCAACGACGAAGTCCGCGGCCTCCGCGATGGCACCGAGCTCGCGGTCGCGGCGAGCGAGCATGACGAACTCGGGATTCGCCGTGATGACGAAGGTGCGCTGGCCTCGTGCGTTGCGCTCGGCCACGCTCTCGGCGGCGGAGGTGAGATCGAGGCGGTCAAAACCGATGCCGAGTACGTTGACCCGCGCGGACAACGCCGGCTAGCGGACGGCGACGAGGCTTCTGCGGAAGAAGTCGAGGTGCTCGAGCGCGAGACCCGTGCCCTTCGCGACGCAGTAGAGCGGGTTCTCGGCCACATAGCAGGCGACCCCGGTGACCTGGGTCAGGAGCTTGTCCATGTTCCGGAGAAGCGCGCCGCCACCGGAAAGCACCATGCCCTTATCGATGACGTCCGAGGCGAGCTCGGGTGGCGTCTCCTCGAGCACACCCTTCACCGCACCGATGATCTGTTGCAGCACCGGATCCATCGCCTCGGTGATCTCGTTCGAGCCGATCGTGATCGTGCGCGGCAGACCCGCGATGAGATCCCGGCCGCGAACTTCCATCGTGAGCTCGGGATCCATCGGCAGCGCGGATCCGATCTGGATCTTCACGTCCTCGGCGGTGCGCTCGCCGATCATCAGGTTGTAGCGCTTGCGGACGAAGTTCGCGATCGCCTCGTCAAGCTTGTTACCGGCGGCACGGACGCTCCGCGATACGACGATGCCGCCGAGCGAGATCACCGCGATCTCAGCGGTTCCGCCGCCGATGTCGATGATCAGATTCCCGGACGGTCCGGAGATCGGGATGTTCGCGCCGATCGCCGCCGCGAGCGGCTCCTCGATGAGGTGCGCTTCCCGGGCGCCGGCTCGGATCGCGGCGTCCTTCACCGCGCGCCGCTCGACGCTCGTCACGCCGGAGGGGACGCAGATCATCAGCAGGGGGTGAAAGAAGGTGACGCGGCCGCAGACCTTCTGGATGAAGTACCTGAGCATGTACTCAGTGATCACGTAGTCGGCGATCACCCCGTCGCGCATCGGTCGGAGCGCGGTGATCGTCCCTGGCGTGCGGCCCAGCATCAGTCGCGCTTCCTCGCCGACCGCGACTATGCGGGGCCGCGTCTGCCCGTCCTCATTGGCGAGCGCCACGACCGACGGCTCGGTGAGGACGATGCCCTTCCCACGGACATAGACGATCACGTTCGCCGTGCCGAGGTCGATGCCGATCTCCCGTACGAACACCGCGATGAACGATAACGGGCTAGGAACGAGAAAGGTGTGTTATCTCGTCAAGCACCGACTGCACTGAGGATCATGTCGGTGGCGAAACCGAGCATGAGTCCGAGAAGGATGCCCCACGTCGTGAAGTCCTTGTGTCCGAGCTTTCGCGCCACGGCGAGGAGCTCGATGACGACATAAAGGATTGATCCGGCAGCGAGGGCGAGAAAGGCGGCGAACACCGTTTCGTTGTGGAAGGTCTGTCCGATGACCGTCCCGACGAAGGTCGGGCCGCCGGCGATGAGCCCGAGCACTCCCAGAAAACGCCATGTCGGGAGGTCCACCTCGCCGCCCAAAGGGCCGACGATGCCAAACCCTTCGGTCGCGTTGTGCAGAGCGAATCCGATGACGAGCACCAGCGCCAGTCGAAGCTCGCCGGCGGCCGCGGACTGCCCGATCGCCAGGCCTTCGGAGAGGTTGTGGAAGCCGATGCCCAGAGCGATGAAGAACGCCAGCCTGTGGGCTGGTACCAGGCGCGCGATCGGCCCAGCGCGCAGCTCGCTGATGTCGACGGCGCCCGGCCCGAGGCGCACGCGCGCCCGACGCGCGAGCCAGAGGTCGTAATACACGAGGCTCATCAGACCGATGGTCACCGAGACGGCGAACACGGCGGCGAGCCAGGCAAAGTGCGCCCAGGACCCCGCTCCGCTTGTCGCTTCGGCCAGCGCGACATCCACCGGCTTGATGCCCTCGGAGAGCACGTCCCAGAAGAGGAAGAGGAGGATGCCGGTCGCGGTGGCGTTGAGAAAGGAGCGGATGCGCGGCGCGGCGGTTCGCAACCGGCCCATGGGCAATCCGAGAAACACGGTGAAGCCGGCGATCGCGCCCAGAGCCAGGATCTCGCCGGTGGTCACTCAGGTTTCCTTCCTGCGGTGCGATACTCGCCGCGGGGAACTCACGTCTTAGGGTCGCCTAACTTCCTAAAGCGAGCCTAACGATTTCCGACCTGGGGGGTCAACAATCATCACGAGCTCACCGGCGATCGAGGAATACCTCCAGGCGATCTACACCCTCTCCGATGAGGGAACTAGCGTGATCAGCGCGCGCCTCGCGGCCTTCCTGGGCCTCTCGGCGGCGGCGGTCTCCGAGATGGTTCACCGCCTCGAACGCGATGGTCTCGTCGCGCTAGACGGTCGTAAAGAAGTGCATCTTACCAAGAATGGGCAGGACCTCGCGGATCGCGTGGTGCGGCGGCATCGGCTTGCGGAGCGGATGCTCGTGGACCTTCTGGGCTACGAGTGGTGGAAGACCCACGAGGAGGCCGAACGTATCGAGCACGCGATGTCGCCCGAGATGGAGGAGCGTTTGATCCGCGTGCTCGGCGATCCTCAGACGTGTCCTCATGGCAATCCCATGCCAGGCGCGAAGCCGCGGCCGACCAAGTCGCTCGATAAGGTCCCGCGAGGCGCGGTCGCGACGATCGAGCGGATTCCCGACCAGTTCGAGCACGAACCCGGCTTCCTCCAATATCTCGACACGCAAGGCATGCGCCCGGGGATCACCATCCGCGTGCTGGACGCGCCGCAGGGCGATTCGCTCCGCGTGGAGGTGGATGGCCGGCAGCGGACCATCCGCGCCGACTGCGGTCAGAAGGTGTGGGTTCGCGCATGAGCGAGCGACCCGCGATCTATGTCCTTCCGGGCGAAGAGTCGTACTGGCTGGCACACGTCCCGGTGCTTCGCGGATGCGTAGCCTCGGGGACGACTCGCGACCAGGCGGTCGCGAACGCGCGCCGGGCGTTCCGCGCGTATCTGGAGCTGCTGGATGCGCGCGGGGTCTCGATCGAGCATTGGAAAGATCTCGATCCAGACACCTTCGAGGTGCGCGATATGCCGGCGGATCGGATCGTTCCCGAAGACGTGGGTCCCCTCGAAGAGCACGAGCTTCGTGACTTCCTCCACCAGTTCGAGGCTTCGCGCGCCGCGCTCCTTGCGCTCCTGCGCGAGCTCTCGCCTGACGAACTCGAGCGAAAACCCACCGAGACGATGTGGAGCGTTCGCGAGGCGCTCGAGCACGTCATGACGACGGAGGTCGATCTGCTCTCGCGGCTCGAGAAGTGGCCCGCCGATCCCTTCAACACCCTGCAAGCCGTCCACAGAATGGCGTTCCAGCGCTTCACGGTCATGGAACCGGCTGATACAGCGCTCGACCATCGCGTCATGGGCAGGCGCTGGACGACCCGGAAGGTAATGCGCCGGATGCTCGAGCACGAATTCGAACACCTCGGCCACATCAAGGAGATCGTCGCGGCGCTGGGATCGGACCGGCCGCCCGAATAGCTAGCGCTAGCGGAGCGCGCCCTCGAGGAATGCCAGGACGCGCGAGCGATATTCATCCGGCAACGCGTTGATCGCGCCGACGTGCCCGCCACGTGGCGCGATCCAGATCTGCTTCGGCTCACCCGCCGCGTCGAACAGACGCCGCGCGCCGTCGACCGTGGTCGTCGCGTTGTCATCGTCCGCCGAGTGGATGAGGAAGAGCGGCCGCGGCGCGATCCGCGCAATCGCGTCGATCGGGCGCGCCTTGGTCACGTCCGTCCCCACCATCGCGTCCGCAGCCGCGACGCCGAGTGGCGGCAGCGGGATCCGTAGCGTGCCGACCGGTATGAAGGAAAGGCGCGAGAGCTGGAGGTCCTGGTCGGTCCAGGCGCTGTCCGCGACGACAGCGCTGATCTCCCGATCGTCGGCCGCCGCCAAGATCGCCGCGCCCGCGCTCAGCGAGATGCCAAGCACCCCTATCCGGGAGGTCGCGAATGCGTCCTTGGCGGATCGCACGGCGAGCTCGATGTTCTGCGCCTCGATCGCCCCCAGTCCGACGGTCGCGCCCCCGCTCTGGCCGCACGCTCGAGTGTCGAAGAGCAGCACGTTGTATCCGGCGTCGTGAAGGAATCGGGCCCACGGGACCATCTCCTCTCGTGACGCCTTGAAGCCGTGCCCCAGGACCAGCGCCGGCGCACCCGGCGTTCCGCGCACGAGCCAACCCGCAAGGCGAGCATCCACCGGCCCGAAGGTGATGTCTTCGACCGTCAGGTCCGCCGGCGGCCGCACCGCGCTCGGATGTCCGACGACGAGCACGTACGCGCGGGCGACGGGAGCGGCGAGCCAGACGAGAACGATCGCGATCAGGACCGACGCGAGAAGGCGCCTCACCCGCGCCGTCGCGCCCACTCCGCCGCACGCGCGGCGTGCCGCTCGATCATCCCGCGCTGATCGGCGCGGACCTCGGGAAGATCGGCCGGGTCGAAGGCGCGAAGCTCGATGACCTCGTCGGACAAGCGCTGCGTGCCTCCTGCAGGCCGGTACGCGAACACCAGCTCGACGCGCTGCCAGCGGTACCCCGGGACGGCCTCGAGGATCGGCCCCACCTCTATCTCGAGACCCGTCTCCTCCCGGATCTCGCGGGCGAGCGCGTCTTCGATCCGCTCGCGCGCGTCGAGAAACCCTCCGAGGAATCGCCATTGCGGCGCACCGAAACGGTGCCGCGCCAGAAGCACGTAGCCGTCCTTGTCGACGCCCAGACCGACGACGCCTACGAGGAAACGATGCTGCGTTCGGTCAAGCAAGCGCCGTTGCCAGAGGATGGGAAGAGCGTTGTAGATCTTCGCGAGAAGCCGGAACAGCATCGCCCGACTCTACGGCGCTGCGATGGGCACCGCTCCTATGCCGTGCGCCTTGGGCACGGCCACTTTCTGCAGGACCGCGCGCGTCTTGGTGTCGATCACGTTGACCATGCCGTCCACGTTCGTCGTGGTGAGGAGGCGTTCCCCCTCAGGGTCATACGTCGTGTGAAAAGGCTGCTGCCCGAGCTTGGTCTCGCCGAGGATGCGACGCTCGCGCCAGTCGACCCATAGCAGGCCCGGCCCCAGATGATCGGAGAGGACCATCACGGACTTGTCGGCCATGAAGAACACGCCGTCCTGGTCCACCTTCTCGGTGTGGAACGGGTAGTAGCCGGCGAAGTGGATCTCCTTCTTTACCGTCTTCGTGACGGGGTCGTAAATGACCATGCGGTCGGACGGCTTGTCGAGGAAGCCCGAGGAGCTCGACCACACCTCGCTCTCGTCGGGCGTGTAGTACGCGTCATGGACGTCCGAGACCTTGATGTTCGTGACCTTGTTCGCGTCGAGGTCGTAGACACGCAGGACGTCGCCCTGCGCGGTGTTGGTGAGAGTGAACCAAAGCTCGTTCGGCCGGCTCGGGGCGATGGTCAGAACGTGTTGCGGGACGCCGACCATGAGCGGCGCGAGCGGCTTCCACGTTGTCGCCTCGAATCGGGCGATGTACATCTCGCGCTCGTGGCCGACAAAGAGCGTCTTCCCGTCAGGCGACCACGCGATGCCGTGCGGTTGCCTCCCCACCATGAGCCGAACGACCTCCCTCATCGACAGCGGGTCGATGATCGAGGTCGTGTTCCCCATGCGGTTGTTCACGGCGACCCATTTGCCATCCGGCGATACCGCGAGCTGGTGCGGGAGCCTGCCCACGGAGATCTTGCCGATGAGCGCGTAGGGCTCGTTCGGCTTTCCATCGAGCACCCACACCTGGTCGGTGTTTTCGGACGCGACGAAGATGCGCAGCTTCGCGTACAGCGGCGGAATCGGAGACGGCGCGGGCACGGGCGTTGGAGTCGGGCGGGAGGTCGCGAGGTCATTGAGCTGCTGCTGTTGCGGTGGCTCAGCGATCTCCGGAGCCGGACGACCGACACCTGGAGATGCGCAAGCGGCGACCACGATGGTCGCGATGAGCCCAAGCCCGATCCCCCGCAGTCGCTTCAGCGCCACTTCCACCCACAGCCCCAAGCTGCGGGCCACAGCCTAGCGGTTTAGCGGGCGGTCGTGATCAGCGCCTGCGGCGCCGGCCCTCCGCGACCCGCAGGCGGACAAGGGCCCGCTGGAGCTCGGCTCGGGCACGCTGCTCGTCGGCGGCGGAGGCCGGGCCCGCCGCGAGGACCTGCTGGGCCCGGTCGCGGGCCTCCTTCGCCCGGCCGGCGTCGATCTCCTCGACATGCTCGGCGGCGTCGGTCAGCACGATCACGCGGTCCCCGCGCACGTCCATGAATCCGCCGAACACGGCGAGCACCTCCTCGACGCCGCCGCGTTTCACCTTGAACTCGCCGGGCCCGAGCATCGTGAAGAGCGGCATGTGATGCGGGAGGATCCCCACGTAGCCCTCGCTCGCGGGAGCGACGACCATGTCGACGTCGTCCTCGTACACCTTTCGCTCCGGCGTGATCACTTCGAGGTGCAGCGGCATCAGGAGCCGCCTTCCTTCGAGAGTCGCTCGCCCTTCTCGCGGGCCGTTTCGATCGTTCCGACGTTGTAGAACGCCTGCTCCGAGAGATCGTCGTGCTTGCCCTCGAGCACTTCGCGGAAGCTGCGGACCGTGTCCGCAACCTTCACGTAGACCCCATCGAGGCCGGTGAACTGCTTCGCCACGAAGAGCGGCTGGGCGAGGAACCGCTGGATCTTGCGAGCGCGCGCGACAAGGAGCTTGTCCTCGTCCGAGAGCTCGTCGATCCCGAGGATGGCGATGATGTCCTGAAGGTCCTTGTACCGCTGCAGCACGCGCTGCACCTCGCGCGCCGTCTCGTAGTGCTCCTGGCCGACGATGTTGGGGTCGAGCGCGCGACTCGTCGAGGTCAGCGGGTCGACAGCCGGATACAGACCGAGCTCGGTGAGGTAGCGCTCGAGCCGGATCGACGCATCGAGGTGCGCGAACGTCGTCGCCGGGGCCGGGTCGGTGTAGTCGTCGGCCGGCACGAACACCGCCTGCAGCGATGTGATCGAGCCCTTCTTCGTCGACGTGATGCGTTCCTGCAGCTCGCCCATCTCGGTGGCCAGCGTGGGTTGGTAGCCAACGGCGCTCGGCATGCGGCCGAGGAGGGCCGAGACCTCCGAACCGGCCTGGGTGAACCGGAAGATGTTGTCGATGAAGATCAGCAGATC
>WNGI01001231.1_pt1 | contig 20915 bp, 19 predicted proteins | sample 5400621 | NCBI WGS metagenome assembly WNGI01 (sample SAMN13153374, study PRJNA577476) | soil metagenome | isolation source: 20 cm soil or saprolite under Garry oak tree replicate 1 | place: USA:California | collected 2016-06-15
CCGAACCACACGCTGTGGCTCAGCAACAACCTCCAGAACGAGTTCGCCATCGTCGGCTGGGTCAACACGAAGATGTTCTGGGAGACTCGTGACGCGGGAAAGTCCCAGGGCTGGACGCCCCTCATCGTGGACACCAACGGCAACGGCAAGCGGGACGCGTATACCGAGCCCAATCAGCCGGACGACCCCACCAAGGACAAGCGCATCGGGCTCGGGCTCTACGGCATCGCCTACAGTCCGCTCGATGGCTCCATCTGGGGATCGAACATCGGCCACCCGGGCTGGGTCATTCGCGTGCAGCTCGGATCCAATCCCTCCGAGACCGCGCTCGCCGAGGTCTACAAGGTCCCGCCGCCCGGATATGGTATGCGCGGGTTCGACGTCGATCGCCAGGGGAGGGCGTGGGTGACCCTGGCGAGCGGACACATCGCGAGCTTCGATCGCCGCACGTGCAAGGGGCCGCTGAACGGGCCGGGAGCGGCGGAGGGCAACCTGTGTCCCGAAGGCTGGACGTTCTATCCGATTTCCGGGCCATCGTTCGCCGGACGGGACGGCGCCGCCGAGGGCCCGTACTACACGTGGGTCGACCAGCACGACATCCTCGGCCTGGGCCGGGATGTCCCGATCGGCACCGGGAATTTTTCTGATTCGCTGCACGCCCTGACGTACGGAAAGGTCATTCAGCTGCGGGTGCCGTATCCGATGGGCTTCTTCGCGAAGGGCATCGACGGCCGCATCGACGATCCGAAGGCCGGCTGGAAGGGCAGGGGACTGTGGGTGACCTCCGGCAACCGCACGCCGATGCACATCGAGGGCATCGATGCGCCCAGTCCCGGCGCACCGGGCAAGACCCTGTCCAGCCCGCTGGTCGTGCACTTCCAGCTACGCCCTGACCCGCTGGCCCACTGAGGAGCGTGAGATGAATCCTGCACCGCGTGCGATGTCTCGAATGAAACGGCGCACCGCTCTCGCCACCATCGCGGCGATGACCGCTCTCGTGGTCGCGGCCTGGGTCGCGACGCCCCGGGCGCAGACGGCGGGCGAGCGAATCGGCCAGGTGACCTTCGCCACGTCGTGCGGAGCCGCCGTGCAGAAACCGTTCGAGCGCGGCGTCGCGCTGCTGCACTCTTTCTGGTACATCGAGGCGGCGAAGGCGTTCACCGCGGTCACGCAGGCCGATCCCGATTGTGCGATCGCCTACTGGGGCCTCGCCATGAGTCAGTGGACCCAGATCTGGGCGCCGCCGCAGCCGGCGGCCCTGAAGCGCGGGTGGGACGCCGTCGAGAAGGCGAAGGCGGCAAGCGCGAAGACGCCGCGCGAGCGTGATTTCATCGCGGCGGCCGAGGCGTTCTTCAAGGACGCCGACAAGGTCGATCATCGCACTCGCGCCCAGGCGTACGGCCGGGCCATGGAGCAGATGTACGCCCGCTATCCTCAGGACCGCGAGGTGGCGATTTTCTACGCGCTGGCGCTGCAGGCGACCGCCGATCCTCACGACAAGACGTACGCGAACCAGCGAAAGTCGGCGGAGATCGCGGAGAAGGTCCTCGCGGCAGAGCCGAACCATCCGGGCGCCGCTCACTACATCATCCACGCCTACGACTATCCGCCGGTCGCGCGGCAGGGCCTCGCCGCCGCCAGCCGGTACGCCCAGTTCGCCCCGTCGGTGCCGCACGCGCTCCACATGCCGTCGCACACGTACGTGCTGCTCGGCATGTGGACGGAGACGATCCTGAGCAACGTCGCGGCCGCCGCAGCCGAGAAGGACCGTGGCAACCCCGACGACCGGATGCACGCGCTCGACTACCTCGTCTACGGCTACCTGCAGCAGGCCCAGGACGGGGAGGCGAAGAAGATCGTCGACGAGGCGCGCGGGATCATGACCGAGCTCGCCGCGCGCAACTACAACTCCGGGCGCGCCACCGCCGCGTTCGCGATGGCGGCGATCGAGGCACGCTGGACGATGGAGCGCGGCCGCTGGGCCGAGGCGGCAGCCATCGAGCCGCGGCCCACGCGCTTCCCGCAGACGGACGCGATGATCCACTTCGCGCGGGCAATCGGCGCCGCCCGCACCGGCAACGCCGCTCAGGCGCGCGCCGAGACAGAGAAGCTCGGAAATCTTCGTGAGACGCTCCAGCAGAACAAGGACGCGTACTGGGCCGAGCAAGTCGAGATCCAGCGACGCGCTGCGGCCGCGTGGACGGCGCGTGCCGAGGGCAAGACCGACGACGCGCTGGCGCTGATGCGCTCGGCGGCCGAGCTGGAGGCGACGACCGAGAAGCACAACATCTCGCCAGGGCCGATCGTGCTCGCGCGAGAGCTGCTCGGCGACATGCTGCTCGAGATGCAACAGCCGGCCAAGGCCATCGCCGAGTACGAAGCCGCGCTCACGATGGCGCCGAACCGGTTCAAGGCCCTCTACGCGCTGGGCCGGGCCGCCGAGCTCTCGGGCGACCGCGACAAGGCGCGCGTCGTGTACGGCAAGCTGCTCGTCGTGGCGGCAGCGTCGGACGGCGCGCGACCGGAGCTGGCGCAGGCGAAAGCGTTCCTCCGTTGATCGCCTCCGCTCGCATGTACGCGTGGTCGCCCTCGCTGGGGGCGGCGTGGCGGCGGCTGCTCTCGTGGGTGTCCGCGCGCGCCGGCGTCGACCTCGCGGTGATGGACGAGCGCGATCCCACCCCGCTCGACGAGCTGTGGCAGCGGGCCGACATGGGATGCGTGTTCATGTGCGGCTACCCGTGGGCCCTGCGCCGCGATCGACCACGTCTGCTCGCCGCCCCGGTGCCCTCGCCGCCGCGCTACGGGAACCGCGCGGTCTACGTCACCGACTTCATCGTCAGCGCCGACAGCTCTTACGCGCGACTCGAGGACACGTTCGGCAAGACGATCGCGTACTCCACGGAGCACTCGCACTCCGGCTACAACGCGCCTCGCTATCATCTCCTCCGCTACCTCACGCCCGAGCGTCGCGCGCTCTACGGGTCGGTGATCGGGCCGCTCGTGCGCCAGCGGCCGGTGCTCGACGCGGTCGTCGAGGGACGCGCCGACGTGGCGGCCATCGACGGCTACGCCCTCGATCTCCTGCACCGGCACGCGCCGGAGATCGCGGGCCGCGTGCGCGTTATCGACACGACGATCCCGGCGCCGAGCGCGCCGCTGGTCGCGTCGCCCGGCGCGTCCGACGATGCGTGCCGTGCACTGACCGCCGCGCTCCTGGCGGCGCATACTGCGCCCGAGATTCGGACAGTCCTCGACGAGCTGCTCCTGTCGCGTTTCGCCCCGACGGAGCCGAAGGACTTCGACGTGTTCCTCGACCGCGAGCGTGCGGCCCAGACGGCGGGCTATGCCAAGCTCGCCTGAGATCGTGAGCGCCTGACATCGTGAGAAAGGACGTGGGATGAAGCGTTCCGCCATCATCGTCCTCCTGCTGCTCGGCCTCGCCGGCGCCGGCCCTGGCGTGTCCGGCGTCCGGGCGGAAGACCTGACCGTCGCCCTCTCGAGCCTGTCGACGGAGACCCTCGACCCCGTGCTCGGCGGCCACATCGTGAAGTTCTATCTCGACCAGATCTTCGACTACCTGGTCGGCGTGACGCCGGACGGCCAGCTCTCGGCCGACGACGGCATCGCCACGCGCTGGGAATCGTCGCCGGACCACAAGCGGTGGACGTTCCATCTCCGCCGCGGTGTGCGGTTCCACAACGGCGACGAGCTGACGTCCGACGACGTGAAGTGGAGCCTCCAGCGCGCGATGGGCAAGCGCTCGACGACGGGCTACGCGGAGCCGCTGCGCGTGCTCATCAAGGACATCGAGACGCCGGCGCCCGACCGCGTCGTGATCGTCACCAAGGAGCCGACGCTGATCATCCCGCAGTACCTGTCGCGCGGGCTGGCCACCGAGGGGATGATCGTGCCCAAGAAGTACATCGAGGCGAAGGGCGACGACGTATTCGCCCGCAGCCCGGTCGGCAGCGGGCCGTACCGGTTCGTGGAGCAGGTGACCGGCTCGCACATCAAGCTCGAGGCCGTTCCCTCCCACTGGCGCGCGGGCACCCCGAAGTACAGGGTCCTGACGTTCAAGATCGTGCCCGAGGAATCGACGCGCCTGGCGATGCTTCGTCGCGGCGAGGTCGACATCATGGAGGTCAGCCGCGAGCGGGTGAAGGAGCTGCAGCGGAGCGGCATGCCGATCGTCACGAAGCGCCAGGACGCTCACGTGGACTTCTGGTGGATCCTGCCGTGGACCAACGCACCCATCCGCGACAAGCGCGTGCGCGAGGCGTTGAACATCGCGATCGACCGCGCGGAGCTGATCGACTCGGTGTTCGCGGGGATGGCGGAGCCGGGCGCCGTGCCCTACGCGATGGCGAGCGCCATGCGCGACGTCAAGTTCAGGATCACGCCGGAGCACGTCTATCAACACGATCCCGCGCGAGCGAAGCGGCTCCTCAGCGAGGCCGGGTACGCCAACGGCTTCTCGATGGAGCTGTACGCCTACCAGCTTCCCGGGTTACCCGAGGGGCGAACGATGGCGGAGGCGCTGGCGGGGTACTGGCACAAGATCGGCGTGCAGACGACGCTCGTTCCCGTCGACTACGTCGCGTTCCGCCAGAAGTGGTTCGACCGGTCCGCGCCGGGCGCGCTCGGCTACTACAACCAGTCGAACCGGGACTGGCTCGGCACGTTCGCGATGATCGACAAGTGGACGAACCCGACGGCCAAGACGGCGGCGATCCGCGACACCGAGCTCGACAAGCTGGTGGGCGCGGTGCTCGCCGAGACCGACCGCGAGAAGGTCAACGGCCTGATGCGCTCGATCTTCCAGCGCTTGCGCAGCGAGCACCTCGGCATCCCGCTCGTCTATCTGCACAGCGCGTACGCGACGTCGAAGAAAATCACCCGGTGGAACCCGGGCGCCGTCATGTACGACCTGAACATCGACGAGCTGATCCGCCAGCGGTGACGTCCCGGAACTGCAAAGACGCGAAAGGAGCCTGACATGCGACGGGTGCTTGCAGATTATCTCGTCGTGACGACGCTCGGCCTGGCGGTTTTGCCGATGACGCGGCCCACGGCCGCACAGCAGGCCGTGCGGGGCGGAACGCTCACCTTCGCGACCGGTGCGGATCCCGACAGCCTCGATCCCCAGAACACCCAGTCGAACCCCGGGGAGCAGGTGAACCGGATGATGCACGAGAACCTCGTCCGGTTCAGCGCAAAGATGCAGCTCGAACCCGCGTTGGCCGAGTCGTGGCTCGCGTCAAAGGATGGCCTGACGTGGACCTTCAAGCTACGGAAGGGCGTGAAGTTCCACGACGGCACCCCGTTCGACGCCAAAGCCGTGAAGTACTTCTTCGACCGGGTCCTCGGCGACGAGAAGCCGTTCAAGGCGAGTCTCTACACGCCCGTCGTCCAGGGCGCCGAGGTCATCGACGACTCGACGGTGCGCGTGATCCTCAAGCAGCCGTTCGGGGCATTCCTCTTCATCATGGCGCACTCGGCCGGGGCGATCGTCTCGCCGGCCGCCCACCAGAAGTGGGGCAAGGATCTGGCGCTCCATCCCGTCGGGACCGGTCCCTTCAAGTTCGTCGAGTGGATGAAGGGCGACCACGTGACGATGGAGCGAAACGACGGCTACTGGGGCGGCGCGCCGAATCTCGACCGCGTCGTGGTGAAGACCGTCCGGGAGGACCAGGCGCGCGTGCTCATGCTCGAGTCGGGCGATGCCGACCTGATCGTGAACATTCCGACGGAGGAGATCCCGCGGCTCCGGAAGGACGCGCGGTTCACGATCGAGTCGAGTCCGACGGCGCGGGCGCTCTTCATCGCGATCAACGTCAAAAAGAAGCCCTTCGACGACGTCCGCGTGCGGCAGGCCCTGAACTATGCGGTGAACCGGGACGCGATCGTCAAGGAGCTGTTCCAGAACAACGCGCAGGTCGTCGCGAGCCACGTCTCCCCGCTTCAGAACGGCTACGCTCAGCTCGCCGGGTATCCGTACGACCCGAAAAAGTCCAAGGAGCTGCTCGCCCAGGCGGGCCAGCCGGCCCTCAAGGTGAAGCTCTGGTCGCCGAAGGGCCGCTTCGTGAAGGACTACGAGCTGGCCCAGGCGGTCCAACAAGATTTGGCAGCGGTCGGCGTCGAAGCGACGCTCTCCACCATGGAGTGGGGCGCGTACCTGGCCGCGACGAAGACGCCGGCGGAGCAGACACCCCGCGAGCTCTTCCTGCTCGGCTGGTCTCCCTCCACCGGTGAGGCGCGCTGGGGGACGTTCCCGATCCTCCACTCGTCCCAGCTCGCGCCGAAGGGGGACAACCGGGGATTCTTCGTCTCCAGGGGACTGGACGAGGCGATCGACAAGGCGACGCTGGCCACGACCGACCAGGCCCGTCTCGGCGCGCTGCGAGAGGCCCAGCAGATCGCGATCAAGGAGGCGCCCTACATCTTTCTGATCTCGCCGAACATGATCGTGGGGACCTCGAAGAAGGTGCGCGGCGTCATGAACCTTCCGCTCGAGCTGACGTACCTGACCGAGAAGTCGTGGAAGGAGAAGTAATCGCCACCTACGTCACTCGACGCGTGCTGCTGCTCCTGCCGGTGCTGCTCGGGGTGAGCCTCGGCTCCTTCGCGCTCCTGCACCTCGTGCCGGGAGACCCTGCGATGATCCTCGCGGGGCAGGAGGCCACCGAGGAGGTCCTCGCGCGCATCCGTCACGAGCACGGGCTCGATCAGTCTCTCCCGGCCCAATTTCTTGTCTACCTCGGCAATGCCGTCCGCGGCAACCTCGGCATCTCGATTCAGTCCCGCCAGCCCGTGGCGACGCTCATCGCCGAGCGCTTTCCGTTCACGCTGAGGCTCGCCTTTCTTGCCATCCTCGTCTCCGCCGCGCTCGGCGTGGTCGCCGGCGTCGTCGCCGCCACGCGGCGCAATTCGATCCTCGACATCGTCGCCCTCCTCGGGTCGCTCGTCGGGATCTCGCTTCCAATCTTCTGGCTGGGGCTCTTGGTGATGCTCGTCTTCTCGGTGCGGCTCCAGTGGTTCCCGGCCGGCGGCAGCGGGACGGCCGCCCACCTCGTCCTGCCTGCCCTCGTGCTCGGAGCTGCGTCCTCGGGCGTGATCGCGCGGATGACTCGGGCCTCGATGCTCGAGGTGCTCCGTCAGGATTACGTTCGGACGGCGCGCGCGAAGGGCATCGGCGAACGCGTCGTCATCTACCGTCACGCGCTCAAGAACGTGATGATCCCAATCCTGACGGTCTTCGGGCTCGAGTTCGGTTACAACCTGGGCGGCGCCGTGCTGACGGAGACCGTCTTCTCGCTGCCCGGGATCGGCCGGCTGATCGTCGAGGGCATCTTCGCCCGCGACTATCCCGTCGTGCAGGGCGCGATGCTGGTCGTCGCGACGACCTTCGTGGCGGTGAACCTTTTGACGGACGTCGCGTACGCCTTCTTCGACCCTCGCATTCGGTATGAGTGATCCAACGACGTCGACGGCCTCGCGCGCGTCGGGATTCTGGGCCGACACGCTGCATCGCGTGATCAGGAATCGAGCCGCGGTGGCGGGAGGAGCGGTCGTCGCGATCTTCGTCGTGGTGGCGCTGTTCGCGCCAGTGCTCGCTCCCTTCGATCCGCTCAAGGGGCGACTCGGCGATCGCCTGCGCGCGCCGAGCGCCGCGCACTGGCTCGGAACCGACGAGCTCGGGCGCGACGTGCTCTCGCGCGTGCTCCATGGCGCGCGCATCACCGCCCAGGTCCAGGTGGCGGCGGTGGGACTGGCGCTGGCGATCGGCACGGTCCTCGGTCTCACGGCGGGCTATGTGGGTCGGTCGGTGGATCAGGTCATCATGCGGTTCATGGACATCCTGATGGCGTTTCCCGGCATCTTCCTGGCGCTGGCGATCATCGCGGCGCTGGGGACCGGCCTCGGCAATGTCATCATCGCGACCGGCATCTTCCTCGTGCCCCAGTTCGCCCGGGTCGTCCGCGCGTCGATCCTGACGCTCAGGGACATGGAGTTCGTCCAGGCGGCGCGGGCGCTCGGCCAGCGCGACATCGCGATCGTGTTTCGCTATCTCTTGCCTAACTCGTTGGCCCCGATCATCGTGCAGACGAGCCTTCGGATGGCGACGGTGCTCCTGACGGCGTCAGGGTTGTCGTTCCTCGGTCTCGGCGTGCAGCCCCCAGCCCCGGAGTGGGGGGCGATGCTGTCCAACGCGCGCTCGTACATGATCACCGCGCCTCACGTCGCGATGATGCCGGGGCTTGCCATCGCGCTGGTCGTCCTCGGGTTCAACCTGCTCGGCGACGGCTTGCGCGATTCGCTCGATCCGCGCCTGCGCGGATAGGAACGGACGTCAGCCCGTTGCCGGCTGGAACTCCAGCGTGTTGCCGTCGGGGTCGTTGCACAGGAGCTGGAGGCGCCCGCCGGGCTGCGTGTTCTCGACCCACTTGATGCCCTCGCGCTCCAGCGTCTGCTTCATCGCCGCGTAGTCGGCCACCTCGAAGCACGTGTGGCGGCCGAGCGGGCTGATCGGCGCCCCCGGTCCCGGCGGCTGCATCTGCGACTGAATGATGTGGATCTGGGGAAAGATGCCCGGCGTGCCGAGCCAGTAGCCGCCGCTGGAAAACGCCGGGCGCGGCAGCACCTGGAATCCCAGGACGCGGCAGTAGAAGTCCTTCGCCCGCTCGGCGTCGGCGGTCGCGAGGCCCTCGTGCTGGACGCGGACCACGTGAGTTCCTGTCACCGGCCGAATGACCTGGGGCATCTCTAGCGCCATCGTCGCCTCCTCGCGCGCCACCGCGCGCATGCGCCCGCGATTATACGCGGGCGACGGTCTGGGCGGATGGCACGCGACATCGGCTCTTCGAGCCGGGCGGGCCTGAGCTACGAGGTCCGGAGCGCGACGGTGGCGGTGGCGAGGTAACCGTCCCCGTCGCGCGCCATCGTCCACATCACGAGGGACCTGTCGGCGATCGGCGCCAGGAAGCGATCCGTGGCGTTCGTCGTGTCGCGGTTCGGGTGCCGACCGTACGGGGCTCGCGCATAGACGGCGTTCGTGACCTCGTCGGGGAAATAGAGCTGGGTGGTGGCCGCCTTCGCGCCGACGCGAAGCTTGAGGTGCACGTGCGGGGTGCGGCCCTGGTACCAGCCCGGATAGATCGTTCGGAACCGAACGGCACCGGCGGCGTCCGTGAGCTGCGTGCCCCGCAGAAACGTCTTGTCGTCCACCGGCTCGACGTGCCCCGGCGCGATGGCGGCGCCCTCGTAGCCGGAATAGACGCCGAGCGCATCGCATTGCCAGACGTCCACGGCGGCTTTGGGGATCGGCGCGCAGGACGTGGAGGCTTCGAGCACGCGGAGAATGAGCTGGAGCGGCACGCCGGGCTTGCCCTCGGAGATGGCTTCACGAATGCGAGGCTGGTCCAGGTAGAACGGGCCTTCGATCTGCTCCGGCGTCAGCGTGCACACTGGTTGCGCGAGCGCGCGTCGCCCCCACGCCGCGGCGACAGTGCCAAACGCGAGACTGCCGAGAACCCCCACCGCCGTTCGCCTGTTCATGTTCCTTTCGACGGCGCCGCGCGGCGCCGCGTTTACCGCGGCCTCGGCTTTATCACTCCGCGAGCCGCGCCAGTCGCGCGGTCGTTTCGGCCGTTTCGCCATGCGGCGAGTATCGCATGCCGTCAACGCCCTCGTCTGATCGGCGAGATTTCAAAGTGATGCACGACAGGACCCGAACGCGCGCCGCATTCGGGCATTTGCGGTCTGGCAGGCCGTGGCGCATCATCCGCGCCATGATCGAACAATCGAAAAATCACGATTGGCTTTCGTTGACGGTCGAGGAGCCGCTCGAGCCCGGCCTGCCGATCTGCGATCCTCACCACCACCTCTGGGATCTGCGTCCCGGCCGCGTGGCGCAGCGCTACCTCCTCGACGAGGTTCTCGAGGATGCCGGCGCCGGGCACAACGTCGTCTCCACGGTCTTCATCGAGTGCGGAGCGATGTTCAAGACCGACGGCCCGGAAGCCTTTCGGCCCGTCGGCGAGACCGAGTTCGTGAACGGCATCGCGGCGATGAGCGCCTCCGGCCTCTACGGCAAGACGCGGATCGCGGCCGGAATCATCGGCACGGCCAGCCTTCGCATGGGTTCGGCCGTGGGGGCGGTGCTCGACGCCCAGATCGCCGCAGGTGGCGGCAGGTTCCGGGGCATCCGCCTGGGAGCGGCCTGGGATCCCGATCCGAGCATTCCCAACCACCGCACCGAGCCGCCGGAGCACCTGTTCCTGCGCGACGACTTCCGCGCCGGGTTCGTCCAGCTCGCGCCGCGCCACCTGACGTTCGAAGCGTGGTGCTATCACCGCCAGATCCCGGACGTCACCGGGCTCGCGCGGGCGTATCCCGGCACGACGATCATCCTCAACCACTTTGGCGGGCCGCTCGGCATCGGGCCGTACGCCGGCAAGGAGAAGGACGTGTACGCCGAGTGGCGCAGGTCCATCAGCGAGCTCGCCACCTGTCCGAACGTCGTGGCGAAGCTCGGCGGGATCAACATGGAGATCAACGGCTTCGGTTGGCACGAGCGGCGCCGGCCGCCGGGGAGCCAGGAGCTCGCCGACGCCACCCGCCACTACTACGAGTTCACGATCGAGAAGTTCGGGGCCGATCGCTGCATGTTCGAGTCGAACTTCCCGGTGGACAAGGCGAGCTGCAGCTATACGGTCCTGTGGAACTCGTTCAAGCGTCTGGCCTCCGGCTGCACGGCGGCGGAGAAGGCGAAGCTGTTCCACGACACGGCGGCGCGCGTCTACCGTCTATGAGCTCGATGGCCGCTTTTCAGAGCGCTTTTCGAAACGTCAGGTTCAGGCGGCACCGGCCAGTGAGCGGATCGTCGTCATCGTCGAGCGGCTCGACACCGTGGAAGGTGAGCCGCGCCGGCCCACCCCACACGACGACGTCGCCGCTCTCGAGCCTGACGCGACGCGGACGCTCGTGACGGTGTGAGCCGCCGAAGAGGAACACCGCCGAGAGCCCGAGCGAGACCGACACGATCGGCTGGTCGAAGTCGCGCTCGTTCCTATCTTGATGGAGCGAGAGGCGTGCGCCGGGCTCGTAGCGGTTGATCAGGCACGCGTCCGGCTCGAAACCGTCGAATCCGCCCGCCGAGGCCGCGCGGAGGGCGAGGCTTCGAAACTCCGCGGGCATCGATGGCCAGGCGCGTCGAGTCAGGGGATCGATGGGATCGTAGCGATACCCGCCTCGGTCCGTCACCCAGCCGGCGCGGCCGCAGTTCGTGATTGCCACGGACATCCGATGACCACCCGGGGTCACCATGCGACGGAACGGGGCCGCCGCGAGCACGTGCGGCAGCGCCTGCAGCAGTGATCGAGTCTCGGACCCGGCGAAGCCGCGCAGGAGTGTTGCGCCTTCGGCCAGCAGAACGACGGGCTCGGCGGGCAGGAGGTTCAGAATGCCGTTCACCTCATCGTGACCAGCGGTGCCAGGCCGAACTCGCTCGTGCACTCGGCGAACCACTGGATCACCTCCTTGTGGAGTGGGATCCCGTGGGCCCGGCGATGCTGGATCTCCTCGGCCTCGGACAGCCCCGGATAGAGCACGCGCTCCTGTCCCGCCGCCGGCTTCGCCGTTCTCAACGTCCGCAGCATCGTGTCCATCGTGTCCTTGAACTGCTCGAGGTCGGTGAAGGCCTCGATGTTGTACGCGGCGAAGTGGTTCTTCGACCCGCTGCCGGGCACCAGCATCGTCGGGAGCGCGCCGGAGAGGACCGTGGACAGGACCTCGGCCATGAGGGCGAAGCCGTAGCCCTTGTGTGAGCCCTGCTCGCGCGTGCCCCCGAGCGGAGCCTGATAGACGTCGTCGCGGTCGAAGATCGGCTTCTCCTCCATGATCGGCGTGCCGTCCTTGTCAGTGACCCAGCCCGGCAGGAGCGGTGAGCCCACGCGCATTGCCAGCCGGATCTTGTTGCCCGCGATCGCCGAGGTCGCGGCGTCGAAGAGCATCGGCGCCTCGTGGCGCGCCGGCGCGGCCAGCGCGATCGGATTGGTGCCGAGCAGCGGCTTCGACGCGAACGTCGGCACCACGCTGAGCCCGGCGCCGGTGAAGCAGACGCCCACCATGTTCTGCTCGGCGGCCTGCATCGCGAAGTGGCCGATCGCGCCGAAGTGGCCGCTGTTGAACACGGTCACCACGCCGACCCCGACTCTCCGGGCCTTCTCCACGGCCAGCCGCATCGCCTTCGGCCCGATGATGATACCGAGCCTCCGCTCGGCGTCGATCACCGCGGTGCCGGGCGACTCGCGCACCATTCGCCAGCCGGGCCGCGGATCGAGCTTGCCGGCCTTGTAGTCGCGCACGTACGCGCGGAGCATGTTGGAGACGCCGTGCGTCTCGACGCCGCGGAGGTCGGTCATCGTCAGCACCTCGCCGGCCTCGGCGGCGTCGTCCGGGCTCACGCCCAGCTTTTCGAAGATCTGGGTCACCGTCCGTCGCAGTGCCGCGTCGTCGACCAGCACCTGATCCTTCTCGGGAACCTTGAAGCGCTCGAGGATCATCACTCGCTCCTTGCTCAGTGCTTGTGGACGTACTTGGTCAGGCTGCGCCCGCTGTTCGAGGCGAGATAGATGTCGCCGCGCGAATCGACCCAGAGGCCGTGGCCCGAGGGCGAGTCGAAGCGCGCCAGGACCGTGCCGCGCTTGTCGAGGACGCTCACCGACGGCCTGATCTCGCTGACGTAGGCGATCTCCTCCGGCGAGATGTAGATGTCCGTCGGGCGGTGGATATCGCGCCACTGCGCGATGAACTTGCCCTCGGCGGTGAACACCTGGATCCGGCTGTTCTCGCGGTCGCAGACGTAGACGCTGCCTTGCTTGTCCACCCACAGGCTGTGCGGGAGATGGAACTCGCCGGGCTCCACCTTGCCGGGCGTGCCCCACGACGACAGCAGGCTGCCCTCGGACGAGAAGCGATGGACGCGGCTGTTGCGGTAGCCGTCCGAGACGTACAGGTCGCCCGACGGCGCCGCCACCATCTCGGTCGGCTTGTTGAACGGCCCGGCCGAGCGCGGCGGAAGCTCGATGTCCTTCACGGCGCCGGTGTCGGAGGGCTGGCCGCGCTTGCCGAGGACCATCAGCGGCTTGCCGTCCAGCGTGAACTTCAACGCCACGTGGTCGTCACGATCGGTGAGATAGACGATGTCGTGGTCGATGGAGATCCCGTGAGGATCGGTGATGGCGCTGCTGCCCCACGATCGCAGGTAGTTGCCATCGCGGTCGAACACGACGACGGGCGGATCCTTTCGCTGGAACGCGTAGACGCGGTCCTGGGAATCAGTGGCGACGGCGCTGACCGGGCCGAACGTCCACCCGGTGGGCAGCGTGGCCCACGACTCGTGTACCTCGTAGCTGTAGCGGCCGCTCCCGACGGTCGTCATCGGTTGAGGTCTCCTCTCAGTTCAGATCCGCGATGCGCGGACCGACCTCCTCGATCAGCAGTTGCAGCGAGCGATGATCCCACTCAGGGTTGTCCGAGTCCGTGGTGATGGCCAGCAACATGCCGAAGCCCCCGACGGACTCGTAGAGTCGCCGGATGCGATCGGCACATTCCTCGGGATCACCGACGATCCACAGGTGCTCCATCATGTAGTCCACGTCGAGCGCGTCGTCGGGCATGCTCGGGTCGATCTTGCACGCCGCCATCTGGCTGGTGCCCCGGCGGTTCGGGTACTGGTGCCGCACGTAGTTCCGCCCGAGCACCTCCCGCGCCCGCTCCTGGGCGAGCTTCGACGTCTCCGCCACGAATACGTCGCGGCCGATGCGCCACTGCCGGCGATCCGCCGCCCTCCCGGCGCTCGCCGCGCCCGCTTCGACGAGAGGCCAGTGGTCTTTGAGATGCGCGGGGGCCAGCAGCGAGCTGCTCATCGGCATGAAGCCGCGCGCGCCGGCGAGTCGGATCGCCGCCGAGCCGATCGAGGTGGCGGCGACCCCGATGGGCGGATGAGGTTTCTGATAGGGCTTCATGTAGAAGCCGCGCTCGCGGACCGGGTCCATGCTGGGCGCCGTCACCTCGAAGAATTTCCCGCGGTAGCTGAAGGTCCCGTCCGACGCCCAGAGCTTGAGAATGACGTCGAGCGCTTCGGCCGAACGCTCCCGCACCTGGGCGGGCGTGCAGTCCTGGAGCCCGAACAGCGCGAGATCCGTGGGAATGGCTCCGCCGCCGATGCCCCAGTAGAACCGTCCGCGGGCCAGGTGGTCGAGCATGGCGATGCGATGCGCGACCTCGACGGGGTTGTGCAGCGCCAGGAGCGTCACGCCGGTGGCCAGCACGATCTTCTCGGTCTTGATCAGCGCCTGGGCGATGAGGAGCTCGGGCGCCGGCGCGTTCTCCCACCGCTCGGTCAGGTGCTCGCCGATCCAGACTTCGTGATACCCGAGCCGGTCGGCCAGCACGATCTGCGCGAGGTCGCGCTCGTAGGCATCCACGAAGGAGCGCTCGGGTGGATGCAACGGCATCATGAACAGACCGAATTGCATCGATATCTCCTCACGTGGCAGGTTCAGGGGAAAGGAATCTATCATATGGCGCCAGGGGAGGAGCCCGACCGACATGACCGCCACGCTGACCGTCGCGAAACCCCAGGATCTGCTGTCGCACGTGGGCCGAGAGCTGGGCCCGTCCGAGTGGATGACCGTCGACCAGGCGATGATCGACAAGTTCGCCGACGCCACCGGCGATCACCAGTGGATTCACGTCGACGTGGAGCGCGCCCGGCGCGAGATGCCGGGCGGCAAGACGATCGCCCACGGCTACCTGACGCTGTCGCTCGTCCCACGGCTGGCGGCCACGCTCGTGAAGGTCGACCAGGTGAAGCGCGGCGTGAACTACGGCTCCAACCGGGTGCGCTTCACCGCTCCCGTGCCGGCCGGGGCGCGTGTGCGTCTGCGGCTGAAGATCGGCAAGGTCGAGCCCGTCGAGGGCAACGGCGTGCGGGTGACCAACGAGGTCACGATGGAGGTCGAGGGCCAGGAGCGGCCGGCGCTCGTGGCCGAGATCATGAGTGTTCGTTACGCGTGAGCAACTCGCGCGCCGTCGGGCACCGGCCTTTTTTGACTTTGGCCGAAGGATCGTGGGACGATAGATCTTGATCGAGTGAGCTCTGATTTACAGGGCAATGTGTAGGGGTGAGCCGTCACATCCCCGGAGAGCCGCGTGTCGCCCTGTAAACCCTATCCAGCACGCGGCTTGATGACGGATCTCGACGAAGGGACCAGGAGCGGGTCCCGACTCGCTTCTGGCCCTTCGTGTGTCCGCGGTCACCTCGATTTCTTGATTCTTCGTATGATCAGACGTAGCACGTCGATTGGTCCGATGCCGATCCTCCGACTGATGACGTAGTCGCCGACCACCCATCCGATGACGAACACCACCACCAGGATAGTGATGATGATGTCACCGATATACGCGCCCACGGAGCGTTAGCCCTCCTGGTCGAGACGCCTCGGCGTGGCCATGCCTCTCGAAGTTACCGCAACCGGAAGGCCATCATCGCACGCCTCCTTGACCACGGCAGGCGGGCGGGCTACGGTCTCCGCTACATCGCTGAGTGGAGGACCGGCCATGGACAGACTCGCAGGCAAGGTCGCGTTGATCAGCGGCGGTGCGCGCGGGCAGGGAGCCACCGAGACGCGGCTGTTCGTCCGGGAAGGCGCGACCGTGGTGTTCGGTGATGTGCTCGACGATGACGGGAAGAAGATCGAAGCCGCGATCCGCGCGTCGGGCGGCCGAGATCATGTTCGCTACGCGTGATGCCGCCGTTTATCCGGCACCAAGCGGCACGATAGCCCAGCCGAGCGCCTCCAGATCCTCGTGGATGGTGAGCACGCGGCGGTCATGCACGTGCGTCCCAGCGGTAACCCGGCGGTCCAGGATCACCATGACGCTGGGGAGGTCGGCAAACTCGGCGGCGATGCGTCGGTGGAGCTCGGGCCATTCGCGGGAGACGATGTAGAGGAACTTTGCCTTGCTCTTGTCACGGCTTGGGAGCTCGAGCGTCAGGCGTGTGCTCACAGTTGCGTCGCTTTCCATTAGCCGAGCCGTGGGTCTCATCCCAGTTGACACTAGCCGCCGCACGCTCGCCTTCCTATTGGACCTTGGTCCAATGCGAACCCTCCGACGCATGCGTTGGAGCTGGTTGGCTCGCGATCCGGTGCGGGACGAATCGAGCGCGAATGGTATCGCCTCCAGATCTTGCACGAGCCCTCACGGCAGCCACCCGCGTTCGCGATAAAAGCTGTTGGCCGCGATGACGAACGATCGCGGCACCGGCGGCTTGATGAATTCCGGGCAGTTCGAGCAACTCCTGCGGATTGGCGAGGTTGATCCGTGTCATGTCCATGTCGTCATGATAACTACCGCAGTGGGGGGTGACGTGCCTATTGGACCAACATCCAATAGCGAGCCGGCTGATCTTGAGCGGGTGACGTGCCGGCGCCCCGTTGACATATATAAACATATGAATTATATAAGAGGGCAACGGTATATACGCTGGCCAACGAAGCGATGATCGTCCTCGAGCTACCCTTCACCCTTCAGGCCGTGTTCCGGCCCCTCATCGAACGGGCGGGCCGGCGGACCGGGCTCGGACTCGAAGACGAGCCCGCCGCGGCCCGTGACCGTGTCGTGACGCTTCCGGCGCAGCGAGTAGGCCGCGTGTGAGGTTGGAAGCTCAGTCGCTGGTGCTCGGCGCCGCAGTGGCGCTGATCGTGGCTGAGACGCTGGTCATCCTCTGGCTCTTGCTCCGGCGCTCGGCGCGCCGGCGGACGAAGTTCGTGATCGAGGAGCGCTTGCGATTCGAAGCGCTCCTCGCGGAGCTCTCGGCGGGGCTGATTCACGTCGCGGCCAGCGGCATCGACGCGGCGCTCGAGCGCGGACTCCGGCAGGTCGGCACGTTCCTGGGCGTGGATCGCGGCAGTGTCGACGAATACGTCGAGGGCGGGCCAAGTGTCCGGATCGCGTGGGCCCCGCCGGGCCTCGAGGAGCCGCCGCGCGTCATGGACTCCGACCAGTTCCCCTGGTCGGCCGAGAAACTGCGGCGCGGGGATGTCGTGCGATTTGCGTCGAAGGACGAGCTTCCGGAGGAGGCCGTGATCGATCGGGCCAGCTTCGAGCGCGTGGGCACGCGCTCGAAAGTGTCGCTTCCGCTCCGCGCTGGCGGACCGATGCTCGGCGTACTCTCCTTCGGCTCCGTGCGAGCCGAACGCGCCTGGCCGGATGAGCTGATCGAGCGGCTCCGCCTGCTGAGCGAGGCCTTCGCCGGTGCCCTGGAGCGAAAGCGCATGGAGCTCGCGCTCGGTGAGCGCCTGCGCCTGGAGAAGCTGCTGTCGTCCCTGGCGACCGCGTTCAGTCATCTGTCGGCCGGTGATTTCGATCGGGAGGTCCAGCGCGGGCTTCGCCAGGTCGTCGATTTCCTGGGCGTCGATCGCGGCAGTTTGATCGAGTTCTCCCGGGACGGCCGAGCCGCCCATTCGTGGGCGATCGAGGAATGGATGGATGCGGATGAGTTCCCATGGATGACGGCCCGCCTGCAACGCGGAGACGTCGTGAGTTTTTCACAGCTCGAGCAGCTTTCCGACGAGGCGGCCGTCGATCGGCAGAGCTATCTCAAACACCGCGTCAAGCCCCAGGTCGCGGTGCCGCTGCTGGTCGGCAGCACCGTCGTGGGCGGGCTGGTGTTCAGCGCGGCCAGCGCCGAGCGCGCGACGTCGGGTGAGCTGATGGAGCAGCTCAACCTCGTCGGGGACGTCTTCGCGCATGCGTTGTCGCGCAAGCAAGGGGAGCTCGAGGCCCGGCGGCTCCGGCAGGAGCTGACGCACATCGGCCGGGTTTCGGCCCTGGGTGAGCTCACGGCGTCGCTGGCTCATGAGCTGAACCAGCCGTTGACGGCGATCCTCAGCAACGCTCAGGCGGCCCGGCGGCTCCTCGACGTCGACGTCGTGAATCTCCAGGGGATCCGCGAGATCCTGAACGACATCATCGACGACGACAAGCGGGCCGCCGCCGTGATCCATCGCCTGCGGCTCATGCTCAAGAAGGGCGACCTCGAATTCGTCTCGCTCGACGTCAACGAAATCGTCAGTGAGGTGGCGTGGCTCGTGCGAAGCGACGTGGTGATCCGCCACGTGTCGATGAGCTTCGAGCTCGACACCGACCTGCCGAGAGTGCGTGGCGACCGCGTCCAGCTCCAGCAGATCGTGCTGAACCTGGTCCTGAATAGCCTCGACGCCGTGCGCGAGCGCGACGCCGACGATCGAACCCTCGTCATCCGGACGACGAAGGATGGCGGCCCGGCCGTCGTGGTCGCGGTCGAGGACTCGGGGATCGGGATCGACGAGAAGGACACCGAGCGCATCTTCGAACCGCTCTACACGACCAAACAGGATGGATTGGGCATGGGCCTCGCCATCGCGCGCACCATCATCAACGCGCACGGCGGCCAGCTGGAAGCCGCGAGCAACATTCACGGTGGCGCGACGTTCCAGTTCACGTTGCCGGTGGACACGGAGGACGCGCCATGACCGCTGTCGCACCAATGATCTTCGTCGTCGACGACGACCTCGCCGTGCGCAAGAGCCTGACGCGACTGCTTGCCTCTGCCGGGTATGCGGTCACGGCGTCCGCGGCGCCCCGGGAGTTTCTGGCGTGCGAGCCCTACACCGATCCGTGCTGCCTGGTGCTGGACGTGCGGATGCCAGGCGTCACCGGGCTCGACTTGCAGGAGACGCTGGCGGCGGCCGGGCGGCGCATGTCCGTCGTCTTCGTGACGGGCCACGTCGACGTCCCGATGAGCGTCAAGGCCATGAAAAACGGGGCGGTCGATCTTCTCACCAAGCCGGTCGACGAGAACGACCTGCTGGCCGCCGGTCAGCGTGCCATCGGCAAGGACGTGCAGAGTCGGGACGAAGCGGCGAGGGTCGCGGAGATCCAGGAGCGCGGGAAGACGCTGACTCCGCGCGAGACCGAGGTGTTCGCTCTCGTGGCGACCGGAATGCTGAACAAGCAGATCGCGGCCGATCTCCGAGTTTGCGAGAAGACGGTCAAGGTGCACCGTGCCCGCGTCATGGAGAAGATGCGGGCGGGGTCAGTGGCCGAGCTGGTGCGGCTGGCCGACCAGGTCGGCGTCATCGTGCCCAGGTGAAAATCTACCTGATCGCGCCAAAGAATCCCGAGTCGTTCTGGACCTTCGACCGGATCCTGCCGAGCCTGGGCAAGCGCTGCGTCTTCCCCAACCTTGCGCTGCCCACGGTCGCGGCGCTGACGCCGCCACCCCACGAGGTCGTGCTCTGCGACGAGAACGTGGAGCCGGTCGACTTCGACACGGACGCCGACATCATAGGCATCACGGGCTTCGTCATCCACAAGCGGCGGATGTTCGAGATAGCCGAGGCCTTCCGTCGGCGGGGGAAGCTCGTGGTGGCGGGTGGCCCCTTTGCCACGCTCTGTCCCGAAGAGCTGCGGGGCAAGGTGGACGTGCTCATCGTCGGCGAGGCCGAGCACACCTGGGCGCAGTTCGTCCGCGACTACGAGGTCGGCCGCTGGCAGTCGGAGTACGAGCAGCAGGAGAAGCCGAGCCTCCTCGACTCGCCCCTGCCGCGCTTCGACCTGCTCAAGGTGGACCGTTATCGCAGCATGGCCATCCAGTTCGGGCGGGGCTGCCCGTACAGCTGCGAGTTCTGCGACATCATCGTGATGTACGGCCGCCGGCCGCGGACGAAGTCCGTGCCCCAGGTCCTGGCCGAGGTCGCGGCGATCCACGCGCTCGGCGTGTCGAACATCTTCGTCGTCGACGACAACTTCATCGGCAACAAGAAGGACGCCAAGGCGCTGCTGGCCGCGCTCGCCGAGTGGCAAGAAGCGCGTGGCTATCCCATCGAGTTCATGACCGAGGTGAGCCTCAACGTTGCGCAGGACGCCGAGCTGCTCCGCCTCCTGAAGCAGGCCCACTTCGTCGTGATCTTCGTGGGCATCGAGTCACCCCGCGCGGCGAGCTTACAGGAGACGAAGAAGACACAGAACATGCGGGAGGACATCGTCGCCTCCGTCCACCGCATCCAGGCCGCCGGCATCGAGGTCATGGCCGGCATGATCGTCGGCTTCGACAACGACGACCCGGCAATCTTCGAGGAGCAGTTCCAGTTCATCCAGCAGGCCCGGATCCCGATCTCGATGACCGGCCTGCTCAACGCCGTGCCCAAGACTCCGCTCCACGCACGCCTGAAGGCCGCCGGGCGGCTGATCGCCGAGTCGGTGGGCGATCAGTTCGTGTTCACCAACATCGTCCCGAGCGGCATGTCCCGGCTCGAGCTCTATGAGGGCTACCGGTCCTTGCTCCACCGCCTCTACGACTTCGGCAACTACCGGCGGCGCGCGATGGCCCTCATCCTGAACCGCGGGAGCCTCCTCGGTCCTCGGGTCCTGGCCCGGCGCGATGATCTGGCCGTCGTCCTGCGGATCTTCTGGACCTGTATCCTGCGTGCCTCGCCGCGCCGGGCCTGGCTGACGCTCTCCATGTGCCTGGAGACCGCGTGCCGGCGGCCTCGGGCGATCCGGGAGGCCTTCACCCTGGCGCTGATGCACAAACACTTCCACGAGTACGCACGGGACACGTCGCGGCAGCTGGAGGCGCTGATCGATGAGCTGCGGGAGGCGGAGCCTTCCTCGGCAGCCTAGACCAAGGTCCAATAGGCCCACCCGGCGATCCTCGTTAGAGTCCTGTTGAGGGAACCATCCATGATCAGACATCGCTCGCCCGCGTTCTCGAGCACTACAACTCGTTCTTCAAGCTGGGGTTGAGCGAGACACACAAGCTCGAGCTCGTCGAGTACTTGAAATCGCTCTAGGGGCAGATCGAA
>WNGI01001468.1_pt1 | contig 20915 bp, 20 predicted proteins | sample 5400621 | NCBI WGS metagenome assembly WNGI01 (sample SAMN13153374, study PRJNA577476) | soil metagenome | isolation source: 20 cm soil or saprolite under Garry oak tree replicate 1 | place: USA:California | collected 2016-06-15
GACCTTGTACGCGGCGATGCTGCCGCAGACGCCTACAACAACGACCCGGCCCGCCAGGTTCCCCGCCATCGCGCTCATCCCGCCTGCCCGCGGACCCGGAGCCGGAGCCCTACCGAGGAGATCGGCGGGCTAGGGCCGGGCGGACAGTTGAAACCTCCGGCTGAGCAGCAGTAGGGCGTCCACGATCTCGGCGGCGCTCCAGATCCCGGTGTCCACGATGATATGGTAGCGGCTGAGGTCGGTGATGTCGAGGTTGTAGATCTCCCGGTAGCGCCGGCACTCCGACGCTTCTCGCTCCTCCAACTGCCGCAGCGCCTGGTCCTCCGGCAGCGCTTCCCGGGCGGCGACCCGCGCGGCGCGCACCGCAAGCGGCGCCCGCAGCCAGATGCGCAGATCCGCATCGATCAGCCAGCCGCTCAGCCGGCTGTCCACCAGGATGCCGCCGCCGCGCGCGGCTTCGACCTGCATCTTGTCCAGGGCCTGGTCGATCGAGGGGTCCTGCTCCGCGAGCCTCCCCAGTTCTGCCAGGGTCAGGCCGCGGCGGCGCGCGTCGTCCCGGAACACCTCGCCCGACGAGAGGTACCGGAGGCCGAGGGCGCGGGCCAGGGCCCTGGCGACCGTGCTCTTGCCGGCGCCGATCTCTCCGCTGACCGAGACGATCATTCGGGCTCCGCCGCCGGCTCGGCGGCCTCGGCGTCGTCTTCTTCGTCCGTCATGATCTCCTTGCTCGTGAAGCGGTGGGCCACGGTCTCCGGCTGGACGGCTGAGAGGACGACGTGGCCGCTGTCCGTGATGACGACCGCTCGGGTCCGGCGGCCGTAGGTGGCGTCGATCAGGATGCCCTTGTCGCGCGCCTCCTGAATGATCCGCTTGATCGGCGCGGAGTCGGGGCTGACGATGGCGATGATGCGGTTCGCCGCGACGATGTTGCCGAATCCGATGTTGATGAGACGCGTATCCACCGGCGCAGCGCTCCTTACTCGACGTTCTGGATCTGCTCGCGCAGGCTCTCCAACTCGCCTTTGACGGCGATCATCGCCGTGGAGATCTCCAGGTCGTTCGCCTTGCTGCCAATGGTGTTGGCTTCTCGCCCGAGCTCCTGCACGAGGAACTCCAGCGTCCGTCCGACGGCCCCGGGCCCGTCCAGGTGCTGTCGGATCTGCGCCAGATGGCTGCGGAAGCGGGTGATCTCCTCCGAGATATCGCTGCGGTCAGCAAAGAACGCCACCTCGGCAGCCAGCCGTCCCTCATCCACACGGGCCGTCCCCAGGAGCTCCTCGATCCGCCGCGCCAGCCTTGCCGCGTGATCTTTCACCACCTCAGGAGCCCTCCGCTCGACCTCGTCAATCCGCTGCCCCAGCCGCCCGACCCGCAGCTCCAGGTCGGACGCCAGCCGCGCGCCTTCCGTTTCACGCATCGCCACCAGCCTGTCGATCGCTTGGCGAACCCCCACGGCGATGCCCTCCCAGGCGGCGTCGAGATCCTCCTTTTGTTCCTCGATCTTCACGAAATCCGGCAAGGCTGCCAGCATGGCGAGATCAGGGGTTCCGGCCAGCTCGACAGCCCGTTTTAGGTCATTCAGGGCGCTTATGAACGCTTTTGCCAGGTCTATGTCCACCTTAACCGTTCGCGCCCGCTTTCCGTAATTCTCCCGCATTATAGCAATCTCGACCCTACCCCGCAAGATTCGCCCCTGAACGAGCCCGCGAACGCGGTCCTCGATGGGGGCAAGTTCCCTAGGGAGCCGGACCACGACCTCCAGAAATCGGTGATTGAGGGTTCGGCCCTCCACGACGTAGCGGCCGGCCGCCGTGGTGAGGTCGCCGGCGCCGAACCCGGTCATGCTTCTCAACATGGACGCGTGACCTTCAAATGAGACGGCACACAGGAGAGTCCGGCGACCGCCGCCCAATCTCCTCCTCCGAACGCGCGGACGGTCCGGACCACCGGCGTGCCGGTGGACGGGCGGGGACGGCGGCGAGCACTGGGCGCCGCTCCCCGCGCGATAGGAGGTGGCGGCGCCCCCACCAAACTTTCACTCCAGAGACCATGCCGGAAACCACTGCCGCCCTCTTCGATAGTCTCGTCCTCGCCGCGGTCGCCAGAGAGATCCGCGCCCTGGGGCCGGCCCGCTACGCCGGCGTGCGCCAGCCCTTCCCCGACACCATCGTGGTCAACCTGGCCGCGTCCACGGCGCCCGCCCGCACGGCCCGGGGCGCCGTCCGGCACCTGCTCTGCTGCATCCATCCCGAGATGGCCCGGATCCACTTCGCCGCTGAGCTTCCGGCGGCGGAGCGTCTGGGACCGTTCGGCCAGTTGATCCGCAGCCGGCTCGCCGAAGGGCATCTCGCGGAGGTGGACCAGCCGCCGTTCGACCGCGTGCTGCGATTGGGGTTCGACGCGCTGGGCGGCCGGCTGTGGCTCGTCGCCGAACTGATGGGGCGGCACAGCAACCTCTTGCTCGTCGACGGCCGCGGCGTGCTCGGGGCGCTGAAAGTGGTAACCGCGCAGATGTCGCCGCGGCGGCCGGTCCTCCCCGGCCGTCCCTACCGCCCACCGCCCGCGGACCGCCCGACCCCCGACACCCTTGAGGCGGAACGGCTCCGCGGCCTGCTGCAGAGCCCGCTGCCGCTGCCGCGCCGGCTGTCGCAGGCGCTGCTGGGGGTCAGCCCGACCCTCGCGCGCGAAATCGCGGTGCGGGCGGGTCTGGACCCGGCCATGCCCGCCGCGGCCGCCGTGGATTCCGCCGACCGCCTTCTCCATGTGCTGCGGGAGATCAGCGCCATGCTCGCCGAAGGCGCGTTTTCGCCCACGGTCTACACCGATGGAGACCGCCCGGCGGCGTTTGCCGCGTTCCCGATGCGCGTGTTTGCCGGATTGACCGCGCACCCCGTGGGGACGATGAGCGAGGCGATCGACCGGTTCAGCCGGGAGCGCGCACCCGCCTCACACCTGGAGGCACGGCGGGCGCAGCTTGCGGCTTCGGTGGGCGCAGCCCTTGCGAAGCGCGAGGCCGCGCTGGAGGAGCACCGGCGGGCGCTCGCCGAGGCGGAAGCGGCCGACCGGTACCGGGTGCTGGGAGATCTCGTCTTGACCTACGCCCGCGCGGCGCGGCCGCGCGATCCCGTCCTCCGCGTCCCCGACCACACGGCGGGGGGAGCGGAGATCGCGATTCCCCTCGACCCCGCACTCAGCCCGAGCGAGAACGCCCAGAGGTATTTTCGCCGTTACGCGAAGGCGAGGGCGGTCGGCCGCGCGCTCCCGGCGCGGATCGCCGAGGTGGAGGCGGAGGCGCGCGCCCTGCGGGACGCCCTGGTCCAGATCGGCACCGCCGCAGCCACCGACGATCTCCGGGAGATTCAGGAAGACCTTGCCGCGGCGGGCGTGCTGGGACGGCGCCCGAGCAAATCGCGCATCGGGCGGGATCGCAAGACGCCCACCCGGCAGGATCGCAGCCGGCCCGCCGCGGGGGCCGGCCCGCGCCGGTTCCACACCGCCGACGGCGCGACGATCCTGGCCGGACGGAGCGCGAGGGAAAACGACCGGATCACCTTTCGAGAAGCCGGGCCCGACGATCTCTGGTTTCACGCCCGGGGGATGGCGGGCGCGCATGTGATCCTGAAAGCCGGCGGCGCTCCGACCGAGGAAAGCATCGCCGCGGCCGCCAGGGTGGCCGCGCATTACAGCGAGGGCCGCCACTCGCCTCAGGTGGCGGTGGATTCGGTGGCGCGCAAGCACGTGAGGAAACCGCGGGGCGCCGGTCCGGGCGCGGTCACCTACGCCGGGGAGCGGACCCTGCTGGTCTCGCCGGCCCTGCCCGAGGGGTGAGGCCGCGAACGGCGGCCTTAGAGGGGCTCCTCGATCACCACTTCGTCCTCACCGTCGACTTCCGCCACCCGGACCGTCACGATCTCCCGCGCAGAGGTCGGCAGGTTCTTGCCGACGAAGTCCGGCCGAATCGGCAGCTCCCGGTGCCCGCGGTCGACCAGCACGGCGAGCTGGATCGCGGCCGGCCGGCCGCGGTCGATGAGGGCGTCGAGGGCGGCGCGCACCGTCCGGCCGGTGTACAACACATCGTCGACCAGAATGATCCGGCGGCCTGTGACGTCGAAGGGCAGCCGCGTCGGCGGAACGGCGCTCCCGCCGGCTGCCGGCGGGACCCGCACGGCTTGGTCGTCCCGGTAGCGGGTGACGTCGAGCGTGCCCACCGGGATCCGAGCGCCCTCGGCGTCGGCGATCTGCGCGGCCAGCCGCTCGGCCAGCAAGACTCCCCGGCGGGGGATGCCGACCAGGCACAGGTCCGCCCCGCCGCCGTTTCGCTCAACGATCTCGTGGGCCATCCGCGTGAGGGTCCGGCGCATGGTTTCGCGGTCCATCACTTTGGCCTTTTCCCGCAGGCTCACGCTCGCGCTCCTCCCCCGCCCCAAGCGTACGTGTCACCTCTGCGGGTGCCTGGGCGTCCCGGCCATTCGCGCCCTAGACTTCGCTTTCTGACGAGCGCGCCCTGCCGCAGAATGGGGAGGTCCTAATTCACGCCGCGGGGCGGGGCCCGCGGCCTCGCGGCGGAGCCGATCGAGAAGGGCGTCGATGTCCCCGGGCAGGGGCGCGTCGAAGACCAGGCGGTTCCCGGTCCGTGGGTGGAGGAACTCCAGCCTCGTCGCATGGAGCGCTTGCCGGACGAGCTCCCGCACGCCGGCGCCGCCGTACACCGGGTCTCCCAGGATGGGGTGGCCAATGTGCAGGAGGTGCACGCGAATCTGATGGGTGCGGCCGGTTTCCAATCGGCACTCCAGAAGCGTCGCCCCGGGCAGCCGTTCGCGCACGCGATAGGCCGTCACCGCGGCCCGCCCGCGCGGGACGACCGCCATGCGGGTGCGGTGCGTCGGATGCCGCCCGACCGGCGCGGCGATCACGCCCGAGTCCACCGCAACGGTTCCGCGGACGAGCGCGAGATAGATCCGGCCCATGGTGCGCGCCCGCAACTGAGCGCTGAGGGACCGGTACGCGGTATCGGTCTTGGCGACCACCAGCAGTCCGGAGGTGTCTTTGTCCAGCCGGTGCACGATGCCTGGGCGGAGCGCGCCCCCGATGCCGGAGATCCCCGGAACGCGGGCCAGCACCGCATTCACCAGCGTGCCCCCCGGGTGCCCGGGGGCCGGGTGGACGGTCAGGCCGGCCGGCTTGTCGATGACGAGGACATCGGCGTCTTCGTGCACGACGGCGAGGGGAATGGCTTCGGGGCCGACGAGCAGCGGGTCGGCCGGCGGCGCGAGCACCTGCACCCGCTGTCCCGGCCGGAGGCGAAACGCCGGTTTCCGCCGTGCGCGGTCCACCAGGACCTGGCCCCTGCCGGCGAGATGCGCCGCGCGCGACCGCGAGTACTGGGGAAGGCGGTCGGCGATCGTGACGTCGAGGCGGCGGCCGCGATCCCCGGCCGCCGCCTCGAACGCAGCGTGGATGCGCGGGGGTGGATCAGCCGTGGGGGCCACCGCCGGACTGGGACATTCCCGGCCGCGCCGGCTCCGGTTGCCGTTCCGCCAGCGGCGCCGCGTCGGGGAGGCTGCGCCCCAAGACCAGCCACATCACCGCGGCGAGGAGACCCACAACCAGGCTGGCGACCTGCGCGAGTGTGAGCGGGCCCAGCGCGCGGGGGCTGTCCATGAACATCTCGATTCCGAACCGCGCAATCGCCAGCAGCAGGACGAACAGCCAGAACAGCCGGCCGGCCGGCCGGGAGCCCCGGTCGACCGCGAGGAGCACGCCGGCGATCACCAGCGCCGCCGCCATCAGATAGAGCTGCGTGGGGTGCCGGGGTTCGCCAAACAGCACGACGGCCCAGGGGACGTGGGTTGCCCGCCCGTAGTTCAGTCCGTAGAGAAGCGTCCCGATCATCGCGATGGCGAAGCCCAGGGCCAGGCCGGGCGCCGCGGCGTCGGCGATCTGCCCGAGGCCCCACCCTCGCCGCCGGCCGTACCCCCAGGCGACGAGGCCCCCGCCGACCAGCGCCCCATAGAACGTGAGCCCGGCATCCACCCAGATCATCAGGGCCCGGAGCGGCGCGAGCGCGAAGTCCCGCGCGTTGACCAGCACGTAGCCGATTCGCGCGCCGATGATTCCCCCGATGATCGCATATAACGCGAGGTCGACCACCTCACCGGGGTCCCAGCCCAGGCGCCGTGTCCGCGCGCGGGTCAGCCCGATGGCGACGATGAATGCCAGGAGCAGGAAGACGCCAAATGAAGACACGGGGAACGTTCCGAACGGAGTCGGAAGCTGAAAAAGAACGGGCTTCATTCACGCACCCCCCCGCCGACCGGCCAGTGTGGCCGCGATCAACACGCCTGCTCCCACCACGACCGCGGCGTCGGCGAGGTTGAACACCGGCCAGACGTGCGTATCGATGTAGTCGACGACGTAGCCGAAGCGGAGGCGGTCCACGACGTTGCCGAACGCCCCGCCGATGATGAGCCCGAACCCCCACTGCGCGGCGGGCCCGGCCGGCCACGCACTTCTATTGTAGAAGAGGGCCGCGATGACGGTCAAGGCGACCGCGGTCGTCGCCAGAGGCGGGAGATGCCGGAGGAGGCCAAAGGCCAGGCCGCGGTTCGCCACCAACCCGACCGACAGGAGATGCGGGATGACGACCCGCTCCCCCCCGGCCGGCACCAAGTGCATAACCCCCCAGGTCCCCGCCTGGCCGGCGACGAACCCCAGCACCCCCGCGGCGCAGAGGGCCCAGGGAAACCCGATCACTGAACCGCGGCGCGGTGCCGCTCCTCGCGCTCCTTGCACTTGATGCAGAGCCGGGTGTACGGGATGGCCCGGAGGCGGTTGCTGTCGATCGCCTTCTCGCAGCCGACGCAGATCCCATACGTGCCGTTCCGGACCCGCTGCAGGGCTTCGTCCACCATCTTGAGCATCCCCTGAACGTTGCTCTCGATGGCGAGTTCCTTCTCCCGCTCGAAGGTTTCGGTGGCGACGTCGACCAGGTCGTCCTCGTACCCCGCCACGTCCGCCACGGGCTTCTCCTCGGTCTTGACCTGATGCCGTTCGATCTCGGAGAGCTCCTCCGCCAGCCGCTTGCGCTCCTCGAGCAGCAGCCGGGCGAACTCGCCCTTGCGCCCGGGCCCCGCCCGCCGGGAACGAGACCCGGTCCGGATACGCGCCTGAGCCACGTGCGATGCGGACGGCGCGCCCTTGGTGGCGCTTCGCGCCTTGGCGCGCCGCGCCCCGCCGCGCGAAGGCGTGGGTTTTCGCGATCGTCTTGCCGGCATCTACGGCCTCCCTGCAGGCTTGGAAGATCCTGCGCGTGGGATCCCCGGGACCTCGGCCATCCCAGGGGAACGCAGGGTGGTTGAACGCTCGGGCGATCCGGGAAATTCCTCCGCCTCGGAGGGGAGCGCCGTGCGTACCGCGGCCACCGCCAACACTTCGGTCCCATCCAGGACCGGCACTGAAATGGCCTGCCGGTCCGTCACCAGCGGGAGCTCCGTGCACCCGAGCACCACCACCTGCGCCCCGCGGCCGATCAGCGCCGCGGCAACCTCCCGGACTCGCTCCCGCACGGTCGCGCCCAGGTCTCCGGCTTTGACCGAGCGGATCGCCGCCGTCACGCGCTCCTGCTCGGCCGCCGCGGGCTCGACCACATCGATCCCGCGGGAGGCGAGCGCGCGGTGATACAGGCGCGCCTGCATCGTCCCCGAGGTCGCGAGCACGCCGGCCGCCCGAGGGCGGGGCACCAGCGCGGCCGCGGCGGCGGCGACCTCCTCCATGATGTCGAGCACGGGGATGCCGACGCTCCGGCGAATCTGATCCAAGTACGCGTGCGCGGAATTGCACGGGATCGCGATGAGGTCCGCCCCGGCGCGCTCCAGCCCCTGGGCCGTCGCCACCAGCGCCTCGGTCGGGTCAGGGCCGTCTCCGCGGAGCGCCGCCGTCCGGTCAGGGATCTTGGGATTGCTGTCGATGAGGACGCGGAGGTGGTCCTGGTCCGTGCGCGCGGGCGTCAGCCGGACCAGCTTGGTGTAGAAATCCGCGGTCGCGAGGGGCCCCATCCCCCCCAGCACCCCGACGACCTTCTGCCTCGCTCGCGACACCGCCCGCTCCTTCTACGCGGTTTGAGCAATCCCGACGGTCAACTCCCGGCCGTCCAGGCGCAGCGCCTTCCGATGGACGGGCGCGCCCGCCGGGGGAAGCCCCGCCCGCGCCTCCTCACCGAGCACCTCACGAAGGACGTAATCACCGTGCGTACGCAGCACCTCGGCGACAGCGGAGTCTCCCTCGTAGTAGAGGGTGATCCGGTCCGCGATCTGGAACCCCGCTTCCTTGCGCAGCTGCTGGATTTGGTGCACGAGCTCCCGGGCCATCCCCTCGCGGACCAGGTCGCCGGTGAGGGTCGTGTCCAGGACTACCCAGGCGCCGGACTCGCCGGCGCCGACCAGCCCCGGATGCCAGTGGACGCGCACCTCCACCTCTGCCCGCTCCAGCACGACCTCATCGCCGCGCGCGAGGGCAAGCCGAAACGGTTCCCGCTCCTGGGTCCCCTCCACGATGGCCTCGCCGCGATCTCGCAGCGCCTCCACGATCTCGGTGATCCGGCCCCCGAACTTGGGCCCCAGCAGATCGAACCGGGGGCGCACCTCCAGCCGGCCCAGCGTCCGGTAGGACTCCGCAAACCGCAGCGCTTTCACGTTCAACTCATCCCGCAGGTGCTCGGCGAGTTCGGGGTAGCGCTGCAGCACGCCCGACCGGTCCACGATAATGGCCGACGCCAGCGGCTGGCGGACCCGCACCTTCGCGGCGTTGCGGGCGGACCGCCCGACCGACACGAGCTGCCGCGTCCGCTCGGTCGCCTCAACGAGCTCGGGGTCATCCGCGGCCGGATCCGCCGCCGGCACCGCGCAGAGGTGGACGCTCTCGGGGGAGCGCGTGTCGATCGAGCGGACCAGGTTTTGGTACATCGCTTCGGCCAGGAACGGAACGAACGGCGCCAGGAGGCAGCTCAGCGCCACCAGCACCTCGTACAGGGTCTGGTTCGCGGCCTGCTTGTCCGCGTCCCGTTCCGATTTCCAGTACCGCCGCCGGCCCCGGCGGACATACCACAGGGAGAGATCTTCCACAAAGCGCTCGATCGCGCGCGCCGCGGCAGGGACGTCGTACCGGTCGACGCCCTCCCGCACCGTGCGGATCAGCCGGTGCAGCAGGGCGCGGATCCACCGGTCCAGCACCGAGGGCTGCCCTCTCAGCACCGCCAGCGCGACCTGGTGATCGCGCAGCGGCTCGGGGGTGAAGCCGTCGAGGGCCGCGTAGGTGACGAAGAAGGCGTAAATATTCCAGAGCGGCAGGATGAACCGCCGGCGGACGTCATCGGCGGGGCCGTAGCCGAAGTTGAGGTTCATGGCCGGGTTCTGGACGGCGTAGAGCCACCGGAGGACATCGCTGCCCATCTTCTCCGCCGCTTCATTGAACTCGATCATGTTGCCCCAGGACTTGTGCATCTCCCGTCCCTGCTCGTCCCGGACCATCGCGTGGCCGAGGCAGGTCCGGAACGGCTCGCGGTTTTCCAGCACCGTGCTCATCACCAGCATCGAGTAGAACCAGTTGCGGTACTGGCCGGGGAACGCTTCGGTGATGAAGTCCGCGGGGAACCACTCCCGCCACGCCGCGCGATCCCGGCGGTAGCCCATCGTCGAGTAGGGGACGATGCCCGCGTCCAGCCAGGGATTCCCGACGTCGAGGATCCGGGACACCGGGGCCCCGCACCGGGGGCACCGGATCTTGACCGCGTCGATCCAGGGACGGTGGGGGGTGTGGCCCGCGAACTGGTCCCACCCGTCCACCGCGCGCTCGCGGAGCTCGTCCTCGCTGCCGATCACCTCGAACGACCGGCAGGCCCGGCACTCCCAGATGGGCAGAGCCAGCCCCCAGTAGCGCTTTTTGCTGATCATCCAGTCGTGCATGTTCTTGAGCCAGTCCAGTTCCCGTTCCAGGCCGAACTCGGGTATCCAGCGGATCTTCTCCGTGACCGCCATCATGGGGGCGCGGAGCGGATCCATGGCGATGAACCACTCGTCGACGAGGCGGAACACCAGCTCGCTCCCGCACCGCCAGCAGACCGGGTAGCGGTGCGTGTACTCCTCCGCCCGGTAGAGCAGGCCGCGCTTCTCCAGATCGTCCCTGATGGGCGCGCCGACCTCGTAGACGTGCCGGCCCGCCAGCCAGCCATACGGCTCCGCGAAGACGCCGAATTCATCGATCGGGGCCAGGACCGGCAGTCCCAGTTCCTTGCCGAGCGCAAAGTCTTCCGCGCCGCAGCCGGGGGCGATGTGCACGAGCCCGGTCCCCTCCGCCGCGCTGACGTCGCGCCAGGGGACGACGCGGTGCTCCACGCCCCGCTGCGCCGGCAGATCGTCGAACGGGCCGGTATAGACCCAGCCGACCAGGGCGGAGCCGGGCAGTTCCTCCCGCACGCGGTAGCCGCCCCGCAGCATCTCCAGGCGATCGCGGACGAGGTAGTAGGTGTCCCGCCCCTGCTCGACCCGGACATAGGTCAGCTCCGGGTGCACCGCCACGGCCACGTTGCTCGTCAGGGTCCAGGGCGTCGTCGTCCACACGAGCAGATACGCGCCCGGCCGGTCCCGCAGCGGCAGGCGCACCGTCAGGCTGGGATGGGTGACCTCCTGGTAGCCTTCGGTGACGATCTCGTGCTCGGAGAGCCCGGTGCTGCAGCGGGGGCACCAGGGCATGACGTCGTGCCCCTTGTAGAGCAGCCCGCGCTCCCAACACCGCTTGAGGAAGAGCCAGATGCTGTAGTTGTTCTCCTCGGACATCGTGAAGTAGGAGTTGTCCCAGTCCATCCAATAGCCCAGGCGCAGGGACTGCTGCGTCTGCAGCCCGGCGTAATGGAGCACGCGCGCCTTGCACCGCTCGACGAACTCGGCGATGCCGTAGCGCTCGATATCCCGCTTGCTCTTGAAGCCGAGCTCCTTCTCCACCTCCACCTCGACCCACAGGCCCTGGGCGTCGAAGCCGTTCTGATACCGCTGCCGGTGGCCGAGCATGGTGTGGTACCGGCAGAAGAGATCCTTGTACGTGCGTCCCCAGGCGTGGTGCACGCCCATCGGGTTGTTGGCGGTGATCGGCCCGTCGAGGAAGGACCAGCGGGTGGCGGAGGACGCGTTGCGGGCGAGGTAGCGGGCGAGGATCCCCTGCCGCTGCCACCAGTCGAGCAGCGCGCGCTCCTGCGCGGGGAAATCCACGCGGGTGTCCACTGGCTGGAACGGCATCACAATCCTCCGCAACAAAAAAGCCCGCCCGGCCGAGCCGCGGCGGCCTCTGCCTTGACCTCAGTTCCCGGCGATTTTAACACACCCGCCCAGGAGCGTCAACGACGTTCCGGCCGCAGTGCGATGCGCCTATCGGGCGCGCGGCGTGCTCCGCAACGGACGCGGGAGGGGCGGGGCGCCCGCCGGCCCCGCGCGCCGCAGGCCGTTTTCGTAGGGCGGGCGGATCACCCCGGCTTCGGTGATGATCGCCGTGACCAGCGTGTGCGGGGTGATGTCGAACGCGGGATTGCGGACCGCGATCTGCGCGGGGGCAATGCGGACGCCCCCGACGGTGAGGACCTCTTCGGGCCGGCGTTCCTCGATCGGGATGGCGTCCCCGGACGGGGTGGCGAGATCCACGGTGCTGAGCGGCGCGGCGACGTAGAAGGGAATCCCATGCGCGCGCGCGAGGACGGCCAGCGTGTAGGTGCCGACCTTGTTCGCGACGTCCCCGTTCGCGGCGATCCGGTCCGCGCCGACGATCACGGTGTCGACGCCAGCGCCGCGCATCAACGCGCCGGCCGCATTGTCGGTGATCAGCGTTGCCGGGATCCCCGCCCGCAGCAGCTCCCACGCGGTGAGCCTGGCGCCCTGGAGGACCGGACGGGTCTCACAGGCGATCACGTGGATCCCGCGTCCCTGCTCGTGCGCGCGCCGGAGCACGCCGAACGCCGTCCCATACCCCGCCGTCGCCAGCATGCCGGTGTTGCAGTACGTGAGCACCCGGGCGCCGGCCCGGAGGAGCGCCGCCCCGTGCTCGCCGATCCGGCGGTTGGTCTCGAGATCCGAGCGGGCCAGCGCGTTTGCGGCGTCGAGCAGCCCCTGCGGGAGCGAAGGCGCGTCGTCGCACGCGCCCGCGACCTCGAGCATGCGGTCGATGGCCCAGCCCAAGTTGACCGCGGTGGGCCGGGTGGTGCGCAGGACGGCCGCCGCGCGGCGCACCGCCTCGAGACACTCTGCCAGCGGGCGGTCGCCGCAGGCGGAGGCCGCCAGGACCAGGCCGTAGGCCGCGGCGAGGCCGATCGCCGGGGCGCCCCGCACCCGCAGCGCGCGGATCGCGTCGGCGACCTCCTCCCACGAGCCGCAGCGGAGCGTCCGGACCTCGTGGGGGAGCCCGGTCTGATCGAGGAGGCAGAGCGCTCCGTCCTCCCACCACAGCGGGGCGTCGACGATCATCCGCGCATCAGCGGCGGGGCGGCGCGATTGGGCGCTGCTCCACCGGACGGCGCGCCGCCGGACCCCGAGGGTCCCTCAATCGATCGGAAACAGGGAGCCCGCCGCCGTCTCCTCGCGGACCTGTTCGGCGGTGATGACCACCTGACGGGGCGTGAAGAGGAAGATCTCGTCGCCGACGCGTTGCATGTGCCCATCGAGCGCATAGGTCACCCCGCTGAGAAAGTCGACGACGCGCCTGCTGAGATCGTGCTCGGCGGCCCGGAGATTGACCACGATCGGGCGGTGCGTCTTCAGGTAATCGGCCGCCGTCTGAGCCTGGTCATAGGCCGCCGGCTCGATGACGACGATCTCCATCGTCCGCTGGGTATGCAGGCTGAAGACCGGGGCTCGGGGCGTCGCGGGCTCGCGGGTGAGGCCGACCCGTTCGTCCTCTTCGAAGCCGAGAAAATTCCACATCCGCTGCATCATCCGGCTCATCGTCTGCCCTCCGTTCGTTGCGGCGTCTGTTGCTGTGTCTGCTGCTGCGATCGTGTGCTCCGTCACGGTGCTCAGGCAAACAGCGCTCGGCCGACGCGGATCATCGTTGACCCTTCCTCGATCGCCACCTCGAAATCGTCCGTCATCCCCATCGACAGATCATCGAGGTGGGCGTGGGGCAGCGCCTCCCGGAGCCGGTCGCGAAGCTCCCGCAGCCGCCGGAAGAACGGCCTGGCCTCCTCGGCCGCGGGCACCAGGGGGGCCATCCCCATCAGGCCCCGGACCCGCAGCCGCGGGAGCCGCGAGGCCTCCGCCACGAGACGCTCCGCGTCCTCCGGCAGGACCCCGTGCTTCTGGGGTTCCTCGGAGATATTCACCTGGATGAGGACATCGGCCGCCGGATCGGTCGCGCCGGCCCGCTGACTGATCTCCTGAGCCAGGCTGAGCGTGTCCACCGAGTGGATCACCTCGAACAACCGGAGCGCCTCCTTGACCTTGTTGCGCTGGAGGCTGCCGATGAGGTGCCAGACGGCCCCCGGCACCTCCGGGGCCTTGGCCCGCGCCTCCTGCACCCGGTTCTCGCCGACGACCCGCAGCCCGCAGGCCACGGCCTCGCGGATCCGGTCGACCTCGACGGTTTTGGTCACCGCCACCAGCAGCACACTTTCGGGCCGGCGCCCGCTCCGCCCCGCGGCCTCGGCGATCCTGGCGCGGACCCGAGCGACGTTGGCCCCGATCTCCGCCATGAACGAGGCCGACTTTATTCGACAGGGGGGACGTCATGTCCTTGCCCGCGCCGCACGCCCCAGGACGCGTCTACCGGTGGAGGCCGATGCAGGCTCCCATGCGTCCGGTGACGCCGTCTCTCCGGTAGGAAAAGAAAAGGTCGGCCCGGCAGGCGGTGCAGTGCGGCACAATCGTGACGTGGTCCGCGGGGACGCCGAGATCGACCAGCTGCCGCCGGATGGCGGTCCGCAGGTCGAGGTGCCACCGGCCCGGCCCGGTCGGCCTCGCCGCCTCGGGCCACCATGCCGCGCCTTCCATCGCGCGCGCCACCGGGGCGTCCACTTCGTAACAGCATCCTCCGATCGCCGGCCCCAACACCACCCGGCACTGCGCCGCGGCGGTCCCGAGGGCCGTCCGCATGCGGTCGAGCGCGGCGGGAACCACGCCCGCCGCCGTCCCCCGCCATCCCGCATGGACCGCGGCGATCGCCGGCGTCGCCGCGTCCAGGACCAGCACCGGCACGCAGTCCGCCGCGTAGATGGCGAGCCACAGTCCCGGGTCGGCGGTCACGAGGGCATCCACACCCGGGATTGGAGCGCTCACCGACGGCATGAGAGGGCCGCCTCCCCGGCCGGAGGCCGATCGAAGCGAGGAGCGGGACAAAGGTAAGCGGCGGGCCAGCGCCACACCGCTCCCGTGGACCTGCTCGGCCTCCACCAAGGCCCCGAGGGGCATCCCCACCGCGTCCGCGAGCCGGCGCCGGTTGGCCGCCACCGCCTCCGGGTCGTCGCCGACGCCGGATGAGAGATTGAGACTGTCGTAGGCGCCGCGGCTGACGCCGCCGCGCCGGGTGGTGAAGACGGCGCGGACGAATCCCGTCTCCTCCAATGCGGAGGCGGGGATGAGGTCCGCGGTCAGATGATCCGTTCGCGCACCACCGCGCTGGTGTAGTCGAGGGCGGCGACCACGATCGCGATCATCCACAGCGCGGTCGCGGCCTGGCGCCACTGCAGGAGGTTGATGTACTGCTGGAGGACAAACCCGATTCCGCCCCCGCCGACGAAGCCGATGACGGTGCTGAACCGGACATTGATATCCCACCGGTAGATCGTGAAGGCGATGAACTGGGGGACGATCTGCGGCACCACCGCGTACCGCACCACCTGGAGCGCGCTCGCCCCGGTTGCCGTGACGGCCTCGATCGGCCCGGCGTCGATGCTCTCGATCGCCTCCGAGTAGAGTTTGCCCAGGGACGCGATGCTGTGCACGCCGAGCGCGAGCACGCCGGCGAACGGGCCGAGCCCGACCCACACGGTGAAGATGATCGCCAGCACCAGCGCTTCGATCGACCGCATGAGATTGAAGAAGGTGCGCGTCAGCCCGTAGATGGCCCCGCCGGCGGGCAGGTTTGCCGTCAGGTTCTTCGCCCCCAGGAACGACAGCGGGACGGCGAACACGACACCCATCGTCGTCCCCATCAAGGCCAGGAAGATGGTCTCGACCATCCGGTCGAGCACCACGAGCAGCGTCTGGCTCGGCCGCAGCGGCCCCTCGCCGATCAGGACTTCGGCGATGACCATATTGTGCGTGCCCTGCACCTCCGGGGCGGTGAACGTCTGCGAAAACCGGCCCTGGGCGTCGGTCGTGAACGACCCGAGCTGCTGGCGCTGGCCGATCTGGTTCTCCCACCACAGCACACCCCGGCGGTTCGGCGCGAACCCCTGCCCCGTCGCGGTCACCCGGTCGCCGATGGCTCCGGTGACCTTGGAGAGGGCGAGGCGCGGCCCCTCGCCCGGGGCGGCCGCCGGCCGTTCTCCGCCGTAGTAGAACAATGCCGTCCCGCGCTGAACATGCTGCTCCCGGGCAACGACGTCCGGGGAGGCCAGCGCGCCGATGAACGGCCTGATGAGATACGCGCCCCGCCACAGCTCCGCCAGGCGGATCTGGGTGACCCGCCACCCGTACGCATAGGCCAGGAGGGCCACGAATACGGCGAGGTACACCCTCCACGACCGGTACCAGAGGGCGGGCCGCGCGCGCCCGGCGCGCTGCGGAGGGCTGATCTCCTCGACGGCCATCAGCGGATCTCCACTTCGATGGCGTCCTCGCCGTAGATCTCCGCAAACCGCGCTTCGTTGATGTCATTCGGACGGCCGTCGAAGACGATCTGGCCGGCCTTGAGGGCGAGGATGCGCGTGCCGTAACGGCGGGCCAAGCTGAGGAAGTGCAGGCAGCAGAGCACCGTGATCCCGTCCCGCTTGTTGAGCTCCTCGACGTAGCGCAGGACCGAATGCGACGTCGCCGGATCGAGGCTCGCCACCGGTTCGTCGGCCAAGATGAGCTCCGGCTCCTGCATCAGCGCTCTGGCGATCCCGACGCGCTGCTGCTGTCCCCCCGAGAGGGCGTCGCCCCGGACGAACGCCTTCTCCGGGATGCCGACCCGCTCGAGGTTCGCCATCGCCCGGTCGACGAGCGGTGCGGGGAAGTAGTTGGCGAGCGCCCACGCCGGCGGAAGGTACCCCAGACGCCCGGTCAGCACGTTGGTCAGGACGGAGGCGCGGCGGACGAGGTTGAACTGCTGGAAGATCATCCCGATTTTGCGGCGGATCTCCCGGAGCTCCTGGGGCGGCGCCGCCGTGACGTCATGGCCGGCAAAGACCACCCTGCCCGACGTGGGCTCGATCAGCCGGTTGATGCAGCGCAGGAGGGTGGATTTCCCCGAGCCGGAGAGCCCGATGATGATCAGGAACTCTCCGCGCGCCACCTCGACGGACACATCGGACAGCGCGCGCGTGCCGCCCCTGTACACCTTGGTGAGGTGCTCGATCGCAAGGATGGGGCCCCTCGCGGCGCTCAGCGCGGCTTGATCAACTCCTCCAGGTTGATCCCGGCGTAGCGGGCCACGTCGCGGACGGGATCGTAGAAGGCGTCCAGGCTGGGGACGCGCACCTTGTACTTGCTCACGAGGAGCTCGTAGTCTGCCAGCGCCTCGATCTCATACAAGGCCTTGAGCGCGTCCAGCCCGGCCGGTTGCTCGGAGAACCGCAGCAGCGCCTTGGTCACCCTGTCTTTCACCTCCGCCGGCAGGCCCTCGCGGAGGCTGACGGTGTCGTTGGGAATGGGATCGGAGCGCCAGACGACCTTGACTTTCTGCATCACGTCCGGGAGCGTCTTCTGGACGCTGCCCCGCGCGTCCTCGTACACCGCGCCCGCGTCCACGCGGCCCTGATAGACCGCGAGCACCACGTTGTTGTGGGAGCCGGCGAAGACAGTCTGGCCGAAGAACTTCTGGGGGTCGTACCCCGCCTTCTTCAATCCGGCGAGCGGGAACAGATATCCCGAGGTGCTGGCGGGGTCGACGAAGGCGAACCGCTTACCCTGGAGATCGGCCAGGGAGTTCACTCCGGAGTTCGCCTGGGCGATGATCTCGGCCCTGTAATAGGGAAGCCCGAACCGCACGGTCACCAGCCGCACCTCGACCCCGTACTTCTGGTGGGCGATCACATAGGAAAACGTGTTCAGCCAGCCGATATCCGCCCGGTTGGCGCCCATCGCTTCGATCACGCCGGCGTAGCTGGTCGCGACAAACGACTCGAAACTGTAGCCGGTGGCGATCTCCAGGAGATGGGCGACCCGGTTGCCGGTTTGGAGGATGGTCTGCGCTTCCCCGGAGGGGACAAACGCCATCACCAGCTTGACCTGCGCCGGGACGGGCTGGGCGGCTGCCGAGGCCAGCACCGCGAGGGCCAGGGCCGCGCCACATCCCATGGCGGTGAGTCGTCGGGTCCTCACGGAAGGCCTCCCTTGGATCGCCCGTAGGGGGCAACCGCTGCTTGCCGCTGGCCCCGCTCCGGTTTGGAGCCCCCGGAGGGGGGAGTTGCGCCCGTAGTTCTGTCGCCTCCCGAGGTTCTCCTGCGCGCCTCTCCTACGCGACCTGGTCCCTGGCCGACCTCGCCGCGGCGGCAGTGCGCGGAGCTTTCGGGGCCGCGGACGGGATCATCGACTGGAGTTGGAGGGGCGGCCCCGCCAGTTCGTGGCGGCGCACGTCCCACAGCCGGTCGAGCTCGTGGACGATCTCGATAAGCCGGGCCCGGATTTCGCGGGGAAGCGGATGGCCCGAACCCTGGCGGTAGAGCGTCAAGCGCTCGTGCGCGAGGCGGTTGATGAGTTCCCCCGTGGTCATCGATGCCGAAGCGGGAATTGGAGGCGCTGGCGGAGCGGGGCGATCGGACGAGACGCCGGCATCTGCGGAGGGGAGGCTAACGCCGGCCGGCCTTGCGGGGCTGGCGGCGACCGGGCTGGCCGGGCCGCCGCCGGCCGGCCTTGCCGCACTCCCGTTCCGGGCGCGGCCGTTGCGCAGATCCGGCGGAGGGGCGCCTCGCGCCACTCGGGTCTTTCTCATCTTCGACTTGCTGGTCGGCCTTCCCCGGACGCTCAGGTGTCTCACGAGGCGCCTCAGCATCGGGAGTACCCGCAGGAGCGGCAGGAGCTGCAGCCATTCTCGTAGATCAGGGAACTGCCGCAGTCTGGACAGACCCCCGCGAAGGTCAGGAGGGGCTGCTGGAGCTCTCCGGCCGGGCCGCCCTGGACCTCCGCGGATCCAGGGGAGGCGCTTCCTGGGGCATCTGCCGCCGGCGGGGAAACCCCGTGCCCATTGCCGTAGCCGTTCGCCGGCCGGGGCGCGGGCAGCCGGTCGGCCATCGGGAACACCAGGTCCGGGCGGAATCCGGGACCGTAGAGCGCGCGGCCCACGGCGAGGGCGACTCCCTGCGCGACCGTGGTCACCCGCACAATCGTCCCATCGGCCGACCGGTCGATCGCCACTTCCCGAGACTGCACCCGCCAGAGCTGCTCGATCACATCCCGCGGGTCGGCCCCGGTGCGGAGCGCCAGCGATGTCATCCGGCCGATCGCATCGGCTTCGACGTCGAGCGACTGCACGAAGACCTCGCACACCCCCCGGTCATCTTCATTGATCGTCACGTAGATCCGCCCGCGCGGGGTTTCGATCCGCTCGGTGCGGCCGGCCGTCACCTTGGGACGAGGACGCTTGGGGTGCGTCTCGCGCGCGACCGTCGGCGCCGGTCCCGGCACGCCGGATGCGCTCGCCGGCGCTGCCTGGATGGCCGTGGACGTGCCCGCCGCCTGCGCCGAGCGGCGCGTCCCGGCGGTCAGGATGTTCTCGCGGGAATCGGCGCGATAGACGGTGATCCCCTTGCACCCCATCTTCCAGGCCAGGAAGTAGATCTTGGCCACATCCTCCTCGGTGGCGTCGGCGGGGCAGTTGACGGTGGACGAGATGGAGTGATCGACGTGCTTCTGGATCGTCGCCTGCATCCGCACCCGCATCTCGGGTTGGATCTGGTGGGCCGTGACGAAGAACTCCGGGAGATCCTCTTCGCGCTCGACGCCGAACCGCTGCATGTACGTCCGGACCAGCGTATGGTAGACGGTGAACGTCTGCTGCGAGAGCGATTCGCTCCGGCGGGTGTATCCCAGGTCGAAGATCGGCTCGATCCCGCTCGTCGTCCCGGCCAGGGAGGCCCCGCTGCCGACCGGCGGCACCGTCAACAGCGCCACATTTCGCAGTCCGTGCTTGCGGATCCGCGCCTGCACCGCCGGGTCAAGCGATTTGACGAACCGGCCGCGGAGATGCTGGTCCCGGTCGTACCCGGGAAAGACGCCCTTCTCCTGCCCGAGGTTGACGCTCTCATCGTACACGATGTTCTTGATCCGCTCGAAGAGCCGGTCCACGAACGCCACCGCCTCCTCCGAGTCGTACTTGAGGCGCAGCTTGCACAACATATCCCCCAGGCCGGTGAACCCGACCCCGATGCGCCGCGAGTAGAGGCTGGCCTCTCGCTGTTCGGGGAGTGGATGTTTGTCGGCGTTGTAGTCGAGGATGTTGTCGAGGAAGCGAGTGGCTAGGCGAAGTGCCTGCTCCAGGTGAAGCCAGTCCACCTCAGCCTGGGGGGTCCTTCACGAATTCAGCCAGACCGACGTTGCCGAGGCAGCAACATCCGTACGGTTCAAGCGGGATCTCGGAATTAGACACTACCAGCCCGTTGGCGACAAAGGACTTCGTGTCGAGCACCGTGAGATCGTAGACCGGCTCCTCGACTCCCTCGTCGATGACCGCCGCAACGCGGGTCTCGCTGGTCACGTCGCGCAGCGCTTGCTTTCTATAGGCGCACAGCGCCTTGATCGCCTCAGCCTTGCGCGGCAAAGCGCTGCCGATGTGCCGGGCGAACCGTTCAATCGACGGGTAACCGCCGATGCACAGTTTGTAGGAATCGTGGACGCTCTGGTACTCTCGCTTCTCTCCGGCCTTCGTCACGTACGTCAGGCCGCTTGTTCGCGATGCGTTCTTTTCCGCCGCGCGATACGTGGTCACGGTGGAGAAGATGCCGTACTGCAGCAGGAGCAGTTGAACCTGATCAATCAATCTCCGGGAGGTCGACGAGACAGAGACCATCGGCTGTTCGCCCGGCCGCGAGACGGTCCCGTCCGCATCGAACAGCCCGCGCAGGAAACAGGCCGTGGCATCCCGGGGCGCCGTGAGAATCGACTCCGGCACCACCTTCTCGTGCGCCACCGCCGGCCGAAGACCCAGGGAGGCAAGCACGCGCATGAAGGCGCCGGAATGGATCGACACCCAGGCGCGCCGCGACCCCTCCGCAGTATGGAGGGGATAGGGCTCCATTGTCGTCGGCTCCAATCCATCGACCTTCACGCCGGCGGGAACAGGGATCTTCCGATGGACCGTGCGGCACGTCACCCGGTCGATCACCGGTTTGACGTAGGGAGCATCGTCGACGTGCATGTGGATGTCCAGGCGTTTTCCGTGCTCCCGACTCTCATGATTGGTGTAAGATCCATCCCCCACCGCGTATCCCAACATGTAGGCGAGATCTTCGTCCCAGGCATCCGGAATATTGATCAGTCTGAAATGCGCGTCGCGGCGCCGGGGCTGGACCCACTCCTTATCGATATGGAGCTGGGAAGACCGGTCCCGGAACACCGTTTCGACGAGCGCAGGATCGTTAGGATCCATCACCGCAAGCGCATCACCCGGTTTGAGCTCGTCGATGCGCTTCCATCCCTTTGAGCCGTGGAGCGGATCGACGGTCTCGTCGTTGAGGACCTTGACCTTGTGATCCCCCGTCCCGCGGATTCTGAACCCGCTCGTCGTTTCCACCCGGAAGATACGCT
>WNGI01001675.1_pt1 | contig 20914 bp, 22 predicted proteins | sample 5400621 | NCBI WGS metagenome assembly WNGI01 (sample SAMN13153374, study PRJNA577476) | soil metagenome | isolation source: 20 cm soil or saprolite under Garry oak tree replicate 1 | place: USA:California | collected 2016-06-15
GCGACTGCGCGTCACCGACTTTGGTGCGGATCTGCTGCGTCTCCACATACCCCGATTGGGTGACCCAGCTCGGCAACGTCACCTGGCGCCCCTCGAGCGAGTCGCCCTTCGCGCGCTCCGCCACGGTGACCAGCACGAAACGCGCGTCGGGCGCGACGTCCAGCCGAGTGGCCGTCTGTCGCTCGGCGAGATACAGCGGCTTCGCGGTGTGTACGGTGTCGGTGTCGGCGCGCATGTGCTCCTCCGCCACCTGACGCCGGATGTAATCGAACAGTTCGCGCTGCTGATCCCGTAGGAACTTCTTCTCGCCGACGGGGTCGCTCGGCTTCTTGGCGGCCGGGCCACGACGGAGGTCGCTCAGCTGGCGCAGCGCGCCGTCCGCGATCCCCAGCGCCCAGGCGTTCCCGTCGCGCGTAAAATAGACCTCGCGACCGTCCGCCGACCACGCCGGATCGGACTCGGCCGCCGGCGTCTGGGTGAGCCGCCGCTTCGCGCCCGTACGCTCGACCAGCCAGAGGTCGCCCTTCAGCACCACCACCGCGTGGCGCAGATCCGGTGACCACGCGCCGTCGGCCATCGCGATCGTGTCGACGGCGTTGCGCGGCAACCGCTCCGGTGACGCCCCGCCCGCGACGGCCACGCGGTAGTCCCGGTCCAACGTGTCCACGCTGGGGCTGCGCCACGTGAAATACACGTAGCGCCCGTCGGCTGAGAACCGCACATTGGACGGCGCAGTGCCGACCAGGTCCGGACCCCGCATGATGCTCTCGACCGTGAGCCGGAACCCCTGCGCGATGGCGGCGACGGGGACCGAGAGGAGGGTGAGCACGAGCAGGCTGCGGCGCATCGGAAGACTCCTCGGGCTGGGGGCGGGGCTAATGTGCGCGGCGCTGGCCGCGTGCACCACCGGCGAGCGCCCGCTACGGCTCGGCACCACATATACCGTCGAGCAGTCCGGCGCGCTCGCCGTCCTCGACTCGCTGGCGCACCCCGTGCCTTCCAGCGTGATCGGCCCGTCGGGCCAGATCCTCGCCGCCGCCGCCCGGGGCGACCTGGATGTGGTGATCACGCACGCGCCAGGCCTCGAGCGCCGGCTGCTGGTCGAGGCGGGACATGCGCTGCTCGCGTGCCCGTTTGTGGCGAGCCGCTTCGCGATCGTGGGTCCGCCCGCCGACCCGGCGCGCGTCGCCGCCGCGGCGACTGCGGCCGACGCGTTCCGCCGCATCGCCGCGGCGGCGGCTCCCTTTGTCTCGCGGGGCGATTCCTCAGGCACGCACGTGAAGGAGCTGGCCCTGTGGGGCGCGGCGGGGACACGACCCCCTGCCGCCGGCGGGTGGTACCTCCAGGCCGGCGCCGACCAGGCGACCACGCTGCACGTGGCGGACGAGCGCAACGCCTACGCGCTCGCGGATCTCCCGACTCTGGCGAAGCTCGGCGGCATGCGGCTGCGCGTCCTGTTTGCCGCCGACACCGCGCTCACGAACCCTTACACGCTCTACGTCGTACGCGAGTCCCCGCGGCGCGCGGCCGCGCAGGCGTTCGCACGATGGGCGATGGACAGTGCACGCCCGCGCATCCTCGGCCTGCACCTTCCGGACGGTACGCCAGCGTTCGTCGCCCGGACGGGCGGGTGCGCCGACCGGCTTTAGGGCGTGATGGTGACGGCCCGGCTCCCCGGCTGCACGTCCGCGTACGACGCGTCCGCCACGTCGAGGATCGTGCCGGTGTACGCGGTCGCGGGAGCCTTGTCCGGAACCAGGACGGTCACGAGCACGCCGTTGGACACATTCCCGGTGACGATGACCCGCCACCGTACGGTGGACTGCCGCTGCGCGAACACGCGATAGCTCGAGCCGCCCGCCGCCATCACTGTGTCGATGTGCGCGCTCGAGTCGGCGCCCACGATCTGGAGCAGCAGCGCCCGGTCGGCCGCGCCCGCGTTGGACAACTGCAGCGACAGCGCGTGCGACGCCGGCCCCGCAGCGGTTTCGCAGCGACTAACCGTCAGCGCGAGCACAACGCCGAGCAGCGCGACGCGGCGGGTCACGGCCGCCGCCCCGCTGCCCGGGCCGTTGCGCCCAGCGCTGCGCCGTTTCCCGTGCGCGCCAGCCAGCGCGCTACATCGCCGATGTCGAATGTGCCGTTCGCGTTGCCTTGGAGGTCGAGGTAGCGCCGCCGGTCGTCACCCGCAAGCGCGGGTCCCAGGAAGCCGAGATCGAGGACCTGTTGCAGCGTGAGCGTGGGCTCCACTACCTGGAGCGTCAGCGTGCCGTGCGCCGTCTGCGTCCCATCCGTCACGCTCACCCTGAACGCGTACGTACCTGTATCAGTGGGCGCGCCACTCACCACGCCCGTCGCCGACACCGTGAGGCCGGGAGGCACGGCTCCCGAATCAGGCCCAACCCAGAGTAGGAGTAGCCCCATCGCGCGCCGACAAGCCGCGGCGCCGTGGCCACCGCGAGTGAGTCGCCGCCGATGCGCAGCACGAAGCGCAGCGCGCCGTTCGCCACGACCTGGGTGATCGAATCGATCCCGACCCCGGGGCATGCCCCGCTGTTGAGCGCCGTGTTGGGCGTCGTGAAGAGCGCGAGCGTAGGGTTCTGCATAACCCCCGGATATGGATCGCCCACGTCGCCCCGGTCTGCGCACCCCGCCGTCGGCGGGGTGCACGGGATGTTCGGATTCGCATCCAGGTTGCCCCGCGCATCGGCCTGCAACAGCTCCAGTCCGTGGATCGGCCCGGCGTTCAGGGCATTGCCCGACTCGAACCCATGCAGCGCGATCTGCTGCGAGTCCACGTGCCACGCGAGCAACCCACCCGAGCACCCCGGCGGCGTCGCCGCCTGAAACCACACCTGGCACGCGTTGCGAATGAGGGCGCTGTCGGCGTCGACAGCCTGCCGATTCTCGAGCAGGAAGTACTCGCCCCGCGGGTTAGCGCCGGTGGGACGCACCAGGAACGCCGTGTCGGACGTCGGCGCCGCGCCGAACGAATACGTCCCCGACGTCGCGAGCGGCGCAAGCGTCACCCAACCGAGCTGGCTCAACGACCAGGCATCCATGCGCGACGGGCTCGAGGGCGAGGAGAAGTTCCCGGCGCCCATCAGACTCCAGCGGCCGACGCCTGCAGTGCTGTCGCTCGTGTCGTACAGATCGGGCAGGCCGAAGCCATGGCCGGTCTCGTGGGCCACAGTGCCGATCGGCATGATGTCGGTGCCGGTGCAAGAGTTCGAGCCGCCGAGCCCGCTCTGGAGGATGTAGTCCTGCACCTGGAGGAACTTGCCGGCGTGGCCGGGCCAGGGGTCCCGTGTCATATAGCCGGGAAAGAGCGCCCCCCGATGGGCCCAGAGATGGTTCTGCGGGCCGCTGCTCGGCCCGCACTCCCCGCCGAGCGCGGGTTGCATGAAGAGGACCAGACTGACCACGCCGCTGGTCGGGTCGTAGCTGAACGTGGTGAAATCCACCTGCGCATCGACCAGTGCTAACGCTTCGCGCAGCCCCGCTTGGAGAGCGGCGTTCGCTGGTCCGCTCCAGATCCCGTTACAGTTCGTCGAGCCGAACGGATTCTCCTGCTGGCACGCGGAGCTGGTCCCACCGTTGTAGCTCGCCTCCGGCTTGCTGAGCCTCACCCAGCCGTACGTCGCGCCCTGCACGTCGAGCAGCCCGTTGGACAGCTGGCTGTAGAAGCTGTGGTAGGTGTAGGGACGGCCGAGCGGCGGCGTGGCGCCGAACAACACGGCATCGTAGGTAGTGGACGCAAACGGAGGAGCGGGCGTGCCGGCGTAGGTGAACAGCACGGCCGGCACCCGCAGCGTGCCCGACACCGCGGCGGCGCTCGGGGTCGGCACTCCGGCGGCCACGGCCGCGTTCAGGGCCGCGAACTGGCGCTGCGCGAGCAACCGGTCTCGCGTTGCCCGCACCGCGCGAGCCTGCCTGCGCCACACCCCGTCGGGACGGAAATCGCGGCCCGGCGCCTCTTGACGGGGGAGGCGCGGCTCCTGCCCGCCTGCCGCCATCGGCGCGCACCATGCGAGCCAGAGGGCCAGCAACATCGCGCGACGTGGCGTCACGCGGCGTGTTCCGGAGTGGTGAGGGGAGTGGGCGGTACCGGCACCCCGTACCCTACCCCACAGCCGTCGCGGAGGCCGTGCGCTCCCTCACACCGCGCCGCGCCAGCAGCAGGCCCAGCGCCATGAACCCGATCACGCCGCCCACGACCTTCGTCTCGTAGATCCAGGGGTGCGCTTCATCGGCGGGCGGCACGAAACCGAGCACGATCGAGAACGCCACTGCGACGAGGCCCGCGAGACCGACCAGCAGCGTGGCGGCGCCGCGGGTTCGCCGCAGCCGCAGGTAGGCCCCGAAGAGGTAGAGATAAGGAATGAAGAAAAGGATGAGCGTGGTCTGGGTGAGCGCCAGGTAGGCATTCTTCACGCTGGCGCCCACCAGGCTCGCGACCACGAACACCGTGGCGAGCGCGCCTTGCACCAACAGTCCCACGTGCGGCGTGTGCCAGCGCGGATGGATGCGACCGAAGGCGGCCGGGAGCGCACCGTCCACTCCCGCCACGAACGGCAGGCGGGCCGATCCCGCGAGCCAGGCTCCCACGCCGCCCAGGTTCCCGAGCGCCAGCAGAATCGCGACCACGGCGGCGACGGGTGCGAGCCACGACGCGCCGATCCGCTGCGCCAGAACCGCCGTCGCCTGCGGCACGCCGTTCGTGATGCTCACCGTCTCGGCCGGCAGGGCCACCAGCATCGCCGCGGTGCCGAGGACGTACAAGGCGACGACGCCGACGCCCGAGATGACGATGCCGCGCCGTAACGTCGCCGCGGGATCGTGGATCTCGTCTCCCAGCGTCGGGGCGAGCTCGAGCCCGGCGAACGCGAACGTCATGGTGGCGAACAGGTTGATCGAGGGAAGATCGAGCTTCGCGGGGACGAGCCCGCGGAGCGCGACCGGCGTCGCGCTGCCCTGCGTCGCGAGCGACCACGCGGCCAGCGCCACGAAGATGAACGCCGGCAGCCACGTGCCGTACCCACCCAGGTTCTGCAGCCGCTTCCCGATGCGGAGGCCGACCACGTTCATGCCGACGGCGAGCCAAAGCCCCGCCAGGGACAGCGCGCCGATGAACAGATTGTCGTCACCCAAGCGCACGAAGCGTGGCCCGCCCGCGTACGCGGCGATCGCCGCCGTGGCCACGAGCAGCGAAGGGAAGTAGAAGAGGTTGTTGACCCAGTAGCCCCAGCCCGCCACGAATCCGTGCAGCGGCCCGAACGCCCGGCGCACCCAGCGGTAGATGCCGCCGGCGCCGGGATCGATGTCGGCGAGCTCGCGCACCGCCACCGCCGACGGCAGGAAAAACACGACCATCGCGACCAGCCACAGCAACAGGCTGGCGAGTCCGAACTGGCTCGCCGCCGTGGTCAGCCAGCGCAGCCCGACGATCGCCGTGATGTTGAACAGCACGACGTCGGAGAGCCGCATGACGCGGGGAAGCCGGCTAGGGGGCTCTGGCATGCACCGTGGCGGTGAGCCACCCGATGCCGCTTCCCAGCACCGCGCCGCCCGCCACGTCGGTCGGGAAATGCTTGCCGCCGATCACGCGCAGCGCGGCGACGCCCGCCGCCCCGGCGTACAGCAGGATCGCGTTCCGGGCGCGGTGCGGCAACTGGCTCCGCCGGGCCATGACGAGATACGTTGTCGCCGCGGCAAACGCGAGCGAGGCGTGCCCCGAGGGGAACGACTGGCGGTTCTCGGGCCGCGACGCCGCCGCCGCGGCATCCGCCGTGTACAGGACCGGGCGACTGCGATGCGCCAGGACCTTGAGCCACGCGGTGGTCGCCTGCGTCCAGGCGAGCGAGTTGAGGAACACCACCGCGTTGCCGCGCCGCTGCGCGGGATCGAGTCCATGCAGTGAGACGAACGCCGCCGCGCCGACGACCCCTCCGAGCACCACGCTGCTCGCGGTCGCTGCGCTGGCGGAAGCGTTGTGCAGCGCGGAGCGGTCGATGCCCGGCACCGAGGCCGGATCGCACGGGGCGCACGGCGGCGGGCCGTGCGGCAGATTCAGGGCAAAGGGGATGAGGGAAAGCGCGCCCGCGGCTCCCACGGAACCGGCATCCCACCACGTCACCCGATACGGTGCCTGACCCGCTGTCGGCCGGGCGGCGGCGAACAGCCAGACGAAGACGATCGCCGACCGGAACATGCGGACGCTCGCTCGAAACGGGAGGCTTGGAAGTTACGTCGTGACGGCGACGGGTGCTAACTCACGTTCGCGCGGGACCTTGCGGTTTTGTCGCACCGCCACTACTGTCTAGGCTGCTGTTTTCCACCAACCAGTCTGGGGGCCCCGTGAGTACCGAGACCCTGCAGCACGTCGCACTCTTCGACAAGTGCAAGAACTTCACGCGGGCCGACGAGGTGCGAGCGGCCGGGTTGTACGCGTGGTTCAAGCCGATCTCACAATCGGAAGACACGGTCGTGGTGATCGAAGGCAAGCCGCGCATCATGATGGGCTCCAATAACTATCTCGGGCTGACGCATCATCCCGAGGTGCTCGCCGCGGCGAAAGAGGCGCTCGACGAATTCGGGTCCGGCTGCACCGGCAGCCGGTTTCTCAACGGGACACTGGAGCTGCACTGCCGGCTCGAGGCCGAGCTGGCGGAGTTCTTCGGCAAAGAAGCATGCCTCGTCTTCTCGACCGGCTATCAAGCGAACCTCGGCCTGATCTCCGGTCTCGTGGGTCGGGGCGACGTCGTGTTCCTCGACAAGCTCGATCACGCGTCCATCGTGGACGGCGCGAAGCTGTCCCACGGCGAAACCATGCGCTTCAACCATGGGGACATGGCGGGGCTCGAGCGCAAGCTCCAGAAGGTGCCGGTCGGGACGGGCGTCATGATCATCGTCGACGGGGTGTTCTCGATGGAGGGGGACATCGCCGACGTGCCGAACCTGCTCAAAGTCGCCCAGAAATACGGCGCCGCGCTCGCGATCGACGACGCGCACGCCGTGGGGGTGCTGGGCCCCAACGGGGACGGGACCGCGGCGCATTTCGGCGTGGCCGAAGACGTGGACTTGATCGTGGGCACGTTCTCGAAGTCGCTCGCCTCGATCGGCGGCTTCGTGGCGGCTTCCGAAGACATCATCGATTATCTGCGGCACCACTCGCGGCCCCTGATGTTCACGGCGGCGCTCCCGCCGGCGAACACCGCCGGGGTGCTGGCCGCGCTGCACGTGCTGCGGCGCGAGCCCGAGCGGCGCGAGCAATTGTGGGCCAACACGCACCACCTGCAAGAGGGGCTGCGGTCGCTCGGCTTCGAGATCGGGCCCACCGAGACCCCGATCGTCCCCTTCCTCATCGGGGACTTCGAGAAAACGCTGACGTTCTGGCGCAAGCTGTTCGACGCCGGCGTGTTCACGAATCCCGTGGTGCCGCCCGCCGTGCCGCCGTCGCAGAGCCGGCTGCGGACCAGCGTGATGGCGACCCACACCGCCGATCAGTTGGACTTCGCCCTGCAGACCTTCGGCCGGCTCGGAAAAGAGCTGGGGGTCATCTGAGCGCACTGGAGATCGCGCCCGTCACCGGCGGGCGCGATCTCGAGCGCTTCATCTCCTTTCCGTACCAGCATTATCGGGGCGACCCGCTCTGGGTCCCGCAGCTGCGCATGGACGTGCGCACCCTGCTCTCCCCCGCGAAGAACCCGTTCTTCCAGCACGCCCAGGTCCAGTGTTTCATCGCCCGCGCCAACGGCCGGATCGTGGGGCGGATCGCGGCCATCCAGAACGAGGCCCACACCCGGGAGCATGGCGATCGGGTCGGGTTTTACGGTTTCTTCGAGAGCGTGAACGACCAAACGGTGGCGACCGCGCTGTTCGACGCGGCCGCGGCGTGGCTCCGGTCCCGGGGGCTCGCGATCCTGCGCGGGCCGATGAGCCCATCCATCAACGACGAGTGCGGGCTCCTGGTGCAGGGGTTCGAGACCCCGCCCACCCTGATGATGTCGCACAACCCCCGCTACTACGTCGACCTGCATCAGCGCTACGGCTTCACCAAAGCCAAGGACCTGCTGGTCTACGAGAGCACCACCACCCAACTCCCCGAGCGGATCGTGCGGGCCGCTACCGTGATCGCGCAACGCAAGGGCATCGCGCTGCGGGCCCTCAACATGAAGCGCTTCCGGGCCGAAGTCGAGCTCGTCAAGGCGCTCTACAACGACGCGTGGGAGAAGAACTGGGGGTTCGTGCCGCTGACCGGGGCGGAGATCGACCATCTCGCCACGCAGCTCAAGCCGATCGTCGTGCCGGACCTCGTGTGCTTCGCCCAACGGGCGGGCAAGGTCATCGGCTTCGCGGTGGCCCTCCCCGACTTGAACGTCGCCCTCCGGCACAATCCGTCCGGCCGCGTGTTCCCCGGCATCCTCAAAGTCCTGTGGTACGCCCGCAAGGTCAACCGCCTCCGGATTCTGCTGCTCGGCGTGCTGCCGCAGTACCGCTCGAGCGGCGTCGACGCGCTGATGTACCACTGGATCTGGACCAAGGGACTCGCCCATGGGTTCACCTGGGGGGAGGGGGGCTGGATCCTCGAGGACAACGCGGCGATGAACAACGCCGCCGTGCAGCTCGGCTTCCGGCCCTACCGCACCTACCGGATCTACGACAAGCCACTGTGAAGGCGTTCGTCACCGGTGGGACGGGGTTCGTCGGCGCGCATCTCGTGCGGACACTGCTGGAGCGTGGGGCGGAGGTGCGCTGCCTGGTGCGTAACCCCGCCAAGGCTCTGGCCCTCGGCTGGCGGGACGTCCGTCTCGTGCGCGGCGATTTGGAGGACGCCGCCGCGCTGGCGGAGGGCTGCGCGGGAGCCGAGCTGGTGTTCCATGTCGCCGGGCGGATCAGCGCCCGCGATCTGCGGGACTTCATGAGCGCGAACCGCGACGGCACCGCCAACGTGCTCGAGGCCGCCTCGCTCCAGCCGCCACGGCGCTTCGTGCTCGTCTCGTCGCTCGCCGCCGGCGGGCCCACCACGCCGGGACATCCCATCGACGAGGCGCGCCGCCCCGCGCCGGTCACGCCCTACGGCCAGAGCAAGCTCGCAGCGGAGACCTTGGTGCGGGCGATGCCGTTCCCCTGGACCATCGTGCGCCCGCCGGCCGTGTACGGCGAGCGGGATCGCGAGGTCTTGAAGGTGTTCAAACTGGCACGCCGGGGGGTCGTGCCCGTGTTCGGTGACGGATCGCAGGAGCTGTCGGTCATCTACGCGGGCGACCTCGCGGGCGCCTTGGTCGCCGCGGCGACCTCGCCGGCCGCCGCGCGCAAGGTATACTATGCGGCGCATCCCACCGTCACGACGAGCCGTGACCTGGTGCGCGCCGTCGGTCGTGCGGTGGGACGCGACCCGCGCATCGTGCCGCTGCCCGCGCCCGTCGCCCGCGGGCTGCTCTGGGCCATCGGGTCGATCGCGCACCTCGCGGGCCGGGCGACCGTTCTGTCGGCCGACAAGGCCGACGAGTTTCTCGCTCCCGCCTGGACCTGCCGGCCGGATGCGCTGACGCGGGACACGGGATGGCACGCCGCCACGGATCTGAGCGCCGGGTTGCAGCGCACGGCGGACTGGTACCGCACGGAGGGGTGGCTGTGAGCGATACGTCGCACGACGGCACCACGGCACGACGCACGGAGCTGCTGACATCGTTCCGTCGGGCCGTCCTGCAACGCTTCACCGCCGTCGATCTCGTCACGCTCCTGTACGTGGCCGTTGCGACCGTGGCGGTCCTGGCGTTCACCGCCGACGACCGCGCGGGATGGGACTGGCTGCTGGTCGCGCATGCGCTGCTCGTGACACTCGTCCTGCTCGCGCCGCGGGCGCGCGAGGCCGGGCGCGTGGGTCGATTCCTCGGCGACTGGTACCCCATGCTGCTGCTCGGTGGGTTGTACGCCGAGGTGGGCGTGCTCAACGTCGACGTCGGCTACCAGCACGACGTCGCGATTCAGCGCCTCGAGCTGTGGATGTTCGGCTCGCAGGTGTCGTACCGCTGGATCCGCGAGTGGCCCAATCCGGTGTTCTCGTGGATCATGCACGTCTGCTACATCGCGTACTACGCGATCTTGTGCGCCTCGCCCCTCGGCTTGTGGCTCAGCGGGCGGCGCGACGCGGCGCGGCGCACGATCTTCGCCGTGATGATCACGTTTTATCTCTGCTACGTCGTGTTCCTCTTCTTTCCGGTCGCCGGGCCGCGCTACGCCTTCGACCTCGCGCACAACGCGGCCACCGAGATCTGGCCGGCGCGCGCGACCCAATGGCTGCTCGATCGCGGGGACTCGTGGGGCGCGGCGTTCCCGTCGTCGCACGTCGCCGCCGCCGTCGTCGCCGCGATCTGTGCGCTGCGCTACTGGCGGCCCCTCGGCCTCGCGCTCGCGCCGCTGACGCTCGGGCTGGTCCTGTCGGTGGTGTACGGGCAGTTCCACTACGCCGTGGATGCGGTGTCGGGCCTGTTCGTGGCCGGCGCCGTGCTCGCGTCCCAGTACGTGTACGGCGCGGAGCCGGAGAAGGTCGGCACGTCACTCCCGGCGGGGAGCCTGGAGCAAGCCTGAGTTCGGGGCTCGGGGCTCGGGGCTCGGGGCTCGAGGCTGGCCGCCTAGGGTGACGTCCGAGCCCCGAACCCCGAGCCCCGAGCCCCGAGTTTCGCCGCCCGTGACGCCACCGTGTCCAGGTCGCCCCCCAGGGCATCCATGCGGCGCTGGAACTGGATGTCGATCACCAACAGTCCCACGACGTACGCGGCCAGATTCACGGCGAACACGATCGTGAAGATCAGCGGGTACGGAACCCAGATTCCGAAGTAGAGCGCGAAGCGTTTGACCCCCGGGTCGAGCCCCGAGCGCTCCGTGATGCTCGTCATGAGCAGAATCGCCACCAGCGCGAGCACGACGAGCCTGAGCGGGACGATCCGGGCAACCGCGAACCCGGCGAAGATGACCGCTTCGGACACCCGATCGAGCCGCGTGTCGAGCCGCCGTCCGGCGTCAGAGGCGAGGCCGAACTCGCGCGCGATCCCGCCGTCGATCCCGTCCAACACTTGCCCCACCGCCATCAGGCCGAGGCCCCACCCCAGGCGGCCGAGGGCGACGCTCGCGCCCGCGGCCACGCTCACGCCGAACGCCGCCCAGGTCACCTGCGCGGGCGACAGGCCGAGCGTCAGATGAGTGAACCGCAACAGCGGGCGGATCGCCCGGTCTAATGCCTTGCCCAGTACAGGAGCAAATTCGTACATAGCAAGCCGGCGAACAGGACCCCCTCCTTGATCCTGTCGGGAATCCCCGTGAGCCACCCGCGGGTCACCCATGGGGAGTACGGGTACAGCGGCATCTTCTCGAATCGCACGCTGTAGTCCATGGCGACGTGGATCGCGAAGAACACCAGGGGGACGACAGTTCCCAGAAACCAGCACAGCGGCGTGATCCAGAGCAGCGCCACCGGCTCCTGCAACGAGGAGCGCCAGTAGTAGCCGCGCTTGTCCACCAGTCCTACGGCCCGGAGGTAGAAGGGCGCTTTTACCGCGTGGTCCACGTCCACGCCGATGCCGAAGGCGTACGCCAGGGCGGCGTCGCGGCCGTGTAACTCCATCGCCTGCACGCCCAGCGTGGTGGCGAGGATGTGCGTGAAGACGGTCACGGCGCGGTGGCGCCCTCCCGGGCCGGCTGTCGTCCCGCCAGCCACACGAGGCCGATCCCGACGCCGATCCACGCCAGGTCGCGCAGCCGGCTCACGATCGCGGTGTAGACGCCCAGCGCGGGATCGAGGCCGAGCAGCTTGAAGAAGAGATACAGCGAACCTTCCTTCGTGCCGACCTCGAAGGGCACGAAGAAGATCGTGTTCTGGATCAGCGAGGTGAGCCCGCCGATGGCGTACGCCTGCAGGTAGGTGATGCGCAGGCCCACGCCGAGACCGATCAGCACGTATTCGAGCATGAAGATCGAGCGACTGAGATACTCGAGCAGGAGCGCCTGAAAAAAGCGCCGCGGTCGCTTGTGATAGAACTCGGTCATCTGCGCGTCCATCTGGACGAGCGTGGCCCGCTGGGACTCGAGGCGCCGCGCCAGCCGGTGCACCAAGGGGAGGCGGTGGATCAAGTCGAGCGCACCCTCCAGCACGCCGCGGCGGTGTCCCGTCAGCAGGAGCCAGCACAGCAGCGCCAGCACCACAAAGGCGACGACCAACCCGGCGCGCAGCGCCGGGTGGGGGGGCAGGAGGAGCAGCCCGAGCACGATCGCCGTGAGAAAGCTCAGCAGCATACCGAGCGTGTGCAGCACCTGATAGATCACGACCGAGCCGGCCGCGCGCCGCACCCCGAGCCAGCGCGCCGCCGCCGCGATCTTGAAGGGCTCACCCCCGACGTTGACCATCGGCGTGACGAAGTTGAGCGAGAACCCGGCGACCGTGATCGCGTAGGCGCGCCAGAAGGGCGGGCGAACCGGCTCGTCTGCCATGATCAGGCGCCACGCCGCCGTATTGCAGGCGTACACCACGCCGTACAGGATGAGGATCGGAACGAAAATCCATCCGGTGTGCGCCGCGTCGGCGAGCAGCGTGCCCACCCCGATACGCGCCACCAGATAGGCGAAGATCGCGGAGCCGCAAACGAACAGCAGCGCTTGCAGCTTGCGGCTCACGCGTGGTCCGGGATGGCGACCCTGCAACCGGTGTTGGCGGCCTCGTAGGCATGCTCGACCACGGACGCGACGCGGCGGATGTCGTCGAGATACGGTGCGGCGGCCCGGATCGGATCGCCCCGGTCGAGGGAGGCAATGAACGACTCGAACAGGCCGCCGAACCAGCGGTAGTACGCGGCCTTCTCGAGCTCGGCCGAGAAATCATGTCGCTCGAGCGTGCCGTGGCGCTCGAGCCGCAGCTCGCCATCGACCCACTCGATCGCGCCGTGCTCGCCCGTGAACCGGATGCGGTTCTCGCGCCGGCGCGCGGCCCACGTGAAGAACATCGTCACCAGGCGCTCGGGGTACTCGAAGTGCAGCCACGCCGTGTCCTCCACCTCGTAGGCGGGGCGCCGCAGCCGCCCGGTCCAGGCGCTCACCGCGGCCGGCGGCCCCGCGATGTCGAGCAGCTGGTAGATGAGATGGGTGCCGTGGTCGAGCAGCACGCCGCCTCGCCCCGCCACGCTGGTCCCGCGCCACGGCATCCCGGTGGCCGCGCGCCCCGGATCGGCCGCCTGGCGGTGCACCGCAAGCTCGGCCAGGTGCCACCGCCCGATCGCCCCCTCGCGCAGCCAATCCTTCACCTTGACCCACACGGGGTTGAACCGATACTGGTGACACGGCATCACGATCCGGCTGTGGGCGCGCGCCGCGGCGGCGATGCGGTCCGCTTCGACCCGCGTGAGCGCCACCGGCTTCTCACACACGACGTGGTAGCCGCGCTCCAGGCCCCACAGGGTGAGGTCCAAGTGCGAGGCCGTCGGCGTACAGATGTCGATGAAGTCGACGGGACCGACGCGGGCGAGCTGCTCGGGGTCCGCGAGCAGCGGGATGCCGTCGACCGGAGGTACGTCCGCGGCGCTGTCTACGAGGGCGACGATGTCGATGCGCGCGCGCACGCCGGCCACCGTCCGCAGCGCCGGGAGATGCGACTGCCGCGCCGTGCCGCCCGCCCCGATGACGGCACCACGGTACCGCTGCACGTCAGGAGAACCGGGCGTAGGCGGTACGCTCGTGCTCGAGGGCGTCGGTGAGCGCCGTGGCGTTCCATTCGTGCATCAAGAGCAACACCACGAGGAGGAGGCTCATCGGCACAGCCTCGGCCCACAGGAACGCCGAGATGTGGCCTGCGATCGCCGCCGCGCCGAGCAGCAGGAAGCGGATGTTCTGCCCCAGCCAACTGCACAGCGGCAGCAGCACTTCCTGCCGCTCGCGGTACTCCTCCCGGAACGCCGCGGGCACGCCCGCGCCGCCGGCCCGCAGCAGCCGCATCAGCTTGACCGAGCGCGGGAACAGCTGCGCCTGCCGCACGACGTAATCCCGGTACACCCGCGCGCCGAACCGCTCCAGCACCGTGCCGGCGGATCTCGTCTCCAGATCTTCCGGAAGATCGAGCTCGCCCCCCTTACCGACGCCCAAATAGAGGAAGGCGTTACGGATGAAATCCGCTGCGGCGCTCTGGTAGGTGTGGGCGAGGCCGGCGAGCGCGACCAGCAAGACCCCCCACCACCCCACGCCGCCGTGCGCCAGCCGGTACATCAGGTGGAGATACAGGTTCACGAATCGCAAGTTGTCGTTGATGCCGTCGAGCGCGCGCCCGAACCGCGTCGAAGTGCCGCGCAGCCGCGCGAGCTGGCCGTCCGCCGAGTCGAACACGTCCGAGACGATGAACAACACGAACCCGATGACGTCGATCCAGCGGTCGCGGTACACGAACAGATGGCCCGCCACCAGGCCGATGAGCAGCGACCACAGCGTGACCTGGTCGGGCGATATTCCGGTCGGGTAGAGCGCCCGGGCGATCCGGATCCCGATGGGCCGGAAGAAGTGCAGGTCGAGCCATTCCTCGACCGCGCGACCCTTATCCGACAAGTCGTTCCGTGGCTTCACCGAGTACGTCCTTCATGGTGGCGAGGGCGCCCATCGCCTGGTCCTCCTCGATGACCAGCGGCGGATTGATGCGTACCTCGGGATTGTAGATCATCGCGAGCACGCCGCGGGACAGGAGGGTGTCGAAAATCCACCGCGTCGTCTTCTTGTCCAGCAGCTTCCGGGTCCCCGGCACCACGAGGTCCATGCCGATCATCAAGCCGCGACCGCGCACGTCCGAGACGATCGGCAGCTCCGACTCCCAGCGCCGCAGCTCGGCCAGCAGCTTTGCGCCCAGTCGCCGGGAGTGCTCCACCAGGCCCTCTTCGACGACCGTCTCGACCGTGATCCGCGCGGCCGCCGCGGCGAGCGGATTGCCGCCATAGCTCGACGAGCTCCCGCTCGGATTGGCGAACGGCTTGGCGAATGCGACTTCCTCGCGCGCGATGATGCCGCTGATGGGGAACCCGCCGCCGAAGCCTTTGCCGATCGTAATCACGTCGGGAATCACGTCTTCGTGCTCGATGGCGAACATCTTTCCGGTCCGCCCGAACCCGGTGATCATCTCGTCACAGATCAGCAGCGCGCCGAGCTCGTCCGCGAGGCGCCGCAACACCTTGAGGTAGCCGGGCGGCGGCACGACGTTGCCCGCGGTCCCCTGGATCGGCTCGACGATGATCGCCGCCACGTCCCGGGTGGTCTCGAGCTCCACCTTCTGCTTGAGAAACTCCACGCAGTGCCATTCGCACGACGGAAACGTCTTATCGAAGGCGCAACGCGCGCACGCGGCGTAGGGTGAGAGATAGGCGCCCGGCATGAGCGGCCCGAGCGCGTGCTTGAAGCTCGCACCGAGCACCGGGAGCACCCCGCCGGTCTTGCCGTGGAAGCCGCCCCAGAACCCCAGGACCTCGGTGTGCCCGGTGCGCGACTTCGCCAGGCGGAGCGCCGCCTCCACCGCTTCCGCCCCGCTCGAATAGAACTGCGTCCGGTTCAAGTCGCCGGGCGCGAGCTCGGCGAGCAGCTTGACGAGCGCCGCGCGGTGCTCGGACGTGAAGCTGCCCACGTGAATCCGGGCGAGCTGGCGCTGCAGCGCCGCCACGTACCGGGGGTGGGCGTACCCGAGACTCGCGACGCCGACCCCCGCGAGCAGGTCGATGTAGCTGTTGCCGTCCACGTCGTACAGCACGGCCCCTTCGCCGCGATCGATGGACAGCTGGCTGAACAGCGCCACGCTCTGGGTCCCGGGAGCGAGGTACCGCGCCTCGAGGTCGAACAGGGCCTTCGACTTGGGACCGGGGATCTGAATCTTGCGAAGTGTATGGGTCACGGGTGTTTCCGGTGTGCGAACCGATGCGTGATGTACTCGGCGATGGCCCGCGCCGCCTCGTCACGGAACGGCGCGAAGCTGGGCCAGTCGTTGATGTCGATGAGCACGGGGCGATCGGGCTCGGGGAACGCGACGTCGCCCCCGAACACATCGAGCCCCAGGATCGCGGCGGCCTCGAACGCCAGCGCCTTCAGCCGGTTCTCGTCGATCTTGGGTCGCTCACCCGCGAAACCCGCGTCCGAGCCGTACCAGCGGAAGAACCGCCCGTCGGTCACCCCGTAGAACTTGACGATCGGGCCGGGTACGTGCTCCTGCAGCGCAACCCAGGGGATGTCGCGCCCCGTGAACGCCCGCAGGGCGTCCGCGATGCCCTCGCGTGCGGTCGCCACGACGTCCTCGGGGCGCTCGGCGTGCACGTCGCCCCGTTTGATCCACACCTTCTGATGGTCGGGGCAAATGGCCTCGAGCTGCTCGAGCGACGGCGGCGCGGAGCTGGCCAGGATCAGCGTGCGGGGGAACGACAGGGTGCTCTCCCCCAGCCGCTTCACCAGACGGTAGCGGTGGCAGTTGAGCGCACTGGACGGGCGGTTCACGACCACCGCGCCGTCGCTCTCCAGCGGCATCAGCTGCTCCGCGGCGAGCGCGCCCTGGCACATGTTCAGGTACAACGCGGCGGCCGGCAGCCGCCCCTGCTCGACCTCGCGCTCGCTGGTCTTGGCGGCGCTCCAGCCGCTCCGCGCGAGCTCCGCGACGGTGGCGTCCAGGATCGCGGTGTCGTTCACGCCATGTTGCAGCGGCGAATACGACGGGCTGCGATAGATCGCGACCAGTTGCGTCACAGCGGGCTCGCTCCTCCAGGGTCCGGACTAGAGGCCTCGCGCGCGCTCAGCCACGCGTTGGCCGTTTGCAGATCTGATGGACGATCGATGTCGATGATGCGCGGCACCTCGACCACCCCCACCCGTCCACCATCCGCCACCACACCGGCGAGGAACCGGCGCATCTTGTGCACGCCGCGGTCGACGGCGTCGGCCGCGGCGTCGCGGGCGCCGGCGCTCAGGCCGTACACGCCGCCCGTGATGCAGCGGGGGTGGAGCGGCTCGTCGCTGACGGAGCGCACGAACCCGTCTTCCCCCGTCCTCACGTACACTGGAGACTCGTCATCCACGTACGGCGTCACAGCGAGCACCATGTCGGCGCCCTCCGCCAGCTGGCGCTCCGCCCCGCGATAGACCGCTTGCCAGTCGTGCGGTCGCATTACCGTGTCCACCATGCTGCAGAACACCGGGCCAGGCGCCACCGCGTGGAGCCCCTCGACCAGCGTGTGCAGCGACGAGGGGGTGCGGCACTCGATCACCTTAAGGGGGCGCCCAAACCGGGTCTCGTCAAGCACGCGCCGCACGATCGGAAAATCCGCACGAACTGCACACGTGAGACTGGTGCACCCGAGAGCCTCGAAGGTCTCGAGCAGCCGCACGACCTGCGGTCTCCCAGCCACTTGCACCAGGGGTTTCGGCGGCGATCCTTCCCCCGCGGTCGCGAGCCGCGACCCTTCCCCGCCCGCGAGGATCAAGCCGTGCACGCTAGTCGAGGATCCTTTCGATGTCCGGGAGTCGTGCGATGCGCGCCGTCGGGTCGGGTCCCGGCGGCTGCGCGCGGTCCGGCGGCGCCAGCCAACACGTCCGTAGTCCGACCCCGGCGGCGCCGCCGATGTCCGCCTCGAAGTTGTCGCCCACCATCCAGGCACGCTCCGCCCGCGCCCCGCCCAGCGCGCCGAGCGTCTCGCGGAAGATCCGGGGATCGGGCTTGGCCGCGCCCACCACGGTGGAGTCGCTGACCGCCGTAAACAGCCCGGCCAAGCCCAGCTCTTCCAGGCAGTGCGTCAGATTCCCTGTGAAGTTCGAAACGATACCGAGACGGTAGCGGCGCGCGAGCCGCTCCAGCACCGCATGGTTGCGCGTCACGATAGCGCGTGCCGGGGCGTGAAACTGCTCGGCCATCCGCCCCGCGTCGACCTCAGCTCGGTCGGGCACCAGCTCGCGCAACAACCGGGTCTGCGTCTCGATCATCTGCCGGAAGCCGAACCGCCGGATACCCGCCGCCCGGGCCAACATCTCGTCGGCCCGTTGGTAGAGCGGCTCGAACGCCGCATACCCGAGCGTGCCCCCGGCCGCCCGGTACGCTGCGTGGAACCGCGGGCCCCAGTGCACGCCATCGGCATCGAGGGTCCCGCCGAAGTCGAAGAGGACGACCTCGGTGGATCTAGTGATGCCGGTGGCCCGCGTGCTCGTGCGCCGGCGGCCCCATGGGCATGCTCCCCGCCATCCGCATCTCGTGCCCGCCGCTCTGCCGCATGTAGTGGCGGTAGTCCAGCTGATACAGCGAGTCCGCGCGGTCGGCGGGCGGCCACTCGACGCCACGGTCGGGCACGAACAGCCCGCCCACGACGCCCATCCCGCCGTCCGGGACCGCCTGGCCCGTTGGATTGTCGTAGTAGACGGTCACCCGGTAGCGGTGGTCCGGGACGATGTGGGCGCCGAGTCGGGTCCAGCCGTAGAGGCGGGTGACGGGGACGGACCGGATGTGCCCCGTCGAGTCAGTGACCGGCGCGGCGCGGTAGATCACGTGGCCTGCCGTCACGTCGACGAACTCGATCAGTCGCCCGTAGTCGTGCATGTGGCCGCCCAACCCGATGATTTTCCCCGGAACCGCCGGGCTCCCCTCGTAGGACCGCTCCGAGCGCCCCGGCGGCAGCGTGAAGGACTTGTCACCCACCGGGAAGGCGACGTCCATCTGCCAGGGCGACGCGCGGAAGAAAGGCCACGGCCGCCCGGCCGGCGTGAAGTCCATCACCAACCGAACGCGGGCCGCGTGGTAGGTCACGGCGGTGAGGTTCTCGACCATGGCGCTCGCGACGACGTGCTCGCCGCGCCGGAGCGGCAATCCGAACAGGAGCCCCGGCAGCCGTACGGCGCCGGTCTCGTGCCCGGCCGCGAGCAACCGGCGCGAGATCGGGAGAAACAGCTCGCGGTGGTCCGGGTCGATCAGATTGTAATGATGGATCAGCTCGTCGGGCAGCTCGTGACCGGCGCTGTCCACTACCGCGACGCGAAACCCGTGGACGTACCCGTCGCTCGGGATCTCGAGCATCGCGATGGGCGGCTGTGCGAGGGCGTGATGCGGCGTGTGGGCCGGCAGGTCGAGGGGGGGGAGATCGATGACGAGCGCATGGCGCGCGCGGTCAGTGAAGATGCGAGCGCCCGCGGCGTCGCCCGGCGGCCCAGAACGGCGTCCATCCCCGGGACCGAGTGCGAGGAGCAGCGTGAGCGGCAGCAACGGACGTCCCGTCATGGCGGAGAATTGTAATAGCGGCCGCCGATCCGAAGCAACCGACCCTCCGGGTGCCCGTCGCGCGAGTTGAGGCGCTGCACGGCCGCCACCACCGCGGCGGGCCGCTCCTCATAGACGAAGTGGCCTGCACCGGGCACGGTGTCCACCGCGAACGAGCGGAGCAGACGCGCGAGCGTGGCCACCTCCTGCGGGCTCACGCCGGACCCGCGGCCTGCGGTGCCCACGACGAGGCGCACCGGGCAGCGGATCTCCCCGAGGTGCGGCGCGAGGCGATCGCTCTCGCGCGCCTGCGCCATTGCCAGATAGGCCTTGAGCGTCCCAGCGAGATCGCGCGCAGCACCGGCCGTGTAGCCGGCGACGACCTGATCGGTCACCCACGTCGTGTCGCCCGAAGCGGCGATCAGACCGCGCCGCACCTTGGCTCGGACCAACCGCTCGCCGCCGAACAGCTTGATCCACGGTGCGAGCTCAATCGCCCGACGGAAGCCGCGGGTCGTAGCGGCCTCGGCGGGGCCACCGTCGAGTGACACGATGCCCCGAACTAAATCGGGCCGCCGATACGCGAGCCGGTAGGCGATCGCTGCGCCGACCGAATGCGCGACGACGATCGCGTCGCCCACGCCCAGACGGTCGAGCGCGGCGGCCACTCGATCGGCCTGTGCAGTGAGCGAATAGTCGGCGTGCTCGGGCCGAGCCGACGTGCCGATGCCGAGCGGCTCGATCACGATCGTGCGGTACCCCGCGTCGACGAGCCTCGGCAGCACACTGCGGTAGCCAAAGGCCGACCCGAACAACCCCGGAATGAGCACAACGGGGTCGCCCACTCCCTCGACCGTTACCCATACCGACTCGGCCGGCGCGAGGGCGATTGAGAAGGCGCGCGATGTATCCGCGAGCAGCAGCACGACGAGGAGCCACATCGGTCACTCCGCGGGAAGCAGACGGCGAGCGATGGTGAGCACGACGAGCGCGACGGTGCCGGCGAGCAGGAGCCAGGTCGGCATGTGCACCAAGACACCGAATCCCGCGATCAGCAGCAAGCGCGGGAAGCGTCCGAACGCAACGGCCGCGAGGAACTTGGAGAGTGGGTAGCGCGAGAGCGGCGCGAGAATCCGGACGGCGGAGTCGGGGATCGGCGAGAAGATCACGATCGCCGTCGTCCAAAAGGGCGCGCGCGCGAAGGCGTCGATACTCCACCGTACGGCTTTCCCGCCCTTTAACGCCGAGACCTGCGGCAACTCGGCCGCCCAATCGACCAGCCGGTAGTTGACCGCCTCGGCAAGCGACGCGGCCGCCGTCCCTACGAGCGCCAGCACCCACCCCGGGTAGAGGCGGGCGTAGTAGAGGAGGGTCGCTTCGAACGCCGTCGGCAGCAGCGGCGAGAGCGGGCCATGCACGAACAGCGCGACCAGAAAGAAAGTCCCGAGCTTCATGCCAGCAGTCCCGCATAGCGCCATACCACCACGGCGAACACCGCACCTTCGAGGATCCATGCCCACGGCTGCCGGTAGTAGCCTGCGTACATCGAGCGGCCCCAGTAGCCCGTGTTCTTCCATAAGTCGAGGGAAAAGCGGCGCTCGCTGAACGGCAGCAGCAGCGGGATGCCCGTATCGGTCGGCAGATCCGCCACGACATGCAGGACGATGCTCGCGAGCG
>WNGI01001236.1_pt1 | contig 20895 bp, 20 predicted proteins | sample 5400621 | NCBI WGS metagenome assembly WNGI01 (sample SAMN13153374, study PRJNA577476) | soil metagenome | isolation source: 20 cm soil or saprolite under Garry oak tree replicate 1 | place: USA:California | collected 2016-06-15
GGCGCATCGTGGACGACAGCGGCGTGGTTCGTCGCGAACGCCGACCGCCTAGGCATCGACTCGGTGGCCTACTCCCGACGGGAGTGGACGCGCGCCCACGGCTGGCGCGACAACAAGGACGCGGCAACCACAGCCGTCATCGCCACAATGCATAAGTGAGCGCGGTGAGCGCTCGCGCGAAGAGCCCGCCGCGCGGCGGCGATGAGCGCTCGCGCGAAGAGCCCCGCCGCCCGCGCGAGCGAAGCGAGCTTGCGTGCGGCGCGAGGCACCCGCCCCTCGGGGCGGTGCCGAGCGTCGCCTGCGGCGGATAAGTCAGTGCTCGGCGGCTTGGGGCGGCAGGCTGGCGATGAGGCCCGGGTCCTTGTCGACCCGGCCGACCTTGGCCGCTCCGCCCGGTGAACCCAGCTCGTCGAAGAAATCGACGTTCGCTTGTGTGTAGTCGCGCCACTTGTCCGGCAGATCGTCCTCGTAGAAGATCGCCTCGACCGGGCAGACCGGCTCGCACGCACCGCAGTCGACGCATTCGTCGGGGTGGATGTAGAGCATCCGCCCGCCTTCGTAAATGCAGTCGACAGGGCACTCCTCGATGCATGCCTTGTCGAGGACGTCGACGCACGGCTCGGCGATCACGTAGGTCACTGCGGTCCTCCGGGCGGGAATCGGTTGTACGGCGTTGCTGCGCCCTAGTATGCCGCTCGTGCTAGAAGCGGGTTGGGTCGGGCAGCGCGTCGTCATCCGGCATGCGCCGGACGCGAGCGAGCCGGCGCGGCCGCGGCTGACCGACGTTGTAGGCGATCTCAGCGCGTTGTCCGCCGATGCCGCAATCGTCGAGACGCGCACGGGTGCGCAGCGCATTCCGCTGCATCAGATCACCGCCGCAAAGGTGGTCGCGCCGTCGCGCGCTGACATCCTCGCGCTCGAATCGGTGTGTGCGCGTGGGTGGCGTGCCGAGGACACCGACGAGCGGGCCGGTTGGCTGCTGCGCGCGAGTGGTGGCTTCACCGGCCGGGCGAACACAGCGCTGCCCCTGCACCCGCCGGCCGACTCGCTGGACGACACCCTGGACGCCGCCCGTGCCTGGTACGCCGAGCGAGGTCTGCCGCTGCGCGTCCAGGTCCCGCTGCCGGTACGCCACCTGCTGGACGCCGAACTGGCCGCACGCGGCTGGCCGGCCGATCCGGACGTGCTCGTGCTCGTGGCTCGACTCGACATACTGCGGGCCGGCCTGCCGGACGCGGGCGAGGTACGCATCGTCGACGCGCCAGACGCCGCGTGGATGGCTCGCTACCGCGACGGCAAGACGCCGGCGATCGCCCGCGACATCCTGCTCCGCCACGACCGGGCGGCATTCGCCGAACTGCGCCGCGACGGCAGCGTCCTCGCGATCGGACGCGGTGCGGTGGACGACGGCTGGCTCGGCGTGACAGCGGTCGAGGTCGAGCCCGGGTGGCGCCGGCAGGGCCTGGCCACGGCGGTCATGTCGGCGCTGTGTCGATGGGCCGTCGAGCAGCACGAGGCGACCCGCAGCTACCTGCAGGTGACCGCCGACAACCACGCCGCCGTCGCGCTGTACGAGCGGCTGCGCTACTGGCGTCACCACACCTACCGTTATCGCACCGAGCCCACCGCGCCGCGTGCAGTCCCCTAGGCTGAGCGACATGCCCGAGCCGACCAATCAGAAGCTGCTCGTCATCTCCTTCGACGACCAGCTCAAGGCGCAGGAGTTCCTGCTCACCGCCGTCCGGCTGCAGAAGAGCAACGAGCTGCAGATGCACGACGCTGTGTTCGTGCGCCGCGACGCCGACGGCACGTCGCGGGTCACCGAGACCACCGACGTCACACCGAAGCGCGGCGCACTCGGCGGCGGGGTATGGGGCCTGTTGCTCGGCACGATCTTCGGCGGACCGATCGGCGGGCTCGTCGCCGGAGCCGCCACAGCCGGCGGCGGCGCGCTCTACGCGAAACTCGTCGACACCGGCATCAAGGACGCCACGATCAATCAGCTGCGCACCGTCGTGCCGCCTGGACGCACCGGGCTGGCGCTGCTCGTCAGCCACCTGTCCGTGGCCGACCTGCAACGCGAACTCGCCCGGTTCCCCGGCGCGGAGCTGGTCGAGACCGACCTGCCGCCGGCAGCCGTCGCCGCCGTCCAGGAGGCATTGAACGAGGCCAACCGCGCGCCGTTCACCGACGCGCCGGCGAACCTTCCGGGCCCGCCGGCCCAGCCGGGCCCGCCGCCGGATCGCTAGCCGGATCGCTCGAAGTCGGGCGCGGGATCGCGAGCCCGCGCACCATCAGCGTCAGCGCGCCGGCGACGCCGCCCGCCAGCACCATCCCGTAGGTCACCCACAGCTGTCCGCCACTGCCGCCCGGGAGTAGCACGTCGCCTTCGGGACGCGAGATGCCGAGCACGATGACGGTGAGCAGCCAGACGCCGAACGGCAGCGCAGCAGCAAAGCCTGATCTGCCGAGCCGCACTGCGAGCATCGGCAGGACGACATTGCTGATCGCGGCGAGGACCACCGCCAGCGGTACCAGGGCGCTGCCCCAGTACAGCGGGGTCAACAGCACCGCGATGATGCCGGCGAGCACGGCGGTGGCGCAGCACAGTACGAGGCCTGCGATCTCCAGCGCGCCGAGCGGCTCGCGAGCCGGCCGAGGTGGACGAGCCGGCAACGGCGCAGCCGACGGCCGTGGCGCCGGCTTGCTCACGCGTCCGTTCCGCTGAACAGGTCGGTCTCCAGGCCCTGCGCGTCCCGGTCCGGGCCGAGCGCACCCTGCGCCAGCCGGAAATGCTCGACGGCGAGCACCTCGCGCCCGAGCCGGTTCGACAAGGCGAAGAACGGCCCGTCGAGGGTGATCTGCGTGGCGTGCGCGGCCAGGGCGGCGAGCTTGGCCTCGCCGAAACCGGTCGCGTCGATCACCGTCGTGACCTCGTCGTCCTCGACGCCGAACGACAGATCCTCGACTCGGTCGACACCGAAGTAGGACGACGCGGACTCCTTGAGAGCCGCGAAGCCGCGCCGCAGCATCGAGCGTGGCATGCAGGTCCAGTACACCTTGGCGACCTTCCACGGCGCACCGTCCGCGCTGTAGGACGCCCGCCCCGCCTCGTCGACGGCGGCCATGGCGACCCGGTGCGCCATGATGTGGTCCGGATGCCCGTACTCGCCGTTCGGGTCGTAGGTGACGACCACCTGGGGGCGTACCTCGCGGATCACCTCGACGGCGGCAGCCACCGCCTCGTCGAACACCGTCTTGTCGTCCGCGGCGCGCCAGAATGCGCGGGGCTTCGCATTGGCCGGGGTGTCCATCATGCCGCTGTCGCGAAACCGACCCGGGCCACCGAGGAAACGGTGGTCGGTGACGCCGAGATGCGTCATCGCCGCCGCGAGCTCGCCGATGCGGTAGCCACCGAGCTGGTCAGCGGCGTCGGCAGACAGCCCGGCGAGGTCAGGCGCGAGAACCTCACCCTCCTCGCCGAGCGTGCAGGTCAGCAGGGTCACCTGGGCGCCGGCCGCCGCGTAGTAGGCCATCGTCGCGCCGGTGCCGATCGACTCGTCGTCCGGATGCGCGTGGACGGTCAGCAGGCGGCGCGACGGCGTACTCACGACGCGTGACAATAGCTAATCGGCAGACGGTGGCGGTGTCGCGGATGCGGCCGAGACGGCGACGTTCGTGGCGTCCGGGGCGACGATGTCGCGGCGTACCTCCGGGAAGTGGCAGGCCGCGAAGTGGCCGGCGGCCTTCAGCTCGAACGGCGGGACGACGGTGCGGCAGCGTTCCTGGTCGGAGTCGCTGAGCTGGTCGCGGTACTTCGGGCAGCGGGTGTGGAAGACGCAACCGGGCGGCGGGTTGATCGGGCTGGGCAGGTCGCCCTTGAGCAGGATGCGCGGGCGCTTGGCCTCCTTGGCCGGGTCCGGCGTCGGCACCGCCGACATCAGCGCGTGCGTGTACGGGTGCAGCGGCGCGCCGTAGAGGACGTCGCGCTCGGCCAGCTCCATCAGCTTGCCCAGGTACATGACCGCAACCCGGTCGGAGATGTGCCGCACGACGGACAGGTCGTGCGCCACGAAGATGTAGGCGAGGTCGTACTCGCTCTGCAGATCCTCGAGCAGGTTGACGACCTGGGCCTGGATCGACACGTCGAGCGCCGAGACCGGCTCGTCACAGACGATCAGCTTCGGCCGCAGCGCGATCGCCCGCGCGACACCGATCCGCTGCCGCTGCCCGCCGGAGAACTCGTGCGGATACCGGTTGTAGTGCTCCGGGTTGAGCCCGACGCGCTCGAGCAGGGCCTGCACCTCGGCCTTGATGCCGTGCTCGGTCTTCGTCCCCTGGATCTTGAACGGCGCCCCGACGATCGTGCCGATCGTGTGCCGCGGGTTCAGCGAGGAGAACGGGTCCTGGAAGATCATCTGGATGTCGCGCCGAACCGGGCGCATCTGCGAAACGTTCAGGTGCGCGAGCTCGCGACCGTCGAAGCGGATCGAGCCCGCCGTCGGATCGTGCAGCTTGGTGATCACCCGGCCGATGGTCGACTTCCCGCAGCCGGACTCACCGACGAGCCCGAGCGTGTCGCCACGACGCAGCGTGAACGAGACGCCGTCGACGGCCTTCACCGCGCCGACCTGGCGCTTGAAGAAGACGCCGCGCCGGATCGGGAAATGCTTTCGAACCTGGTCGACGCGGAGCAGCGCCTCAGGGTCGTCGTCCGCCGCGGGATTCGGCGTGTCCTGCGGCGCGAGCGGTGCCGGCGTGCCGGCGCTCGCGCTGATGTCGTCCGTCATGCCTGAACCCTCTTCCTGCTCAGCTCAGCTTGGTCGAGATGTCGTCGCGGAAGATTCTGCGCCGGTCGGACGGCTCGATGTGGCAGCGCACGGCGTGGCCGACCAGGTCGTCCACGAGCTCGGGATGGACCTTGAAGCAGGCCCGGTCGGCGACGTGCTCGGTGAACCCGCAGCGTGGATTGAACACACAGCCGGTCGGGACGTTGATCAACGACGGCGGCTGGCCGGCGATCGGCTGCAGTCGCTCCTGCCTGGTGCGATCCAGGCGGGGCATCGAGGTCAGCAGTCCCCAGGTGTACGGCATCTCCGGCCGGTAGAAGATCTCCTCGACGGTGCCGCGTTCGACGCACTGGCCGCCGTACATGACGACGACCTTGTCGCAGGTCTCGGCGACGACGCCCAGGTCGTGCGTGATCAGCAGGATCGCCGAGTTGAACTCGCGTTGCAGATCCTTCATCAGCTCCAGGATCTGCGCCTGCACGGTGACGTCGAGCGCCGTCGTCGGCTCGTCGGCGATGAGCAGCGAGGGATCGCAGATCAACGCCATCGCGATCATCGCGCGCTGCCGCATACCGCCGGAGAACGCGTGGGCGTACTCGTCGAACCGCCGGTCCGGGTTCGGGATGCCGACCCGGTCGAGCATCTCCACCGCCTTCTTGCGGGCGACGGCCTTGCTGACCTTGTGGTGAACCCGGTAGGCCTCGACGATCTGGTAACCCACCGTGTAGAAGGGGTGCAGCGCGGACAGCGGATCCTGGAAGATCATCGCCATCTTGCTGCCGCGCAGCCTGCGAACGTGCTCGTCGCTGGCGGCACTGATGTCCTCACCGTCCAGCCAGATCGAGCCGGTCACCCTGGCCCGGGTGCGGCGATGCAGGCCGAGGATGGCCTGGCTGGTCACCGACTTTCCGGAGCCGGACTCACCGACGATGCCTACTGTCTGGCCCCGCTCGACCGAGAACGACAGCCCGTCGACGGCCTTGACCAGCCCGTCGTCGGTGGGGAAATGCACTCGTAGATCCTGAACGTCCAGGAACGCGCTGGGCGCCTTCTCCGGCTCGAACGTGATCTCTGCTGCTGCGCTCATGGCCTCATCTCTTCACGGAAGCGGTGAACGGTCGGCTGCGTCACTCTACGTGTACCTGACCCTCGGATCGATGACCGCGTATAACAGGTCGACTGCGAAGTTCAGCACGACCACCGCCGTGGCGGCGATGAGCACCACGGCGACGATGACCGGCAGGTCGAGGTCGCGGATCGCGTCGACGCCGATCTTGCCGATCCCGTTGAGGTTGAACACGACCTCGGTGACCGCGGCGCCGCCCAGCACGGACGCCAGATCGAGGCCCGCGATGGTCACGATCGGCGTCAGCGCCGAGCGCAGGCCATGCTTGAAGATCACCCTGCCCCTGGACAGGCCCTTGGCCCGTGCCGTCCGGATGTAGTCCTCCGTCAGGGTCTCGAGCATCTTGGCTCGAGTCAGCCGGATGTACAGGGCCGCGTACACCGCCGCCAGCGTGATCCACGCGCCGAGCATCCCGGACGCCCACCCGACCGGGTCGTGGAACGGCGACACGTAGTCGGGCTGCGGCAGCAGGCCGTACTTGATGGTGACGATCTGCAGGATGATCAGGCCGATGAAGAACGTGGGGAAGGAGTAGCCCACCAGCGAGACGCCGAGCAGCACCTTGTCGACGATCTTGCCGCGGCGCAGGGCCGACAGCACGCCGAAGCTGACACCGACGCCCACCCAGAGCACGAACGCGCCAATGGCGATCGACAAGGTGATGGGCGTCGCCTGCCCCAGGATGTTGTTGATGGTCGTCCCCTGGTGGGGTGAGTACCCCAGGCACGGCGCCTTGCAGTGCACGATGTTCTGCGGGTTGGTCTTCTCCAGCTGCGGGTCGTCCGGGAACTTTCGCTCGGCGACGAATCCCTTGAGGAAGTCGAAGTACTGCGTCGCGATCGGCTTGTCGTAGCCGAGGACGTGCCGGTTGGTCTTCAGCAGCGCCGGCGTGCAGTTCTTGCCGCAGGTCAGCCTGGCCGGATCGCGTGGAATCGCGAAGAAGAGCAGGAAGGTGACGATGCTGATCGCAAGCAGCATCAGCACGATCGCGACCGTACGGCGGATGACGTACTGGAGCATCTGTCACCCGCCCTCTGGTGATCGGTCCTCGCCGTCGGCCTGCCGCGTTCGGCCGCGGCCGTGCCCGCGAGGCTCGTTCCGGGCACGGCCGCCTTGCGACCTGGGTTACTTGACGGCCACTATGCCGAGGTCGACATAGCCGCCGAACGCGCCGTTCATGATGAAGCCCTTGACGTTGGACCCGTGGATGTAGAACCACTTGTTCGCCATCATGGGTATCGCCGCGGCCTGCTTGACGATCTTCTCGTCGAGGTTCGACCACTGCTTCTGCTGCTCGGCGCTGTCGGTGAGGTTCAGCGCGGCGTCGATCGCCTTGTTCGCCTCGGGGTCGTTGTACTCACCGGGGTCGTTGCCGAGGAAGTCCGACGTGATGTTCTGCCGGCCGTCGAACAGTGGCGGGATGACGGTCGAGGCGGACGGCCAGTCGGCACCCCACGCCGTCCACATGAGCTGCGGCGACTGGGCCGGGTTGCTGATCACGTCGTAGTAGTCGTCACCGAGCGCGTTGAGCGTGACCTTGAAGCCGGCGGCCTCGAGGTTCGACTTGATCGCGGCGGCCGCCTTGTCGTACGGGTCGCTCTTCTGATAGTCGTAGGTGATCTTGTAGGGCAGCGGGATGCCGGCCGCCTGCAAGACCGCTTTCGCCTTGGCCGGATCACCCTTGTCGCCGGTGCCGAACGGGTCGTACTTCGTGTACGCCGGCAGCAGCGGGCTGATGAGCGAGTTCGTGGGAACACCGGCTGACGCACCGCCCAACGCGGTGACGTACGCGGTCTTGTCGAGCGCCATCGCGATCGCCTGCCGGACCTGCTGGCTGGGGATCTTCTTGACGTTGACCGACAGGTAGTCGACGTACCCGTTGTCGTTGATCTCCGCGCGCTTCATCAGCGCCGGATTCCCGATGACCTGCGCGACGCTCGACGGCGGGATCGCCGTCATCGTCACGGTGTTCTTGTCATTGCCCTGGTCGGCGATCAGCTTCGACGCGATCACAGCCTCGGTGTCGCCGAACTTGACGTTGATCTGGTCCGGGTACGCCTTGCGGACGTTGTCGGTGGACGGCACCCAGTTGGGGTTGCGGACCAGCGTTCCGCCGCGGCTCGCGGTCCACTTGCCCTGCAGCATGTACGGACCGTCGGAGAACGGGGTGAAGTCCATCTTCGCGCCGGTGTCCTTGTCCTGGCGCACCGCCGCGAACGCCGGCAACGTCACCGTCTCGTCGAAGTCGGCGACCGGGTGGCGCAGGTGGAAGACGATCTTGTTCGCTGCCGGGCATTCGACCGCCTTGTCGTACTCGGCTTGCCCCTTCTTCTTGTACGGCCCGTTGTAGACCGACCCGCCGCTGGAATTGCGCGGGATGTTGAGGTAGTCGACCGCGTAGGTCGGGCCGGCGGTGATCCCGTCGTCAGCCGCGAACGTGCGCGATATCCCGTACTTGAAGTCGGCGCAGGTGACTGCCTTGCCGTCCTGCCATTTGAGGTTGGTCTTCAGGGTGAACGTCCAGGTCTTCGCGTCGGCTGACTTCTGGCCGCCGTCTGTCGCGGCATCCGGGACGACCGATGTCGCGTTGGCGCCCTCGGCGGCAGGGAAGGTCTCCAGCGTGCGGTACATCGTCCGAGTGGTGAAGCTGATCGCGGTGCCGACGTAGATGCGCTGCGGGTCCAGGTGCGGGAAGTTGAGGAGGTCGTCGACGAAGAGCGTCCCGCCCTTCTGCTGACCCTGGTTCGCGTTCCCCGACGCGGACTTCTGGCCACCGCCCCCCTTACCGCTGGTGCACGCGGTAAGGACAAGCGCTGCGACCACGCCGCCGGCGAGGCACACCACCCCGTTCTTAGCGAGCCTCATGCAAATACTCCTCGTTGCTGCTGCCGCCCGGTCTGACGGCATCGTTCCCCCGCGGCGGTTACCGCGGAAGGTCTGGTTGCCGGCCATGGGCTCATAGCCGGTCGGTCTTGGGATTGAGCGCGTCGCCGAGGCCGTCGCCGAGCAGGTTGAACGACAGCACGATCAGCACCAGCGTGACGCCCGGGATGAAGAAGTACGTCGGGTCGGTCTGGGAGTAGTTGACCGAGTCCGACAGCAGGTTGCCCACAGTCGGCGTGGTCGACGGATCGACGCTGACGCCGAGGTAGGCCAGCGCCGCCTCTTCGGCGACATAGGTGGGCAGGATGATCGTCGAGTAGACGAGCATCGGCGCGCGCAGGTTGGGCAGGAGCTCCTTCCACAGGATGCGCCTGCTGCGCGCGCCCAGCGATCGAGCAGCCTCGACGAACTCGCGCTCGCGCAGCGACAGCACCTCGGCGCGGATGATGCGAGCGAAGTACGGCCAGCCGAAGACGGCGAACACCAGGATCAGGTAGATGATCACCCGGGTGTTCTTCGCCGGCTGGCCGATGAACAGCGGCGACAGCGCGAGCAGCATCAGCAGCTGCGGGAACGCCAGGATGATGTCCATGACGCGTCCGAGCGAGCCGTCGGCCCACTTGCCGAAATAGCCCGCCGCCAGGCCGGCCGCCACGCCGAGCGCGACGGTCACGACGGTCGCCGCCAGCGCGATGCTGAGGTCCAGCGTTATGCCGAGAAAGACGCGAGATAGCAGATCGGTGCCGCTCGCCGGGACGACGCCCAACCAGTGTTTGGCGCTGACGCCGCCGAAGTGGCCGGTGGGGATCGAGCCGAGCCCCTGCACGAGGTCCGGGTGCGGCGTCGACGGGTCAATGAGGTGGAACGCGTGCAGGATCGGGGCGAGGATCGCCATCAGGACGATGACGATGACGACGACCAGCGCCGCGACGGTGATCTTGTCGCGGGTGATCCGATGCCAGGCGATCTGCGCCGGCGAGCGACCCTCGATGTCGCTGGATGCGCCGGTCGGGTCCTCGGAGGGTTCGACGAAGGACTCGATCTCGCTGACCGGCACCGACATCGCAGCGCTGCGCCCCCTTCGACAGTCGAGCCAGATGGCGGTGTGCCCGGCCGCTCCCTACACGCTTGTGGCTAGCGTCGGACGCTATTACGTCACGGAACGACACTGGCTGGGGGGGTCAGGTTGTCGCCAGATCGTGACCGTCCCGCGATCGACTTTGCCCGGAGGGTGACAGGGCCTTCACGCAACTGGAAGGTGTCCTTCACATCGCCAGGGCCGCGCGGACCAGCGGCAGGAGCTGCCGGTTGGTGCCGAGCCACCCCAGGGCGTCGAGGTCCGGCGCACCGACCCAGCACAGCCGGGCGTGCTCGCGGGCCACCGGCGTCGCGTCCGGCGTGCTCAGACTGCATCGGTACAGGCGCAGCCGGCCCGGCACCGGCTCGGGCAGCTGCAACGGCACGTCGTCCCCGAGCCGCTCGTGCACGGCCACGTCGACGCCGAGCTCCTCGCGGATCTCGCGCACCAGGGCCGCGGTGGGCTTCTCGCCAGGCTCCACCTTGCCGCCAGGGAACTCCCAGCAGTCCGCGAGTTCAGCCGGGTAGGAGCGCTGCGCGGCGAGCACGCGCCGCGCCTGCACGATCGCGGCAGCGACGACCAGCACTGTCAGCCGGCCGGCGCCGCGGTGCTGATGGCGGCCAGCTCGCGTTGCAGCGACCTGATCGTCCGTCGCCGCGACACGAACCGATGCTTGCGCTCCAGCGTGACTAGCACGCCTGCGCCGGTCTCGACCAGGTAGGCCGTGACCTCTGCCGGAAGCATGGCTACGGCGTCACGGACCTGGGATGGCTGCGCTTGCACGATCGCGGCCACTCGCAGGGTGCGCGGCATCAGCGCCGGTCACGCAGGAACGGAAGGCTCTCGCGAACCTGGCGCACCTGCTCGGACGTCACGTCAGCGACGAGAACCGCCTCGCCGATCGAGGCCTCGGCGAGCGTCCGCCCGAGCGGATCGATGATCGCGCTGTCGCCCACGTGATTGAGCTCGTTCACCGCGCCGACGCGGTTGGCGCCCAGTACGTACGCCTGGTTCTCGATGGCGCGAGCCCGCAGCAGCGTCCGCCAGTGCTCGCGGCGCGGTTCGGGCCAGTTCGCCACGACCAGGTACAGATCCGTGTCCTGCGCGAGCGCCCAGAACTCGTCGGCGAACCGCAGGTCGTAGCAGACGAAGACGCTGGTCCGCAGTCCTTCGACGTCAACCGTCAGGAACTCGGTGCCGGCCTCGTAGTGCTGGTCCTCGCCGGAGTACCCGAAGGGGTGGATCTTCGCGTAGCGGTGCACCGTGCCGTTCGGACCGGCGAGCACCGCGACGTTGCGCGCGCGGCCGTTCGGCTCCCACTGGGCAATCGAGCCCGCGAGCCAGGCACCGTGCTCGCGGGCCTGGTCGACGAGGAACAGCTCGTTCGGGCCGCCTGGCTGCTCGGCGATGCGCTCAGGACGCATCGAGAAGCCGGTCGCGTACATCTCGGTGACCGCGATCAACCGGGCGTCCGCCGACGCTGCCTGCGCGATCAGCGGTACGAGCCGCTTGCGCGTCGACTCGGCGTCCTCCCACACGATGTCGTGCTGGATCGCGGCAACCTTCATGACAGAACCTCCAGCCGGGTGAGCGCTTCGGCCAGCAACTCCGGCCGCTTGCAGAATGCGAAGCGCACGTACCGGTCGCCGGCGTCGGAGTCGTAGAAGACGCTGCTGGGTATGGCGACGACTCGCTTCTCGCCGGGCAGCGCACGGCAGAACTCGACGCCGTCGGCGTGCACGTCGGCAGTTGCGAAATAGGTCGCCTGCGGCCTGATCACGTCGTAGCCGAGCTTGTCCAGGCCGTCGCAGAGGATGTCGCGCTGGGCCCGCAGCTGCGCGGCGATGCCTCGGTAGTAGGCGTCGGGCAGCCCCAGACCGAGCGCGATCGCGGGCTGGAACGGGCCGCCGTTGACGTAGGTGAGGAACTGCTTCACCGTGCGCACCGCTGCCACGAGCTCCGGCGGCGCGCAGACCCAGCCGATCTTCCAGCCGGTGACGCTGAACGTCTTGCCGCCACTGGAGATCGTGACGGTTCGCTCTCGCATGCCGGGCAGCGTCGCGATCGGGACGTGCCCGCCGTCGAACACGAGATGTTCGTACACCTCGTCGGTGACGACGATCAGGTCGTGCTCGATCGCGAGATCGGCCACGAGTTGCAGCTCGGCACGATCGAACACCTTGCCGGTCGGGTTGTGCGGCGTGTTCAGCAGGATCAGCTTGGTGCGGTCGGTGACCGCGCGGCGCAGCTCGTCCGGGTCGAATGCCCAGCCGGCGCCGTCGCGCCGCAGCGTCACGACCCGGCGCCGCGCACCGGACAGCGCGATGCATGCGGCGTACGAGTCGTAGTACGGCTCGAACGTCACGACTTCGTCTGCTGCGTCGACCAGGCCGAGCAGCGCCGCAGCGATGGCCTCGGTGGCGCCCGCGGTGACGAATACCTCGGCGTCAGGATCGAACTGCAGGCCGTAGAACCGTTGCTGGTGCGCGGCGATGGCCCGGCGGAGCTCGGGGATGCCGGGACCGGGCGGGTACTGGTTGTGCTTGCCGTCGCGGATCGCGGCGACGGCCGCCTCGAGCACGTCCTCGGGACCGTCGGTGTCCGGGAAGCCCTGCCCGAGATTGACGCTTCCGGTCGCCACCGCGCGCGCCGACATCTCGGCGAAGATCGTCGTGCCGAATCCCTGCATTCGCGCGACGAGCGGTTCCACAGCAGTCACGAGCCGAGCCTACGGGCCGGAGTCGGGCCGCTGCGCGGTCACTCCAGACGGACCCTCGGGTCGACTACCGCGTACAGGATGTCGACGATGATGTTCGCCACGATGATGAAGAAGGCGGCGAAGAGCACGATCGCGAGAATCTTCGGTAGGTCCTCGTTGGTCACCGCGGTCGCGGCTGCCCTGCCGATGCCGGGCAGGCTGTAGATCGACTCGGTGAGCACGGCGCCGCCGAGCAGCCCGCCGAGATCCAGACCGAAGATCGTCACGATCGGCGTGATGGCGGCGCGCAATCCGTGCTTGAGCGTCACGGTTCGCCGCGGCAGGCCCTTGGCGGTCGCGGTACGGATGAAGTCCTCACCCATGGTCTCGATCATGTTGGCGCGGGTGAGCCGGACGTAGCTGGCGCCGAAGACGAGTGCGAGGGTGATCCACGGCAGGATGAAGTTCTTGAGCCAGGCGATCGGCCCAGCCCCGTCCCATGGGAACGCTGGAGCCTGCCCCGAGGTGTAGGGCAGCCAGTGCCAGTTCGTGTTGACCATCAGGATCAGCGTGAGCCCGATGAGCGGGACGGGCAGCGAGACACCCAACGCCGAGGCGCCCACCGCGAGCCGGTCGACCAGCTTGCCTCGGTTGAGCCCGGCCACGATGCCCAGCGCCACCCCGCAGACGAGCCAGATGACGGCAGCGCCGACCGCGAGCGAGATCGTGTACGGCAGCGCCGCCTTGATCACGTTCCAGACGAACTGGTTGTCCTGATAGGAACGACCGAAGCACGGCCACGCGCAGTGGTATCGGCCGTCGGGCGGACCCATCTCGCGGCCCGCGACCAGGCCCTTCATGTACTCCCAGTACTGCGTGACGATCGGCTTGTCGAGACCGAGCGCGATCTTGATCTGGGCGATGCGCTCGGGCGTGCAGCTCTTGCCACACGAGTCCGCGGCCGGGTTGGACGGAGCGATGGTGAACAGCGCGAACGTCACGATGCTCGTCGCGATGAGCAACGCGATCAGCGCGACGAACCGACGAATCAAGAACTTGGCCATCGTGGTCGGGTTGGGCCGGCCCTTGCGGGCCGGCCCAACTCCTTCCTCCTACTCGTTTCCGTTGACCGACGGACTCGCGTTCCTTACGGTGAGACGCCGATCGTGTTCAGATCCGGCAGGCTCCAGATCGACGAGACACCCGCGTTGTGGATCTTCGACCCGACCAGCGTCGGGTTGAGGCTCGCCTGAACCGGAATCAGCGGCCAGTTCGTGGTCTGGATCTGGTTCGCCAGGTCCGCGAACTGCTTGTCGAGCGTCGCCGGGGCGGCCGTGGAGCCCGCCAGATCGGAGATCTGCTTCGCGGTCGTCGCGTCGAAGTACTTGGAGAAGTTGTTCGTGCTCCAAGTCTTCATCGAGCTGTCCGCACCAAGGATCGGCGGGACAACCGAGGCCTGCGTCGGCCAGTCCGAGCACCAGCCGGCCATGCCCATCGCGGCCGGGCCCGGGTCGGTACGCAGTGACGGGTAGTAGCCCTTCGTCGGGATGCTCTTCAGGTTGATGGTGATCCCGATCTTCTTCAGGTCACTTTGCACCTGCACACCGACGGCGTGCTGTACCGGACGACCCGCCGACACGCTGTAGTCCAGCGTCTTCGGGAAGTCCTTGCCCTGCAGCAGGGCCTGGGCGGCGGCAGTGTCGCCCGTGTCCTTCAGGCCAAGGTTCGCCGGGACGAATCCACGGACGTTCGAAGGCATGAACGAGGTCGGGATCGAGCCGAACAGCTGCCCGTTCATCGCCGTGATGACTGCTTGCCGGTTGATCGCCAACGCGATCGCATGGCGCACGTCGGCGTCCTTGATCTTCAACTCGTTGAGGTACAGGTAGAAGACACACGGACCCGCACCGTTGACGAATCGCGACTTGACGTCCGGCTGGCGCAACTTCGCCAGGTCGCCGGCCTGCAGGTCACTGGAGTTGTCGATGCTCAGCGCGGTCTGGTCGTCGCCCTGGTTGGCGATCAACCGCTGGCTGATCGTCTCCGGAGCGATGTTCATCGTGATGACGAACTTGTCTGGCAGGGCCGGCCGGTTCGGGTCGGTGGCCGGGTCCCAGTTCGGGTTGCGCACCAGGATGAGCTGCTTGTCCGGCGTGTACTTCTGGATCATGTACGGCCCGGACGACACGACCTCGTGGTCGTAGTCCTGCTTGGTGTCCTTGGCCTTCGGCACCGGCGCGCTGTAGAACAGCGACCACATCCAGTCCGAGTCCGGCTGCGCGCCGGTGAAGTGGAACACGATCGTGTAGTCGTCCGGAGTCTGGACCGAGGTCAGGTCCTTGTTCGGGTCCTTGTAGGGGCCCTTGTAGTTGTTCGAGTTGACCAGCGTGTCGGTCGGGTAGGTCGCGCCGTCCTTGTAGATGTCCTGCGCGAACTGCCGCTCGATGTTGTATTTGATGTCTTTCGCCGTGATCGGCGAGCCGTCCTGGAACTTCAGGCCGTGCTTGATCTTGTAGGTCCAGGTCTTGCCACCGTCAGAGGCAACGCCGAGGCTCTCCGCGAGGTCCGGCTGGATCGACGGGGTCTCACCCGGGGTGTCCTTGATGACGGTCAGCGTCCGGTAGATCAGCTTGCCGACGTCGCCGGAGTTGGTGACGTAGTTCTGCACCGGGTCCAGGTGGTCGAAGTCGGCCTGCTGGAGAAGATTGACCGTGCCGCCCTTGGTCGTGTAGCCGCCGTTGATGATGGCGGGACCGGTCCCTCCGGCCGACGACGATGTCGATGTCGACGGCGCTGGATTCGTGCCGGTGCCTTCGGTCTTCTTCTTGCTGCTGGAGCATGCCGCGATCACCATGATCGCTGCTGTGGCCGCAGCCGCTGCGATGAGCGGTCTCCGACGATTCATATGGATCTCCATTCCTCTCTGGATACCTCGGCAGCCTTGGCGCCAGGGTCTGATCACTGTTGCGGAGCGGGTCTATTTGGTCAGTTGCGGCTCGCACGGGGGTCGAGGGCGTCGCGGACCGCGTCGCCGAAGAGATTGAATGCGAGCACCGTGAGCAGCAGCGCCACGCCGGGCACCAACATGAACCACGGGTCGACCTGATACCAGCTCTCGTGCTGTGCCTCGTTGAGCATCTGCCCCCAGGACGGCGTGGGATCCCGCACGCCTGCCCCGAGGAACGACAGCGCCGCCTCGGCGGTGATGTTCGTCGGGATCAACAGCGTCGCGTAGACGAGCACGACGGTGACCACGTTCGGAATGATCTCGCGCATGACGATGCGCCTCGGCCCCGCGCCGAGCGCGCGCGCCGCCTCGACGTACTCGCGTTCACGCAGGCTCAGCACCTGGCCGCGCACGATCCTGCCGAGGTAGGGCCAGCCGAAGAATCCGAGGATCAAGACGAGCGAGACGATCGGCAGGGTGCTGCCCTTGCCGAGGAACGTAGTACCGAGCCGGTCCTGCAAGATCGGCGTAAGGGTCAGGATGAGCAGCAGCTGCGGGAAGGCCAGCAGCAGGTCCATGAACCGGCTGATGATCGAGTCGATCGGCCCGCGGAAGTAGGCGGCTACCGCGCCGAGCACCGTCCCGAGCACGACCGACATGGCCGTGGCGAGCAACGCGATGGTCAGCGAGACGCGCGCGCCGTAGACCAGGCGGGCGAAGATGTCGCGACCGTTCACCGGTGAGATACCGAGCCAGTGCGATCCGCCCGGGAACTTGTAGGCCTTCAGCGGCATGCCGGGAACCTCGCTGAGGTCCAAGCTGCCCTGCGAGATCAGCTGGTTGTTCACCGTCAGCGGGCCGTGGCCCTCGATCGCTGTGAGGACCGGCGCCAAGATCGCCACCAGGATAAGCAGCACGATGAAGCCGAAACTGGCCATCGCGACCTTGCTCTGCCGGATGCGCCGCCATGCCAGCTGGTAGGGCGACTTGCCCTCGATCTCCTTGGCTACCGCCTCTTCCGGCAGACCGGCATCGGCTGTAACGAGGATCGAGTCGAGCTCGCCGGTGGGCATGGTCATCTTGCGGCGAACCTCCCCGGACCGATCACGCGTGAGTGGTGCGATTACACAGCTTGTGGCTAGCGAGGGACGTTATCCGCCGCTACCGGACCCGGCCGTCCCTGCATCGAGGTTGTCGCCAGATCGTGACCGTTCCGCAATGAGTGTTCTCGGGGCGTCCGCTGGCCTTGTGCCGACTATGTCCTGAGTGCGCGAGTGCCACTGGCCCAAGCGTGTCACGACCGCCGCTCAGCGGATGCTGCGAGGCCCGCGGGCGCGCTGCTTTTCGCGATCTTGCGCCGACAGTCGCACCTTGCGGATGCGCACCGCCGCGGGGGTGACCTCGGCGCATTCGTCCTCGCGGCAGAAGTCCAGAGCTTGCTCCAACGAGAGCTGCCGGTACGGGATCAGCCGCACGAGTTCGTCGCCGGTCGACGAGCGGACGTTGCTCAGCTTCTTCTCCCGCGTCGGGTTGACGTCCATGTCGTCCGAGCGGGCGTTCTCGCCCACGACCATGCCCTCGTAGACCTCGGTGCCGGGGCCGACGAACATCGTGCCGCGCTCCTGCAGGTTGAACAGCGCGTACGGCGTGACGACGCCCGCGCGGTCGGCGACGAGCGATCCGGTCGGGCGGGTGCGCAGCTCGCCGGCCCACGGCTCGTAGTGGTCGAAGACGTGGTGCATCAGGCCGGTGCCGCGCGTCTCGGTGAGGAACTCGGTACGGAAGCCGATCAGGCCGCGCGCGGGAACCCGGTACTCCATCCGGACCCAGCCGGTGCCGTGGTTGACCATCTGCTCGAGCCGGCTCTTGCGCATGCCGAGCAGCTGGGTGACGACACCGACGTAGTCCTCGGGGATGTCGATCGTGAGTGCCTCGACGGGCTCGTGCACGTTGCCGTCGACGATCCGGGTGACGACCTGCGGCTTGCCGACGGTGAGTTCGAAGCCCTCGCGGCGCATGAGCTCGACGAGTACCGCCAGTTGCAGCTCGCCTCGTCCCTGCACTTCCCAGGTGTCGGGTCGCTCGGTCACGAACACCCGTAGCGAGACGTTGCCGACCAGCTCGGCGTCGAGACGGTTCTTCACCAGACGCGCGGTCAACTTTGCGCCCGACTGCCCCGCGAGGGGTGACGTATTGATGCCGATCGTCATCGAGATCGACGGCTCGTCGACGGTGATCAACGGCAGCGGCCGCGGGTTGTCGGGATCGGTGAGCGTCTCGCCGATCGTGATCTCGTCGATGCCCGCGATCGCGATGATGTCGCCCGGGCCGGCCTCGTCGGCGGGTACCCGCTCGAGAGCCTCGGTCATCAGCAGCTCGCTGATCTTGACGCGCTGCATGGTGCCGTCGGTGCGGCACCAGCCGACGATCTGCCCGCGCGCGATCCGTCCATTGTGGACGCGGCAGAGCGCGAGCCGGCCGAGGTACGGCGACGCGTCGAGGTTCGTCACGTGCGCTTGCAACGGCGCGTCCTCGTCGTACGTCGGCGGCGGAATCGTCGTGAGCATCGTGGCGAAGAGCGGCTGCAGATTCTCCTCGACGGGCATCGCGCCGTCTGCCGGGCGGGTCAGCGACGCTCGTCCGGCCCGTGCCGACGCGTACACGATCGGGAACTCGATCTGGTGCTCGTCGGCATCCAGATCCAGGAACAGCTCGTAGGTCTCGTCGACGACTTCGGCAATGCGCGCGTCCGGCCGGTCGACCTTGTTGACCACGAGGACGACGGGCAGCTTCTTCTCCAGCGCCTTGCGCAGCACGAACCTGGTCTGCGGCAGCGGGCCCTCGGATGCGTCGACGAGCAACAGGACACCGTCGACCATCTCCAGCCCGCGTTCGACCTCACCGCCGAAGTCCGCATGGCCTGGCGTGTCGATGATGTTGATGGTCACCCGCTCACCGTCCGGCGTCTTGTAGTCGACCGCCGTGTTCTTCGCGAGGATCGTGATGCCCTTCTCGCGCTCGAGGTCCATCGAGTCCATGACGCGCTCGTTGACGTCACCGGTGTCGGCCTGGTGCGCGGTGAACGCGCCGGACTGCCAAAGCATCGCGTCGACCAGCGTCGTCTTGCCGTGGTCGACATGAGCGACGATGGCAACGTTGCGCAGGTCGTGGCGGAACATGACGCCTCGATTCGTCAGAAGTGGCTCTTCGCGCGACGCGGACGGTGCTCGCCGCGCTGCGGGCGGCGCGGTGCGTGCCGCGTCCCGTTCTGCGACGTGGCCGAGTTCCGCCGACCGGATGCTGCATGCTGCGGGCGAACCGGCGCTCGCCGCTCGACGAGCGGCTGCCCGGACGCTTTGCGCGCACCGGTGATCGTCGCGACCACGTCGTCGCCGGGCGTGACGTCGCGCTGCTCGGCCTGCACTCCGGCGTCGCTCAGCATGCGACGCACGACGCGCTCCTGGTCGGGCGTCGCGAACAGGACGACCACGCCGGCCCGCCCGGCGCGCGCCGTACGGCCCGAGCGGTGCAGGTAGTCCTTGCTGTCCTGGGGTGGGTCGACATGCACGACAAGCGAGACGTCGTCGATGTGGATGCCCCGGGCGGCGACGTCGGTCGCCACCAGCGCCGGCACACTGCCGTCGCGGAAGGCGGCGAGCGCGCGATTGCGCTGCGCCTGCGTGCGTCCACCGTGCAGGGCACCAGCCGGCACGCCGACCCGGCCGAGCTGGCGGGCGAGACGGTCGGCGCCGTGCTTGGTACGCACGAACAGCAAGGTGCGCTCGGGTCGTCCGGCGATCTCGGCGACGACGCCGAACTTCGACTCGTGCGGAGCGCGGAACACATGGTGGGTCATCGTGTCGACCGACGCCGTGGCCGAGCTGAGCGCGTGGACCGCGGGGTCGGTCAGGTAGTTGTCGACGAGCGTGGCGACGTCGCCGTCCAAGGTCGCGGAGAAGAGCAGCCGCTGTCCGTTGCGAGGCGTCATGTCGAGTAGCTGGCGAACGACCGGCAGGAAGCCCAGGTCGGCCATGTGGTCGGCCTCGTCGAGTACGACCACCTCGACGTCGGACAGCACGCAGGACCGTCGCTCGATGAGATCGACGAGCCGCCCGGGTGTCGCAACCAGCACGTCGACGCCGCGTTCGAGCGCGGTGATCTGCTTGCCGATCGGCATGCCTCCGGCGACGATCCGCACCTGCACACCGCGCGAGTCGGCAAGCGGCGCAATCGCGTCGCCGACCTGCATCGCGAGCTCGCGGGTCGGGACGAGCACCAGCCCGCGGGGCCGGCGTGGCGCGCTGCGCGACCCTTCGAGCCGGGTGATCAGTGGCAGCCCGAACGCGAGCGTCTTGCCGGAGCCGGTGGCGGCGCGGCCGAGCAGGTCGCGCCCGGCGAGCACGTCCGGAATGGTCGCTGCCTGGATCGGGAACGGCGTCTCGATTCCGGCGCGGTGAAGGGCGCTGACGAGGCTGGGTGCGAGGCCCAGGTCGGCGAATCCGGGGAGGTTGTCGGTGGGCACGATGCTTACGGGCAGGTCATCCCAAATGGATCGGGAAGCGGTCGAACGGGACACGGTCGAGCGCGGACGGCTCGAGCCGGTATTTGTACGGCGGCGCGGCAGAGCAGCGCTGGCTTGCCTGGACATGGTGAATTCCTTCGGGACACGGCACGTCCCGGCAATCCACGATCAGATCCTGGTACGAGCCCGACGTGACTTCGCACGTCGTTGCGGTTGGCGCGAAATCCGCGCCGCTGGTTTGACTGACACCGGGGCGGTTGGCCCGGCAACTTGATCCAGTCTACCTGCTCACGGGCCCGGGCCGGACCAGCCGAGGCCGCGCCCGTCGGATCGCGCCCCGCAGGCACCACGCCCACAGGCCGACCAGGGTCGTCGCGCCGGCCACGCCGAGGGCAGCCGCCGTCGGGTCCCAGTGGGCGGGCAACGGGATCACGTCGCTCGTGTCGACGTTGTAGACCACCCGGTGCCGCGTACCGAGCTTCCACCGGTAGATGCCCAGCAGGTCGCGCGCGACGACCCGTTTGTCGTCGCTCGTGAACGTCCCGCCGGTGATGCACAGGCGCTGCTGGCAGGTGTGCGTCGTGACCAGGAAGCTGCCGCGCACGCCGGACGGGACGTGGTTGATGTGGCTCACCAGGCGATCGACGCCGAGGCCGACCGTCACCAGGCAGATGACCGGGAGGACGGCCCAGAACAGCGCGGCGGCCAGCGTCGTGCGCCATCCGCCGAATCGCCGCGGGCGCCGGCCAAGGGACGCGGCGGGCGGGGCGGCTGCGGTCACGCCGCAATCATCGCAGCCACGCCGCGGGCGCCACGCCGGTGACCGGAGTCAGCTGCGCGCGCGTCGGTGC
>WNGI01001237.1_pt1 | contig 20893 bp, 21 predicted proteins | sample 5400621 | NCBI WGS metagenome assembly WNGI01 (sample SAMN13153374, study PRJNA577476) | soil metagenome | isolation source: 20 cm soil or saprolite under Garry oak tree replicate 1 | place: USA:California | collected 2016-06-15
CCGACCTCCTTGGTCGCGTTCGCGAACATCGGGACCGGCCCGATGTCGATCATCTGGTGGACCGCCGGCGTCAGCGGGATCGAGGCGCCGGCCATCTCGGCGATCCGCGGGCTCCAGACGCCGCAGGCGACGACCACGACCTCGGCCTCGATCGATCCGGCGTCGGTGTGGACGCGCCGCACTCGGCCGGCCTCGACGTCGATACCCGTTACCTCGACGCTGGCGGCGACCGTCAGGGCACCCATCTCCTGGGCCTTCTGGCGCATGAGCGTTCCGGCCTGGAGCGAGTCGACGATCCCGACGCCCGGCGTGTAGAAGCCGCCGAGGATGACGGTCTCGTCGATGAACGGGACCATCGCCTTGACCTCGGCGGGTGTGAGCAGGCGGCTGCCCTCAATGCCCCAGGAGGTCGATGACGCCATCCGGCGCTTCAGCTCATCCATCCTCTCCGGCGTCCGGGCGACCTCGATGCCGCCGGTCTCGTCATAGACGCCGAGCTCCCGGTACTGGCGGGCGCTCTCGATGGTGAACGCGGCCATTTCCTTGCCGTGATCCGTCAGGAAGATGAAGTTCGACGCGTGGCCGGTTGAGCCGCCGGGGTTCGGCAGCATGCCCTTCTCGATGAGGACGATGTCGTGCCAGCCGAGCCGGGCGAGGTGGTAGGCCATGCTGTTGCCGACGATACCGGCGCCGATGATGACGATGCGAGCCTTGTCGGGGAGCGGACTCATGCGCGGGTTCCTCCGGGCCACTGGGCCGATCGTCGGTGGCGGTTCGATCGTGTCGGGCAGGCCGAGAGTATCGCTCGCGGCCGTCGGTCTCGTCACGGATCCGGCCACATGGACGGGCGATCTGCCCGGGCCGTGGGACATGCGTTGACGGCGCCACGGGGCCCGACCATCCTCCTCGCGAGCCGCATCGTCACCTGAGGAACCCGTGCCGAGCCTGTTCATCGACGGCCAGTGGGTCTCGCCCGAGTCCGGCGCGACTAGCCAGGTCGTCAACCCGTCCGACGCAACGGTCGTCGAGACCGTCGATATCGCCGACCACGGCGACGTGCAGCGAGCCATCTCGGCCGCCCGGCACGCCTTCGACGCGACCGACTGGCCGCGGGCGCCCGCGGCGCATCGATCCGACCTCCTGACCCGCGCCGCGGATCTCATCGAGCGCGACCGGGACCCCATCGCCCGGGCCGAGACGCTCAACACCGGCAAGGCGCTCCGCGAGAGCGGATACGACGTCGACGATGTCATCAAGGTCTTCCGCTACTACGCCCGTCTCGCCTGCGCCGACCCGAGCCGCGTCGTCGCCGTCGGCAACCCGGACGTCGTCTCGCGGATCGTCCACGAGCCGCTCGGGGTGTGCGGGCTCATCGGGCCGTGGAACTACCCGCTTCTCCAGATGAGCTGGAAGGTCGCCCCCGCGATCGCCGCCGGCGACACGATGGTGCTCAAGCCGGCCTCGCTGACCCCGCTGACCACGATCATCCTCGTCGAGCTGCTCGAGGAGGCGGGCGTGCCCGCGGGTGTCGTCAACCTCGTCCTCGGGCCGGGCGGGCGGGTCGGCGAGGCGCTCGCGGCGAGCCCGGATGTCGACATGGTCTCGCTGACCGGCGGGCTGGAAGCCGGGCGGCGGATCCTCGCGGCGTCGGCCGTAAACGTAAAACGAGTCGCGCTGGAGCTCGGCGGCAAGAGCCCCAACATTGTCTTCGCCGACGCCGACTTCGAGACAGCGGTCGACAACGCGCTGACGGCGGCATTCGTCCACAGCGGCCAGGTCTGCTCGGCCGGCTGCCGGCTGATCGTCGAAGGATCGATCCACGACCGATTCGTCGAGGAGCTCGGCCGGCGGGCCGACCGTATCCGTGTCGGACCGGGCCTGGACGAGCGAACCGAGACCGGCGCCCTCATCTCGGCCGACCATCGAGCCAAGGTCGAGCGCTACATCCGGACCGGGATCGACGAGGGCGCCCGACTGGTTGCCGGCGGCGGCCGGCCCACCGAGCCCGACCTCGAGGCCGGCTTCTATGTCCGGCCGACCGTGTTTGCCGATTGCACGGCCGACATGACGATCATCCGCGAGGAGATCTTCGGCCCTGTCGTCACCGTCGAACGCTTCACGACCGAAGATGAGGCCATCCGCCTCGGCAACGACACGACTTACGGCCTGTCCGGAGCGGTCTGGACGGCCGATCCGGCACGCGCCCAGCGCGTCGCTGTCGCGCTCCGCCACGGGACGGTCTGGATCAACGACTACAACACCTACATCCCGGAGGCGGAGTGGGGCGGCTTCAAGCAGTCCGGGATCGGGCGCGAGCTTGGCCCGACCGGTCTCGACGAGTACCGCGAGATCAAGCACGTGTACGAGAACACGAAGCCGGGGCCGACCGGCTGGTTCGGCGGCTGAGGGCAGCACATCGAAGGGTCTGTCGAAGGACGCGCAGTTGGTGTACCGTCGCCCGCACCTGTTGCCGTCACCAAGCGGGGAGCCGTGCCGTGACCGTCGCCGTCGAGACGCCCGCCGCAAATTCGACCCGGGCCGACCCTGGTGTCCGGCCGACGATCGCGGTCCGGAACCTCTGGAAAGCCTTCGGCCCGGCGGAGCACAAAATCGTCGGGACCCCGAACGCGAATCTTCCGAACGCCGACCTTCGGGCCAAGCTCGAGACGACCGCCGCCGTTCGCGACGTCTCGTTCGATGTCCAGCCGGGCGAGATCTTCGTCGTCATGGGCCTGTCCGGCAGTGGCAAGTCGACCCTGATTCGCTGCCTGACCCGGCTTATCGAACCGACCGCCGGCGAGATCCTCCTCGACGGCGAGGACATCCGCAAGGCGGACCAGTCACGGCTCCGGGAGCTGCGGCGACACCGCTTCGCGATGGTCTTCCAGCACTTCGGGCTACTGCCGCATCGGCGGGTGATCGACAACGTGGCGTTCGGACTGGAGATCCGCGGCGACGCGAAGGCCGCCCGACTCGAGCGCGCCCGCCAGATGTGCGATCTCGTCGGCCTCGGGGCGCTCGGCGAGAGCTACCCGGACCAGCTGTCCGGTGGCCAGCAGCAGCGCGTCGGCCTGGCCCGGGCCCTGGCCGTGGATCCGGAGGTCATGTTCTTCGACGAGCCGTTCAGTGCTCTCGATCCGCTCATCCGGCGGGACATGCAGAACGAGGTCATCCGGCTCCACAAGGAAGTCGGCAAGACGATGATCTTCATCACCCACGACCTCGCCGAGGCGCTCAAGCTCGGCGACCACATCGTGATCATGCGCGACGGAGCGATCGTCCAGTCCGGTCGGCCGGAGGAAGTCGTCGGGGCGCCCGCCGACGACTACGTTGCGGACTTCATTCACGACGTGCCCAAGGCCAACGTTCTGACCCTCCGCTGGGTCATGCGCCCGGCAGGTCCTGACGATCCGCTCGACGGGCCGCAGTTCCCCGCGGCGACCCTTATCCGCGACACGCTTCACGTCGCCGCCGCGACCGACAAGCCGATCCGCGTCGTCGACGGCGGGGTCCTGGCGGGCGTCGTCGATCGAGCCCAGATCCTCGAGGCAGTGGCCGGCCGCGACGAAACGACAGGTCGGGCCGGCGCAGAGGCGGGTGAGACCGCCGTCGACCGATGACCGCCATCAGCCTGCCCGCCGTCCGGAGGGTCGATCCGCGAGTCGCCCGCCGCTACGGTCTGGTCGGCCTCGTCGTGATCGCGATCGTCCTCTACCTGGTCTTCCGGGACACGGCACTCCTGCCCCTGGACCAGAGCAATCCGATCTTTCTGACCATCAACGGTGCCCGCGACTGGATCCGCGACAACTACAACACGAACCCCGTTCTCAAGGTCCTCAGCCTCATCCGCCAACCGGTCGGCTGGCTGACGAGCTCGATCATCGACGTCCTCGCCTATGTCGGCTGGCTCGGGATCGTCGGTGCCGCGATCGCTTTTGGCTGGCTCGTCGGCGGCTGGCGCTACGCGCTTCTTGCGCTCAGCGGTCTGCTCGTGCTGGGCGCGCTCGGTCTGTGGGATCTCAGCATGGCGACCTTGGGCCTCACGGTCTCGGCGGTCATCATCTCGCTCCTGATCGGCGTGCCGTTGGGCATCCTCGCCGCGCGAAACGACCTGTTCCAGCGTCTCATCAGCCCGGTTCTCGACGTGATGCAGATCATGCCGACCTTCGCGTACCTGGCGCCGATGGCGCTGCTCTTCGGCATCGGCGAGGCAGGATCCGTCATCGCGACCCTCATCTACGCAATGCCGGCGGCGATCCGGATCACGGCTCTCGGGATCCGGCGAGTGCCACCGGCGACCGTCGAGGCCTCCGAATCGCTCGGCGCGACCGGGCTTCAGACGCTCCTCAAGGTCCAGCTTCCGCTCGCTCGACGGGTCATCGGCCTGGCGGTCAACCAGACGATCATGCTGGCGCTCGGAATGGTCGTGATCACGGTGCTGATCGACGCCCCCGGCCTCGGCGTGCCGATCATTCGCGCCCTCGAGCACAACAACGTCGGCGCCGGGTTCGACGCGGGCGTGGCGATCGTCGTCCTCGCGATCCTTCTCGATCGGCTGACGGAGCGCGCTAGCACCGTAGCTGATCCCAGGGCCTCGATACCCCCCGGCGGAGCGCGACCGGCCGTCGATCGGGCCGTCGCGACCCGGCGCCGACGCATCCGGCGGGCAACCATCGCCGGGGTCGCGATCGCAGCGATCTTCGTGAGCCTCCAGATCCCGGCGGACTTCCCAGACGCAGTCACGCTGTCGCTGGCGGGACCCGTCAACGACATCGTCCACTGGATCAAGACCAACCTCTACTGGCTGACGGACGCCGTCAACACCGTGTTCGCCGGCGGCTTCCTCAACCCGTTCCAGAACATCCTCACGAGCAGCCCGTGGTGGCTGGTCGTGGGCGTCGTGCTCGGTCTGTCGACGGTGGTCTCCGGGATCCGCCCGGCCATCGTTGCGACGGCCTGCCTGCTGCTGATCGCCCTCCTGGGCGTCTGGGAGGACAGCATGGTCACCCTTGCGAGCGTCCTCGTTGCAACCGTGATCGCGCTCCTGGTTGGCCTGGTCCTCGGGATCCTGTCCGCCCGGAGCAACCGCGTGTCGGCGGCCCTTCGGCCGCTCCTCGACTTCGCCCAGACGATGCCCTCGTTCGTATACCTCCTGCCGGCCGTCGCCCTCTTCGGTCCGGGTCGGCTGACCGCGATCGTCGCCGCCGTGATCTACGGCGTGCCACCGGTGGTCCGTCTGGTCGAGGCGGGACTTCGCTCCGTTCCCGCGACGATCGTCGAAGCGGCGACCGCGTCCGGCGCCACGGAACGGCAGCTCCTCTTCAAGGTCCGCCTGCCGGTGTCCGCCCAGGCTCTCCTGCTCGCGGCCAACCAGGGGATCATCATGGTCCTCGCGATGGTCGTAGTGGGTGCCCTCGTCGGTGCCGGGGCCCTCGGCTACCTGGTGCTGGCTGGCCTTGCCCAGGGCGAGGACTACGGCAAAGGTCTCATCGCCGCCATTGCCATCGTCCTTCTCGGGATCATGCTCGACCGGATCACCCAGGGCGCCGGGAGCCGGCGACCGCGGGTCCACCGGGCAGCAGGTTGACGGGTGGCGGATGATGCGCAGGCATCCCGCGGATGGTGACGAGGGGCCGTCGCCACGGGACCCAGGAGGAGTGCGGGCCGATCGCCGATCGGCCGGGTATCGCAGGGCTGTCGCGTGGCGGCGACGTCAGTGGGAGTCATCGATGGTGAAGAGAGACAGCAAGCTGGCTCGATTGGGTGTGGCGATCGCCGTCGCCGCGATCGTCCTCGGCGCATGCAGCAGTCGCGGAGGCGGAGCGACGACCGCGCCGTCGACTGCGCCGGGCGAGAGCGCCGCTAGCGGCGCTGCGGCCAGCGGCGGGGCCGGCGGCGCGAAGGGAACGGTCAACATCGCGATCAACCCGTGGGTCGGCTACGAGGCAGATGCCGCGGTGGTCGGGTATCTCCTCAAGACCAAGCTCGGCTACACGGTCCAGGAGAAGAACCTCAAGGAGGAGATCTCGTGGCAGGGCTTCGAGAGCGGCGACGTCGACGTCGTCCTCGAGAACTGGGGCCATGACGATCTCAAGAAGACCTACATCGATACGAAGAAGGTCGCCGTCGAGGTCGGGCCGACGGGCAACAAGGGGATCATCAGCTGGTACGTTCCGCCGTGGCTCGCGGCGGCTCACCCCGACATCCTCGACTACAAGAACCTCAACAACTACGCCGACCAGTTCAAGACGACGGAGTCCGGCGACAAGGGTCAGCTCCTCGACGGCGACCCGAGCTATGTCACGAACGACGAGGCCCTCGTCACCAACTTGAAGCTGAACTTCAAGGTCGTCTACGCCGGAAGCGAAACCGCCCTCATCGAGGCCTTCCGAACGGCGGAGGCCCAGAAGAAGTTCGTCATCGGCTACTTCTACGAGCCGCAGTGGTTCTTCTCGGAGGTCGCCCTCAAGCGGGTAAGCCTGCCGCCGTACACGGCCGGCTGCGATGCCGACCCGAAGAAGGTCGCCTGCGACTACCCGGAGTACATCCTCGACAAGATCGCCAGCAAGAAGTTCGCCGACACCGGTGGCGACGCGTACACCCTCGTCAAGAACTTCAGCTGGACAAATGACGACCAGAACCTGGTCGCCGGCTACATCAATGGTGGCATGAGCCACGACGACGCCGCCAAGAAGTGGGTCGACGCGAACGAGGCAAAGTGGAAGGCCTGGATGCCCGGAGCCTGATCGGCCGCGGCGCCTAGCCCCAACCACGTCAACGGCCGGCGGAATGGCCCGCCGGCCGTTGCGATTCAAGCACGGAGGCCGACAGGCGGCGCCCGGACATGAAGCAGGCTCCGCCCTTGAGTCCATTCTTGCCCAATGCCTCCTCCCGGGAACACTAGGCCGCGCTCGATCTCTTGCGCGGCTGGACGATGTCTGTCAGAGATCGATTCGAAGCCAAATTGTGGGGATGCTGCCCGGCAGAGGCGTTTAGCAAGGAATGCCCGGTGCGGCCGATGGCTCTTGCGAATAGCGACACCCAGCGAGGCCAATGGCAAGAATAGCGGGCCACGTGGCGATCGAGCGCGCAGAGACGACGACGCCGGCCCAGGCCGCCCCAGCCGCCGGTGTGCACGAATCGCTGACGGATCGTTGATATGTTCGTCACACTCTTGACGCACCGTCGCGCGGGAGGTGAAATGCCCACGACCGGAACGCCGGTCCCGGACAAACGTCACCCGCTGCCGCCGAGAGACCGCGCGATCGCCGTAGGAGGAGGAGTCGGATCGCGCCGGAGTCCGGCGGCCCGGAGTCCATCGATTCACCGTCAATTGGAGAACCGACTTTGATCACCAAGCATTCCCTGCTTCGATCTGTCACCCCGTTGGCGATCTTCGCCCTCGTCGTGGCGGCCTGTTCGACCCCGGCGGCGTCCAGCCCGCCAAGCGCGGCCGCAAGCCAGCCTGCGGCGACTGCCGCCGGTTCCGCGCCTGCCGCGAGCGCACCTGCCGCATCCGGCGCTGACCTCACCGCGCTCATCGCCGCCGCAAAGGCCGAGGGCACGGTCTCCGTGATCGCCCTGCCGCACGACTGGTGCAACTACGGCGATGTCATCAACGGCTTCAAGGCCAAGTACGGTCTCGCGGTCAACGAGCTCAACCCGGACGCCGGGTCGGGCGACGAGATCGAGGCGATCAAAGCCAACAAGGACAACCCGGGCCCCCAGGCTCCGGACGTCATCGACGTCGCCAGCTTCTTCGGCGATCCGGCCAAGACCGACAAGCTCATCCAGCCCTACAAGGTCTCGGTCTGGGACACGATCGATCCGAAGTTCAAGGACCCGGACGGGTACTGGTACGGCGACTACTACAGCATCATGACCTTCGAGATCAACAAGGCCGCCGTCGCCAACAGCCCGGCCGACTGGAGCGATCTGCTCAAGCCTGAGTACAAGAACCAGGTCGCCCTCGCCGGTGACCCGCGGGCGTCCGGTCAGGCGATCAGCGCCGTCTACGCAGCAGCCCTCGCCAACGGCGGCTCGCTCGACGACGCCCAGAAGGGCCTCGACTTCTTCAAGCAGCTCAAGGACGCCGGCAACTTCGTGCCGACGATCGCCAAGCCCGGCACGATCGACACGGGTGCCACGGCAATCGCGCTGCGTTGGGCGTACAACGCCCTGGCCCACAAGGACCAGGCGGCAGGCAACCCGGAGATCGACGTGGTCGTCCCGAAGGCGGGCCGGTTCCTGGGCGTCTACGCCCAGGCGATCAGCGCCTATGCTCCGCATCCCAATGCCGCCAAGCTCTGGGAGGAGTACATCTACTCCGACGAGGGCCAGGCCGGCTGGCTGAAGGGCTATTGCCACACGACCCGCCTCGACGACCTCAAGGCCCGTGGCGTGTCGAGTGACCTGATCGCGAAGTTGCCCGACATCGCCGGAGCGATCTATCCCACCCCGGACCAGTACGCGAAGGCCAAGGCCCTGATCACCACCAAGTGGGACTCGGTGGTCGGCGCGGACGTCAAGTAACCAACCCCTGAACAAGCGATCGTGAGCGACTCCGCCACGGTCCTGATCGAGCGGGATGCGCCACCGGCGCGTCCCGCTCGGCGCGCCGTCTCGCTATCGTGGGCGGGCCTCGTCCCGTTCTTCCTGTTCTCCGCGATGTTCCTCGGTCTGCCGCTCGCCTTCCTGGCCATCGGCAGCATCGCCGACAACAACACCGGCGCGCCGACCCTCGCGAATTACGGGGGGCTGACGACGGGGTTGGTCGCGACGGCGTTCCGCAATAGCATCGAGGTCAGCCTCGTCACGGCGATCATCGGCGGGATCTTCGGATTCCTGCTGGCCGTCGCGGTGATCCTGGGACGCCTGCCGCGTATCCTGCGCAGCGCGCTGATGACCTTCTCCGGGGTCGCCTCCAACTTCGCCGGCATCCCACTGGCCCTCGCCTTCACCTACACGTTGAGCACGACGGGCTTCGTAACTGTCCTGCTCAAGGGCTTCGGCATCGACCTCTACTCGGGCAGTTTCACGATCTTCTCGAAGCTCGGGATTGAGATCGTGTACCTCTACTTCCAGTTCCCGCTGATGGTCCTCATCATCGCCCCGGCCATCGACGGCCTGAAACCCGAGTGGCGCGAGGCAGCCGAGAACATGGGCGCCACCGGCTTCCAGTACTGGCGTCGGATCGCCCTGCCGATCCTCACCCCGACGCTGCTTGGCAGCATGATCCTGCTCTTCGGAAACTCGTTCGGCGCGCAGGCGACGGCGTACCAGCTGACCGCCGGCCAGGTCGCGCTCGTGCCCCTTGCGATCGGCAACCAGATCAGCGGCGATGTCCTGCACAACGTCGGGCTCGGCTACGCGATGGCCATGGGGATGGTCGCGGTAATGGGCATCTCGATCGTCGGCTACACGTTGCTCCAGCGGCGCTCGGAGAGGTGGCTGCGATGACCGAAAGCAGCGGACCCTCCGTCCACGACCCTCGTGCCGCCATCGGCACCCGCGCCGCGGGAGCGCTCGAATCGGTTGCAACCTCGGCGGTTGCGGCTGACCGTCCGCGGCGGAGCTGGGGCACGCCGTGGGCCTGGATCATCTTCCTGATCGGGGTGCTCTACTTCACGGTGCCGCTGATTGCGACATTCGCCGTCTCCATGCGCGCAAAACCGTTGTTCGCGGCGTACACGAACTCGTTTGCCGACCCGCGATTCCTGTCGAGCCTCATCTACTCGTTCGTCATCGGGCTGATCACCGTCGTGCTCAGCATCGCACTCATCGTCCCGACCGCCTACTGGGTCCGCCTCCGCGCGCCGCGGCTGCGGCCGATCGTCGAGTTCGTGACGCTCCTGCCGTTCGTCATCCCGCCTGTGGTCCTCGTGTTCGGCCTGATCCGCGCGTACAGCCGGCCGCCGCTGCCCTTCACGAACACGGACATCGGCAGCAGCGCGCTGCTCGTCTTCGCGTACATCGTCCTGTCGCTGCCCTACATGTACCGGGCGGTCGATTCCGGTCTGCGGGCGATCGATATCCGGACGCTGACAGAGGCGGCGCAGAGCATGGGCGCCGGCTGGTTCACGATCCTCCTTCGGATCATCCTGCCCAACCTGCGGGTCGCCCTGCTGTCGGGGGCGTTCCTCAGCCTGGCCATCGTCATCGGCGAGTTCACGATGGCGGTGTACCTCGCCCGACCGGCGTTCGGGCCATACCTACAGCTGCTCGGCGCGAACCGAGCCTACGAACCGGCCGCGGTGTCGTTGATCAGCTTCGGCGTGACCTGGCTGGCGATGATCGCCATCGCGATGCTCGGTCGCGGGTCGCGGACGCGCATCCAGGTCGGCGGGGCCCACTGAGCCATGGAGGCCTTCGGTTCATGACGTTCCTCGAGCTGACAGGTGTTCAGAAGCGGTTCGGCGACGTCAACGCCGTCGAAGACTTCAACCTGGCCGCCGAGCGCGGCGAATTCGTCTCGTTTCTCGGTCCGTCCGGTTGCGGCAAGACCACGACCCTCCGGATGATCGCCGGCTTCGAACTCCCAACGCGGGGCGCGATCGTGATCGACGACGTGGACGTGACCCATCGGCCACCGAACCAGCGCAATGTCGGGATGGTCTTCCAGTCGTACGCCCTCTTCCCGAACATGACCGTCGCCGGCAACATCGGCTTCGGGCTGAGAGTGCGAAAGCGCCCGAAGGCGCAGATCGACAAGCGAGTCAAGGAATTGCTCGGCCTGATCCACCTCGAGGATCGCGGCAACCGCTTTCCGTACCAGCTGTCCGGCGGCCAGCAGCAGCGAGTGGCGCTCGCTCGCGCACTGGCCTTCGAACCGCAGGTTCTCCTGCTCGATGAGCCGCTGTCCGCGCTCGATGCCAAGATCCGGATCGTCCTGCGCAAGGAGATCCGGACGATCCAGCGCCAACTCGGGATCACGACCGTCTACGTGACCCACGACCAGGAGGAGGCACTGTCGCTGTCCGACCGGGTCGTTGTCATGAGCGAGGGCCGGATCGAGCAGATCGGCGCGCCGGCCGACATCTACAACTTCCCGGCGACGCCATTCGTGGCGTCGTTCGTCGGAACGCTGAACCTCATCGCCGCCAAGGTCATCGATGCTGGCGAGGGCCGGATTTCCGTTGACGGTCAGGAGATTCGGAGCGCGAAGCCGATCACGGACGCGCACGACGGCGCGACGGTCACGATCGCCCTGCGTCCCGAGAGCATCGAGCTCGGCGAGGGTGGTGGCGTCAACCGCCTCCGCGCTGTCGTCGAGGACGCGAGCTTCCTGGGCTCGATCGTCCGGATCCGGGTCCACCTGCCGGACACTCAGACGACCCTCTCGCTCGACACGTTCAACGACCCGAACCTCGACCCGCCGGCGATCGACGAGACCGTCACCCTCTCTTTCCCGCGCGAGGCATGTCTCGTCATCGGCTCCGGACCGGCGCCAGTCGTCGACGTGGTCGCGGGAGCCTAGGTCGCGGGAGCTGGGACGCCGGGGCCTGGAGACACCGGCCCCCGGCTGGCGCACAATCGCGGCACGACGCACGACCGCTGCGTCCTCGCCACCAAGGAGCCGAGTCGTATCGACGACGACGAACCTGCCCGGTCAGTGCCGGCGACCCGGCGCCCGAGCAACGGCCCATCCGATGGCACGCGGCGCGACGGCCGCGGTAGCGCTGGCCGCCGTCCTCGCCGCCTGCGTGCCTGCCCAAACGAGCAGTACCTCGCCGTCGGAACCCTCGCCCTCGTTCGATGGCGGCTCGAACCTGCCCTCGGGGCCACCGCTTCTCGGGGCCGATGAAGACCTCGTGAAGGCAGCCCAGGGCGAAGGCAGCCTGACGGTTATCGGCCTCGCCCGGGACCGTTGCAATTACGCCACGATCATCGACACCTTCAGCCAGAAATACGAGCTCGCGGTAAACGAGCTCAAGCCAAGCGCGTCCCCCGCGGACCAGCTCGAGGCCATCGCGGGCGTTGACGGCGCGGCGGCGCCCGATGTCGTCGACCTCCCCATCGCGGCCGCCGAGACCGCCACCGCCGGGCTGCTCGAGCCCTTCAAGGTGTCGACGTGGAGCTCGATCCCGGATGCAGTCAAGGCCCCCGACGGCGCGTGGACAGGCAACTACTACGGGGTGCTGTCCTTCGAGATCAACACGACAGTGGTCCCGACCGTTCCCCAGGCGTGGGCGGACCTGCTGGGCCCGCGATACAAGGGACGGGTCGCCCTTGCCGGCGACCCCCGGACGTCCGGCGCTGGTGCGTACGCCGTCTACTCCGCCGCCCTGGCCAACGGCGGGTCCCTCGACGACGCGCGAAAGGGGCTCGACTTCTTCAGGGCGCTCGACGGGGCGGGGAATCTGGTGCCTCAGGTGGCAACGTCAGCCGCGATCGACGACGGTCAAACACCGGTAACGATGCGCTGGACGTATGAATCCCTGGCCCATCGCGACGCGTCGGCAGGAGGCGCCCAGATCGAGGTGGCCGTTCCCGCAGTGGGGCGGCTCGCCGTGGCGAACGCCCAGGCGATCAGCGCCCGTGCCCCGCATCCGAACGCCGCGCGGCTGTGGCTGGAATTCCTCTACAGCGACCAGGGCCAGAATTTCCTGCTCGACGGGTACTGCCATCCCGTCCGGTTCGACGATCTGGCTGCGCGCGACGCGATCCCCGTCGAGACACTGGCGAAGCTGCCCGACACGTCCCCGGTCGTCTTTCCGACCGTCGCCCAGCAGGCAACGGCAATCGACCTGATCGCGGCCAATTGGGACCGCGTCGTCGGTGTCGACATCCGCTAGCCGGAAGCGGATCGGTGCCCTGAACGCCGCTGGACGACTGTCGCCGCTTCTCGACGAGATCGATCTGGTCGTCTTCGACAAGGACGGCACGCTCATCGACTTCGCCGCCATGTGGGCCGGCTGGGCGATCGACATCGGCCGGCGACTCGACGTCGCCACGGGCCGGCCGGTCTCGGGTGATGTCTTCGCGGCGATCGGGTTCGACCCGGCGGTGAATCGGGTACTGCCCGGCGGGCCGCTTGCGGTTTCGACGATGGCCGGTATTGCCGAAACGATCGCGGCCGTGGTCCGCCGCTGGTGCCCGAGTGTCGCGGCCGCCCGGCGGGCGGTCGAAACGGCCTGGTTCGAGCCCGATCCCGTGGCCCTGGCGAGGCCGCTCGCCGACCTTCCGGATCTCTTCGAGCGGCTGGTCGCCAGCGGCCGTCGGATCGCCGTCGCAACGACGGACGATCGCGCGCCGACCGAGGCGACCCTCCGGGCGCTCGGCATTCGCGGGCATGTGTCCGCGCTGGCTTGCGGCGACGACGGCATGGGGCTGAAGCCCGACCCCTCGATGGTCCTCGCCATCTGCGTTGCGCTGCGAACCGAACCGTCCCGCACCGCCATCGTTGGCGATACGCCGGCCGACCTTGCGATGGGCCGTGCGGCCGGTCTCGGTCGCGTCATCGCGGTCCTGAGCGGCGTCGCCCCGCCAGCCGATCTCGAACCCCTCGCGGACGCCCTGCTGGGATCCGTCGGCGAGCTCGCCGGGTGAGGAGCTAGCGGCGACCGCCAGTGAGCCGGAGCAGGAAGAGGAAGATGTTGACGAAGTTGATGTACAGGTGGATCGCCCCGAGGACCGACGCCTTCTCGACCGAGCCGAGCGACGCCGCGTAGTCGCCGTACGAGATCTTCTGGACGTCGTACGCGGTGTAGACCGTGAAGACCACCACTCCAATGAGGGCGATGATCCAGCCGAACGCGCTGCTCCCGAGCCAGATGTTGACGACCGACGCCACGAGCAGGCCGATCATCCCCATGAACAGGAAGCCACCGATCGAGTTGAGGCTTCGCTTGGTCGTCGCACCGTAGATGGCCGCCGCGCCGAACATCGCCGACGCCCCGAAGAACGAGGTGATGACCGACTCCGTCTTGTAGAGCGACACGATCACGCCGACGGTCACGCCCATCGTCGCCGCGAAGACGAAGAACAGCCCGAGCCCGAGCGTCGCCGACAGCCGCGGCATGAGCACCTGGATCCCGATGCCGAGCCCGAGCTGGGCGAAGACGAAGAGGAGCCAGGACCGCGCGACCGCGTCGATCAGCGTCGGGTTCGTGGCAACGACCGTCGAGATCGCGGTCGTCAACAGCAACCCCGCGAACATCCAGCCGAATGACTGGACGAGGAAGCGGTTCGCGAGCTCCGGCGCCGGCCGAACGCCAAGCTGTGACGGGAGAGTTCGGTTCTGCATGTTCGAGGCTTCTCCTATCCGTGTCGTGCGCCGGTCACCACATGAGACCCGCGTCGCGCGGGTCCCAGCGCTCGGCCAGCAGGGTCACCTTGACATCGTGCTCGACGACCGATTCCGCCTGCTCCTTGACCTGCTGGATCATCGATCCGGCGTAGGGGCAGAACGGGGTCGTCAGGATCATCTTGATCTCGGTCTCGTCAGTGCCGAGCAGGATCTGCTTGATCAGGGCGAGCTCGACGACGTTCATCCCGATCTCGGGGTCGACCACCGCCCGCAGGGCGTCGAGGATCGCGAGCTCGGTGGCGCGCCGCTCGGCGTCGAATGCGGGCGCAGTCGAATCGGCTGCGACGGTCGAATCAGCGGCGGCAGTGGCCGCGGTCGTGGTTGTCGTGTCGGTGGTGTCGGTCTGGGTATCGGTCATCGGGGGCTCCGGGTGCGTGCCCTCGATCGTATCACCAGGCTCGTTCGGAGCCCTCCGAAGCGATCGGCCGCGCCGCGCCCTTACCCGCTAGCGACGGGTCGATCCTTCACCACCACGCCCGCCAACCGATACTGCGCCGGCAATCCAGCCGCCTCGTCCTCGGAGTAGCCCGGGCCCGCGAGCGAGCCGTCGGGGTCGAAGAATTCTGCGTAGCGGTCGCGGTGATCGGCGGCGTAGGTGTAGGCCGCCGCGATGCCGACCGTCCGCAGCTCCGGGTGGTCCTTGATGAGCTCGGTCAGGCTGAAGCCGTTGCGACGGAGCTCGAGCAGCTGGCGGACGGTCAGCCGGGTGCCGTAACAGAAGGGCTCGCCGTTCATCACGAGCGGATCGACCTTGACCCACTTGATCGTCATTCAGGCGCCCTTGTAGATCGCCTGGAGGATCCGGTTCCGCTTCCGCGCGTCGCCGGCGATCCGGCGGTTCCAGCGAAACCGCTCGATCGCGGCGTCGATGGCAGCGTGGAGCGCGGCGATCTCCGGGCCCGACAGGACCGTCGCCGCGGAGGCCCGCAACCCCTCGGCCAGCTGGATGAGATCGTCCATCGGGACCGATCGGCGGCGGTACACGGGCGCGACCCAGTCGGCGAACGAGCGGAGCGGCTCGGTGTCGCCTGACGCGATGCAGACAGCTATCTGCTCGAGGAGCGTCTCGGCATCTCGCAACAGCCGACGCAGCCCGAGCTCGTCGTAGCGATCCCGCATGGTGGGGTCGTTGTCGAACGCGATCTCTAGGGCCCGCCCGGCGAGCCGGGCGCGGGCGGCGTCGATGCGAGCGGCGGCGGCGGGAAGGCCAGCGGTTCGATCGGGGGGTGGCAGGCCGAGGGACGGGTGGCTCACGATGCCGAAGTCTAGCGTGCGCAGCGAGCCCCGCGCGCGGAGGCCGGGCCCGCGCGAAGCGAGCCATAGCGACCGGACCCGATACGATGGCGGCGATGGACGATTCGACCGACACCGAGCCGGGCGAGCGCCGAACCGCCGACGTCGGGCCGGGCGAGCGCCCGACCGCCGACGTCGAGGCCGGCGACCGCCCCGCCAGGCAACCGACCCGTCTCGAGCGCCCTCCATCGGACCGCTATGCCCGCGAAGCGGCGCCCGAAGCGGGCGTACGCGGCGCGGCGGGGCGGGCCCTCGGCTTTGCCGTCGGCGGCGCAGCGGCGATTGCCTTCCTGGGTGGTCCGCTCTCGATGACCGGAGGACTCCTGGTCGTGTCGGTCGCGATCGGGATCGTCCTCGGCTCGACGCTCCGGCCGAGGACTGCCGTGGCCGTCGGGCTTTCGGTCGGATCGGTCGTGGTCGGGCTGCTCGGCGTGTGGCTCTTCTCCCGAGTGGAGGGTGGTGTCCTAGATCCGCTCACGTATCTCGCCGACGTCGAAGGTCCGCTTGCGCCCTTGCAGCTGCTCCTCGCCGCGGCGAGCGCGGCAGTCACCAGCCGCTGATGCCACCCGACGACGCGCCGGACGATCTCGGCTTCCGCCGGCCGACGGAATCCGATTATCCGGCCCTCGTCGCCGTTGTCGACGAGTGGTGGGGCGGCCGTCGGATGCAGCCGTTGTTCCAGCGTCTCTGGTTCCAGCACTTCGCCGGCACGTCCTGGCTTGCCGAGCTCCCCGATGGGAGGCCGGCGGGTTTCCTGGTCGGCTTCATCAGCCCCGCGGACCCAACGGTTGGTTACGTCAAGCTGATCGCGACGAACCCCAACCTTCGCAAGCGCGGTGTCGGACGGATGCTGTACGACCGGTTCATCGCCGACGTCGCGGCCCGCGGCGTACGCGAGGTGCGGGCGATCACATGGCCGGGCAACCGCGTGTCGGTCGGGTTCCACCTGGCGATGGGCTTTCGGCCGCTGGATGCGCCCGGCAGCCAGAACATCTACGGGACCACAGCGTTCCCCGATTTCGACGGCCCCGGCGAGGATCGCGTCGTCTTCGTCCGCCGGCTCGCGTAGCTCCCGAGAAGTTACCCGCGGGCAACCGCGGTCCCGGCCAAAGGTACTGTGGGAGCCGGGCGCCGCGGCCCCTACCATGCCCGAACGGCGGCCCGGGAAACATGGACCGTCGGCCGTGAGGGAAGGCAAGGGGACCCAACACAATGAGCCGTTTTGTCATGGGCTGGGGCATCAGGCTCCTGATCATCGCCGTGATCGGGGGCGGTGCACTCATCTTTCGAGACCGCTTGTCGAGCAACGCCGCCGAGCTCAAGGTGGGCGACTGCTTCGACAGTCCTGCGGCGGCCGAGGAGATCAAGGACGTCCAGCACCACCCGTGCGCAGAGGCCCACAACGCCGAGGTCGTGTTCGTCGGCAACATGACCGGCGCCAACGATGGATATCCGGCGGATCCGGTCGTCGAGTCATGGGTGCGATTGAACTGCGTCCCTGCCTGGTCGACCTATACCGGCAAGAACTTCGAGAACGACACGGTCCTCGACCTCGGTTTCTACCTGCCGACCGCCGAAGGTTGGAAGCACGGCGATCGGGGCATCACCTGCTACGCCGACCGGGTCGATCGCGGCTCGCTGACATCGTCGGTCAAGGTCGTCAACTAGGGTCGATCCCGGTGGGCTGTCCTCGCAGTGCAGCCCGTCCGCAACCGCGCGCACGGAACCGGCAAACGCCGACCGGTGTAGGAGGGTCATCGAGACCACCTGCACGGGAGCACGGCCATGTCGAATCGACTGTCTCGGGCGCTGGCAGCGGCCCTTCTTCTTGTTGGCCTGACGCTGACCGGCGTACAAGCGGGAGGCTGGGCAACGATCGTTGCCGATTCGACCAACCCGCCCCAACCCAATGCCGGCGAGAAGTTCACGTTCGGCTTCACCGTTCTCCAGCATGGGGTGACACCCGCCGGCTGGGTCGGCGCGACGTTTATCGGGATCAACACCACGACCGGGGCGCGAGTCGAGGCGAAGGCGATCGGCCAGGGAGCCGACGGTCACTTCATCGCGACGGTGACGCTGCCGAGCGCTGGCTCCTGGACGTGGCAGGTCGAGCTGAGTGGTCTCATGGTCGAGACCACCCCCCAACCACTGGCCGTCGCTACGGCGAACGGCAAGCTGCCGGCGGTCGACACCGCACAGATGCTGGCCGCCGTGGAGCGGGTGCGTGCCGAGATCCGGACCGACTACGAGGCCCGGTTGTCCGCCCAGGCGGACGAGCTTCGAGGTGAGATGGCGAAGTTGTCGACACAGATCGTCGTCCTCCAGTCGCAGCGCGACGCGCTCGACAAGAAGGTCACCGAGCTGGCGGCTTCCCCTGTCGCTCCGGCCTCGGCTCCGGAAGGACTGCCGCTCATTGCCGTGATCTCGCTCGCGGTCCTGGCGGGCGCCATCTCGGGCTTTGCGATCGTCGTTCTTGGTCGCCCTCAGGCGCCGGCGGCCGGTCCGTCCGATGGCGCTGTCGAGGAGCTGTCGCCGTCGGGCGGAGCCCTGTCGACCCGCTGATCAGTCGCCTGACCGCGGCCAGGGTCTGGCGGAGGGCGCGGCCGGCGCCGCAGTGGGCGCGACATCGGGCGCGGTGGGCGGTGCATCGGCCGCAGCCAGCTCGGCGACGACGGCGCTCGGCGTCAGCTGCTCGTGGAGGAGGCGCCCGAACCGGGCCGGGCGCTCCTCCGCCGGGACGACCTCGAGCCAGCGACGAAGCAGTGCCTCGCCCTCGTGGTAGACGAAGATGTACGTTCGCGAGAGCGGCTGCTCGATGAACTCGAGGATCTTCTCGGCAAGCCGCGCCGGATACCGACCGACGCGCTGGAGATAGGCAAGCGTCTCGTCGTGCGAGGTCCCGTCGGCGTGGCGGATGAGCGCTGCGTTGACGCGCGATTCGGCCAGGCGCCGGCGGAGTCCCGCCATTGCCACCGTCCGCTCGGCGGCTTCGCGGGCTTCTCCGAGATCCGCCGCGATCGGCAGACCGGCGCGCTCGAACACCTCGATGAGGATGTCGACCCCCGCGGCCGGCGGCGCGGCGAACTCGACCCCGAGTACGGCCAGACCCTCGCTGATGAGGCACTCGGGGGTGTTCAGGAAGATGACGCTCGCCTCGAGACGTCGCTGCCGCTCGACGAGGTCGGCCTCCTTCCAGGCATGCTCGAGGTGATGACCCGGGTAGGTTTCATGAGCGATCGTGTCGACGAGGTCCGCTGCGCGCACCGGGAGGTCCGTGTTGATGTCGACACGCGATCGCAGCCCGCCGTCGTACCAGTTGTAGCCCGACCACGGCTGGTCCGTCACTAGGCTCACCCGAAGGTCTTCGCCCGTCGGCAGCCCGAAGAGGTTGGCGGCCCTCGTCCTAAACCGATCAACAAGCCAGTCCACAACATCTGGCAACCGATCGACGGCGATTTCGAACCGCGCGTCCCATATCGCGAGTCGGTCCGCCAGAGGCTCTCGTCCTGGCAGGAGGTCGTCAAGCTCGGCTGCGGCCGCGTCGAAGATCGCGTCATCGCGGCGGACGGGCGTCCAGGCGAAAGATTGGGTTACCTGATCGAGGTATGGGAGTTCGCCGCCGGCGAGGCCTGACGCGTGGGTGCGCAGTGCGACGAGCTGGGCCGCGAGCCAGTCGCGTCGCTGATCGTCGGCGACATCGGAGGGCAACCGCGCCAGGAGGGCGTCGGCCTGGTCGGCCAGGCGGGCCGGCGAGTGGAGTTGCCCCGTGTCGACCTGCGCCTTGAGATCGGCCGGCCCGAAGTAGGCGTCGACGAGACCAGGAATGTGTTGGTCGAGCCGAAGACCGAGAAGGATGTAATCGCGGGCGATCGCGTCCGGGATCGGCACGTGCCGCTCGCCGCCCACGGCCAGGGTCGTGGTCGCGTCTGTGGCCGTTTCCGTGGGACGCGCCGTCATGAGCCGCGCTCCCGTGGCAGGGTGCCCATCCCCTGCCCCGGGGCCATCCCGCGCTCTTCGCCGACGAATGGCATTCCCTGCCGCTCGACCGCGTCGAGGCTCATCCGGAGGGCCGCCGTCTTGGCGTCGGCAACCTCGCGGACGTAGGCCCACTCCTCGTCGGCTGTCATCGGCCGGCCGCGGACGATCTGCTTTGGCTTGCCGACCATGAGCCACGAGAGGTGGTATCGATCCATCGAACCCCAGGCCGCGACGAGAAGGTCGTCACTGAGCTGCAGCCACGTCTGGAGCCCGCGCAACGACGGGTCCTGTTGCAGCCGATCGCCTTCGGCAATTAGCTGCCTGGTCCGGGCGATGAGTTCGTCGCGAGTCATTTGCCCAGTTTAGAGAGCGATCCTATTGAGTCGCGCGGCAATCGACCCAGACAACCTGTCGCCACTGAACGGCCCCGGCATTCACCTCGACGGCGCTGAACCTGATCGGAATCGGCCCGGCTGATGGAGGCAGGCAGTCCGGCCGGCCCCGCTCATGGAATGAGTTCTGGCCGTCAGTCCAGGCGATGTCCATAGGGACGCCGTAGAACCAACCGTCCGATTCGACCGAGATCGCACCTTCGGCAGATTGGGCCATTCCGGAATGGACCGACGGGCCGAATCGCCACGTACCGGCCGCGAAGCCGGTCGCGAAAGCAAGGACGAGGACCACGCCTACCGCCATCAATGGCTGAGCCACGACCAACGTCCGGATCCGTTCCATGGCGTCCCGTCTACCGTTCACGGACCTGATCGCCACTTCGGATGAACGCCTCGCGGTCGGCTCGGGCGCGGATTGTCCATGCGCCCGGCCGCCCGTCGCCGATCGGTTGAGCGGCAAAACGCGTCACCGGCAGGATGCCGGCGACGCTGCTCGAGAGGAACGCCTCATCGGCCTCGGCGAGATCCCGGGTTGTGAGCCAGGTCTCGTTCGTGTGCAGGCCTACGCCGTCGGCCCAGCGGAGGATCCAGTCGCGCGTCGTTCCGGGCAGGATCGCGCAGGCGAGCGACGGAGTCGCGAGCTCGTCGCCTCGGACGACGAATAGATTGGCCGACGTCGCCTCCGAGAGGAACCCGTCGGTTGTCAGGAAGATGGCGTCGTCAGCACCCGCCTCGCGCGCCTCGACGCGGGCAAAAACATAGTCCGCACGGGACGTCGTCTTCAGCCCGACGAGCGGGTTCTCGGGGTCCCGGCGCACGGCGCTCGGGACGAGATGGAGACCGTTCTCGAGGTGGCCGAGCGGAGCGGGTGGCACCGGCCAGGTCTGTACGACGATCGTCGGCGCTGGGTGTTCATCGGGTG
>WNGI01001238.1_pt1 | contig 20892 bp, 18 predicted proteins | sample 5400621 | NCBI WGS metagenome assembly WNGI01 (sample SAMN13153374, study PRJNA577476) | soil metagenome | isolation source: 20 cm soil or saprolite under Garry oak tree replicate 1 | place: USA:California | collected 2016-06-15
AACCGACGTGCCAAGCTGCCCGATCGAGACCAGCGGGGGCACGACGCACCTCCGCCTTTCGCGATGGCAAATCGAACGAATCTGCGTGCTCAGCTCGCGGCAGCGTCGACAGGAACGCGAGTACAAGCTCGCTGAACGCGTCGGGTACCTCGAGCTGCGGGAGGTGGCCGCTGCCGGCCAGCACCACGCGTCGCCCTCCCAGGATGCCGGCCTCGAGGGCGCCGGCGTGCGCGTGAACGTCCGGGATGTCGTGCTCACCGACGACGATCAGCGTCGGCACGGCGATCTCGCCCAACCGCGGCAGCGCAGCCGGCTCCGGTGACCGTTCCCAGCGCTCCTTCGATTCGAGGTTGCGCCGATTCGCGGTGAGCAGCTCGCGTAACCGCTTTCGCGCCTGGATGTTCGACGCGGCGACGAACCACGGATCGACCGGCTCCAGTAATCGATCTCTGCCTCCGTGGTGCCCACGTCCATGGTGCGCCGACCGCCCCTGGTCATCATGTGCTCGGTGTAACCGAGCCCGGACACGACCGGACCGACCAACACAAGCGCGGCGACCAGGTCAGGATGATCCAGCGCGCAGTGCAGCGACACCACGCTGCCGTACGAGCACCCGACGAGCACGACCGGACCGTCCGCGTTCGCTTCGATGACACGTGCCAGGTCATCGACACTCGAATAGCTAGCCTTCGACTCGTCGGACCGGCCGTACCCGCGCCGATCCCAGCGCACGATCCGATACGCATCCGACAAGCTGCTGAACTGTGCGTCCCTCGACGGCCACCTGACGGCTCTCGACCGGCGCCACGAACCGAGGCTATCGCCGGGGCGGGGCCGTCGCCGCCGCTGACCCCGACATGCAGGGTGTCAGGCGTCGTGGGTCAGGACCTCGCGCAGCGTGCGGGCGAAGGCTTCGGGTTGGCCGGCGTAGCCGAACTCGCCGCCGAGGAAGCCGCCGTGGTGGCTCGGGAACACGGTCGCCTGCTGCCCGAGCAGGTCGGCGGTGGCCACCGACGCGCGGCCGGTGAAGGTCCCCAGGGACTCTTCGCCCACGGCGATCACGACGCGCGTGGGCGCCGCGGTCAGGGCGTCGACGTCGGGGCGATAGCTGGTGATCGCCGAGGACCGGTCGGACAGCAGCGGGTCGTCACGGGAGCCGTCGTCCTCGGTCGACATGCCGAACTGGGCGGGATCGGGTATGGGTTGGGCGAAGTAGTCGTCGGTGAATTCGCCCCGCCATGACGTCATCGCAATGAAGGCCGCCATGCCGGCACCGGAGCCCTTGGCCTCGTAGACGTCCCGGAAGCCGGCGCGGGCGCGCTCGGCGGCTGCGGCGTCGGGCAGCACCGGGATGAGCGGCGGCTCGTGTGCCACCAGGGTGGTCATGTCGTTCGGGTGGGCGGCCACGAGCGCGAGTGCGGTCACGGCGCCGCCGCTGCTGGCGAACATCTCGACCGGGCCGACACCGAGAGCCTCGACGAGGGCGTGCACGTCGTCCGCCTGGACCGTCGGCGAGTTGTCGACCCGGCCGTCCTTTCGGGTGCTGCGGCCCAGGCCGCGAGGGTCGTAGGTGATCACGGTGCGGTCGGGGAAGTATGACGCCAAGGTGGCGAACCCACCGGCGTCCATCGGCTGGCCGATCATGAACAGCGGTGGGCGTCCGTCGGCGGTGGGCAGCGGTCCGCGGATGTCGTAGACCAGGTCGACGTCGGCGGTTTCGAGCGTGTGCGTGGTTGTCATGGCAGTTGATGTCTCCCGTGTTGAGAACTCGTCGGACCTTACGAGGAATGTTGTACGTGCCGCGCGGTGCTGGCCGGCAGACGCGATCGCGTATGAGTTCGCGGGTCAGCCGCTGACGCGTGCACGTTCGACGGTGACCTCGACGCGCGTGTTCACTCCCAGCTTGGCGAACACGCGACGCAGCCGGCCGTCGACCGTGTGCCGCGAGATGTGCAGGCGCGCCGCGATCTCGCGGTTGGCCAACCCGGCGGCGACGAGTTCGGCGATCTCCCGCTCCGCCGGCGTCAGGCTCCGCCATCCGCGCGACGATGCGTTCCTGCGATCCGCCCGGCGCAACGCCGTCCGCAGCGCCCCGTCGCTGACCTCGCGATCCAGGAACCCGACGATCGCGTCGATGACCGGACGCTGATCACCCAAGAAGATCGTGTGCGCCTCGCCGGGCAGCTCGATGCGGGTGGCTCCGGGGATGTTCTCGGCAAGGAATCTGCTGTGCTCGACCGGCACCGTCCGGTCGTCCGCGCGGTGGAGCACCAACGTCGGTGCGCGCAACCCGTTCAGCAACGGCCGCACATCGAGCCGGGCCGCCCAGCGCAACATTGCTGCGACCGTCCCCGGCGAGGCGGTGTTGCGCTCGACCCGCGCGGCCCACTCGCGATAACGAGCGCTGTCCTGCATCGTCGCCGCATGCGCCGCCAGCACCGCTCCGGTGCCCCACCGACGCGCCGCGGCGTCGGCCCACGCGTCGATCTGACCGGGATCGGCCTCGAAGTCGAACTGCAGTATCCGAGTCAGCTTCGCCCACCCACCGACCAGGATCAGGGCCTCGGTCCGCTCCGGGAAATCGGCCGCGAACTGAACCGCGAGCTGAGCGCCGAACGTCACCCCCATCAGGACAGCCGCCTGCGTGCCGCAGCTGTCCAGTACCGCGGCCATGTCCGCCGCCAGCCGTGGCAACCCGGCCAGCTCCCCGGGCACGGGCGATGGGTCGGACAGTCCGGTGCCCCGCCGGTCGAACAGCACAACGCGCGAGCAGGTGCCCAGCCGGCTGATCAGGTGTTCGAGCGCCGGCTCCTCCCAGATCACCTCTAGGTGGCTGGTCAGCGGCGACACCAAGACGATGGTGATCGGCCCGTCCCCGACAACTGAATAGGCGATCGCCGCACCGTCGTCCGCGCTCGCATAGCGGACCTCGGGCCGCAACACACGACAACTCTATGGGCTCAGGCGCGCAGGCGCAGAACTGCCTGCCGTCGGGGCAGTCTCAGAACCAGCGGGGGCCTTGGCCCGCGACGTGCCCGTCAAGCGGTGTCGAGCACGTGACGGATCCAGTCACTGGATGCCGCGGCCGCGACGGACTTGCCGTTCGCGTCGACATCGGTCGGCCTCGCGCCGTGTCCTAGCAGTACGGCGATGACCCGACCCTGTTCGGCTTTGGACGCTTCCGAGCCAGAATTGCTCTTGCCGGTGTTCTGAACGGCGAGGTGCAGCGGGGTCGAACCGCTCTTGCTCCTCAGCCGCGGATCGGCACCGCCCTCGATGAGGGCGCTGGCCGCCGCCGAGCAACGATTCCGAACGGCTCGATGCAGCGGAGCCACGCCACCCTTGTCCAACGCGTTGGGATCCGCGCCGGCTGCGATCAGATAGGCGATCACCTCACGCTGCGCGACCGGGTCCCAGTGCTCTGCGTCAGGACCACCGTCGGCGGCGTAGTGAAGCGGTTCGGCTCCCCGTCGGTTGCGGGCGCGCACATCGGCGCCTTTGGCCACGAGCGACTCGGCGAGTTCTCGTTGATACGCGGCCGCGGTGACGTGCAGCGCCGTGTCACCCCCGTAGACGTAGTGACGGATCGCAGCAAGGAAGTACGTGTCGGCATCTTGGCGGCTCGCCGCGATACGAATCGGACTGCTTGCCAGACGCAGCGACGAGTCCAGCCGTCGCGCGATCTCGCGGCGATCACGCGAGGCGATCGCACCGAAGAGCGCAAGCAGCGCACCGTCGTCGGACCCAGCGCTCGAACCGTGTCGCGTCGCCACAGGCACAGATTGCCTGATCCGGGCCCAGGTGGACCAGCTGACGTCCCTTATTCCGGAGATGCCGGTCGCAGGACCGCCTTGCCGAGGTACTGGCACGCTCGCAGCGCGAGTTCGAGATCCGCACGGCGGTCCTCGATCGGCGCGCCGAGGGCCTGCTCGGCCTTGCGGACGCGGTACTGGACGCTGTTCTTGTGCAGAACCATCCGCTCCGCGGTGGCGGCGTAGCTGCCGGTGGACAGGTACACCTGCAGCGTGTCGCGTAGGCGGGCATGCTGCTCGTCGTCGATGGCCAGGTCCGCGAGGGTTGCCCAGACCCAGCTACGCGCGGCCGGACCATCCGCCCAGATCAACGCGACGGCGCCGACCTCGGCGAAGGTGGTCACCCGAGCCCCGGGCTCGGCGGCGAGCGCGAGATCTTGTGCCCGAGCGGCTTGCAGGTGCGTCCGGCGAAACCCGTCGACGCCATAGCCCGGCTCGCCGACGGCGACGCGCGCGGACAGGTCGCCGTTGTCGAACGCATCCGGCAGCAACGCGCGGACGCGGGTCGTGTCGGTGCCGAGCGGTAGCCAGATCCAGGCCAGGGCCTCGTCGCGTGGCACGAACAGCGGCCGCCGGCCGTCGCCCAGCACGCGGCCGGCCGATGACGAGAGCCGCTCGAGGCGGGCCAGGCCGTCGCTGCCGTGCGTGTCGCCGGTGACCCAGGCGATGACGCCGAGGTGGTGCTGCCGGAGGCGGTAGCCGAGCGACGATTCCGCGGCGTCGATATCGACGGGCTCACTTGCCAGCAGTGCACGCACGCGGGCGGCCCGAACCGCAGTCTGGGTCAGCAGCCATCGATCGCGCTCTCGCTGATAGATGGTGACCAGCTGCTCGGAAACGCGGTCGATGTAGCGGAAGCTGACGTCGACCAGGCGAGCGGTAACGGCGGTACTGAGCTCGGCGGGCATGGCCCGGGTCGCGATCTCCTCGACGCATCGGTCCAGGAACCGGCCGTGACCAACGCGGTAGGCGCGGATCAGCGCGACGATCGGGACGCCGCGCTGGGCCAGCCGCTTGGCGTACTCGACGGCTGCGGCCGGCGGGGCGACCTCATCGGGGGCGGTCCCGTGCTCGAAGACGTGGAGCAATGTCGCGACGTTCTCTTCGATGCTCGCGTCGAGGAGTTTCTCGACGAGGTGGTCGCCCCGCAGCTCTGGGATGTCATCGGTCAGCAGCGCCCAGATGTCCTGCGTGAGTTCGACCAGCCGCGCGCCGGCAGCGGCGCCGACAGCGGACAGCTCGCGGTCAACTGCGTCCAAGCTGTTCGCCATCGGCTAATCGTAGGCGCGCATCGTCTCGCGGAGACCGTGTTTCCGTGCCGGTCAGCCGCACGAACCGCGCCGACATCGTTGTGTGTCGCGCACGGTGGCTCAGCGGCCAGACCGTCCTAGCGTCCTAGGTGAATCCAAAACAGAAGGGGAACCAAAATGAAGGCATTGTCGGAGCAGCTCAGCGAACTTTCCGATCGAGTCAAGAAGGCGGAGGACTTCGTCACCGTAGCCCGCACGAAGAATCGGGCCGCGCTCGACTCGCAGCGCGAGCTACTGAAGTCCTCGATCGGCGAGGGCAAAGCCCGAGCCGAGGCCGAAGCCGCGGCGGCGCAGAGCAACGTCCAGTCGTGGTGGGACGGCACCCGCTCGGCTGTCGACGAGCAGTTCGCCACGCTGCACGCGCGCCTCGACGAGCGTCGCGCGGAGCGCGATGCCGAACGCGCCGAGGACCGCGCCGATGAGGCGGAGGAGGACGCGGCGTACGCGGTGCAGTTCGCCATCTCCATGCTCGACCAGGCTGAGTACGCCATCGCGGACGCAGTCATCGCCCGCGCCGACGCAGACGATCTGGCGTCCAAGTAGCTCACCTGACCACCGCGACGCGCAGTCGCGAGGCCGTCATGGCCGACGGGGTCAGAAGAAAGGAATCCGAGTCATGCTCAAGTCAACATCCATCTCCCTGATCCTGCTTGGCGTTCTTAGCGTCATCGTCGGGATCATCGCCATCGCCTGGCCCGGCGTGACGATTCTCGCGCTGGTCGTCCTGTTCGCGATCTACGCGTTCATCGGCGCGGGCATGCAGGCCGCTCGCGCGTTCAGCAGTGCCACCGCCGGACCGGTCGCCGGCCATCTGCTAATTGCGCTGATCGACCTCGCCGCCGGCGTGGTCGCCGTGGCCTGGCCCGGCCCCACCGCGCTGGCGCTGGGATGGGTCCTCGCCACCTGGGCGTTCGCGGCCGGCTTCGTCGAGATCGTTGCCGCATTCGGCAGCGCAGTGGCCGCGGGCGCCCGGGCGCTGTTCATCGTCACCGGGCTGGTGTCCCTCGCGTTCGGCGTCGTGCTCGCCGCTCGTCCCGACATCGGCGCGGTCACCCTCGCGCTGCTGTTCGGCCTGTACAGCCTGATCTTCGGAGTCTCGGAGATCGTGCTGGGCGTTCAATTGCGTCAGACCGGGCGGACCCTGCACCCGGTTCTGCACCAGGCCGCGTGAGGCGGCAGCCGATTCATCGTCGCCCAGACGAGAAGGGAGGCCGCTGATGTTGCCGAGCCGACTCGACTCGACAGTGCCGCATCACCCCGCCGTCATCGATGAGTTCAACAAGCGTGCTCAGGACGCCCAGCTCAGGATCGCGGACCAGATCACGCGATTCGCGGGATCGATGGCGTTCGTCTACCTGCACATCGCGCTGTTTGCCGTGTGGATGTTGTTCATCGAAGGCAGCCCGTGGCCGACACTGACGCTCATTGTGTCCCTCGAGGCGATCTTCCTTTCGACGTTCGTCATGATCGGCCAAAACCGGCAGGCCGCGTTCCAGCAGCAGAAGGCCGATCATGACTTCGTCGCCCAAGAGCAAGAACTCAAGACCAATACCGACCTGACCCGAGCCGTCCACCAAATGACCCAAGACATCCACGCGATTGTCAGCGCGCAGCCCACACGCGCGTCATGACTGGCTTCCGGTTGCGATCATGAGCCAGCCGATGCCGAGTGCGACGCCGAGCGCGATGATCTGGTTCGCCGTCCCCCAGTCTCGGAACTCGCCGGTCACCACCGCAACGCCGACCAGTGTGGCGCCGAACCAGCCGACTGTCTGGATGGCGACGGAGTGCACACCGAGTTGCTCGAGGAAGCGGATGACGATCCAGTAGATCGTGATGCCGAGTGCGAAGCCGACGCTCGAGCGGCCCAGCTCGCCCGGGATGAGCCTGCCGCCGTTCCACACCCGTGCCGCGTGCACGAATCCGTACGAGTCGGCCAGGCCGGAGGCCAGGGTCAGGGCAACCGCGGCGCATGCGGCGGCAAGTGTCGAGCTGCTCATGGTGGTGTCCCGCGTTTCAGATCGGGGCCGTTTTGGGGGCGGCGCGTCGGGCCGAGTTCGGCCGGATGTTCCCGACGACCCGCCGCAGGGCGTCCGCCGCGCGCGAGATGTCGTCGTCGTTGGTGTAGAGGGCGAAGCTGAGGCGGCAACTTGCCGGCGGTGTCAGGGCGAGGTCGTGGTGGGCGAGGGTGGCGCAGTGGCAGCCGGCGCGGGATTCCACACCGAGTTCGTTCAGCGCGTGCGCGACGCGCATCGGGTCGGTGCCGGCGACGTTGAACGACACCAGTGGTGAGCGCGGAGTGCCGGGTGGCGGTCCGTACACGGCGAGCCCGGCGATGTCGTGTGCCGCGCGCACGGCCCGTTCGGTGACCGCGCCGATGTGCCGGGCCACCACGTCCATCGCGGACACGACGGCGTGCCGGGGAATGGGTTGCGGGTTCGCGAACCAGTGGCGCTGCCCAGCCACGAGGTCGAGCACGAGCCGCAACGCCTGCGCTGATGCGATGACGCCGAGGATGTTCGGTGTGCCTGCGCTGTACTTCCACGGCAGGGCGTTGTAGCCGACGTGATCGGGCCTGACCTGTCCTTCGGCGATCATGTCGCCGCCATAAAGGAACGGAAGTGCCTGTTCCAACAGGTGTTCCTTCGCGTAGAGCACGCCGACGCCGAACGGGGCGAGGAGCTTGTGGAAGGAGAAGGTCAGGTAGTCCACGTCGAGGGCTTGCACATCGATGCTGCTGCTCGGCGCGAGTTGCGCGGCATCGACGAGCAGCAGTGACCGCGTCTCACCCGTCGGCTGGGGGTAGCCGCTGCCGTCGGCGACGGACCGCACGAGCCGCAGCGACGGTTTCGTGCCGAGGAAGTTCGACGCGCCCGTGACGCACACGAGCTTGGTGCGGGAGTCGACCAGGTGGGCAAGGTGGTCCAGGTCGAGTTCGCCGCTGTGGTGGTCGAAGCGGGCGATCCGGCATTCGACCCGACGTCCGAAGCGGGGCAGGATCTCCCGGCACATCGCGTACCACGGGACGAAGTTGGAGTTGTGTTCCATCATCGTGGTGACCACGTTGTCGCCGTCGCGAAACTCGGTGAGCAGTGAGTACATCACCGCGTTGATCGCCTCGGTGGCGTTGCGGTACGTGACGATGCTGCGACGGCTCGGCGCGCCCAGCCAGGTTGCGATCGTGTCGTAGGACTCCTCGAACATCGCGGTCATGCGCTGCGACGCCGAGGACTGGCCACGGTGCACGTTCTCGTACCACGGTGCCAGTGACCGGTACAGCTCGATCAGTTCGCGCGGCGGCTGGGTGCTCGCCGCGTTGTTGGTCACGACCCGCCCGGTCGCCGGGAAGTCGAAGTGCTGGCGGATCCGCCGCATGTCGAGCACCGGCGGCCCGGACGGGTCCCCGACGTGTCGGTGCCACATGCGCTCAACCCCCGATCAGGCGACGTCGACCTGCTGCTTGCCGTCGCGGTTGCGGCTGGCGGGGAACAGTTGGTTGTGGTCGACGTCGGCGTGCGCGCTGCTCCAGCCAAGGAGACGGCCGCACTCTATCTCGGGGTTTACCTCGCAGCCGTCGGCAAAACTTCACGCACGCGGCGATACGGCGAGAGCAACCACTCCGACTCCGACGGCTCCGGCACCTCGACGATTGGCCGATATGCGCAGATGTCCAGCCGCGTGGCCGGGCCGGCTGCCAACTCACGCGGGTGGCCATGGTCCCTCCCCGAGATGGGCGCGATATGGATGAGGAGCGACCAGTCGGTGTGGTAAATACGCCGGGCGGTCCGACAGCGCCCGACCGTCCTGAAGCGGTACCGGTACGCGGCGCGCCGCCGCTTCGCGAGGAGGTTGTCCGTCCACCTGGGACGACAAAGGGAAAGGAGACCGCTCCTTTCCCTCTTCAACATATAGCGCACCGGGGGGCTTGCGGCAAGGCCCGGGTCGTGCCGCAGAATCGCCCGCCGAGGCCAGAACCTACTGAAATGAGAATGGCGAAATGCGTGTGTTGTTGTTGACGTGTAACTCGCGCGGCGGCGTCGAACCGCTGGTAGCACTCGCGGTACGCCCGCTGGTGCGGGGGGTGTGGCAATGACCGAGCATGCGGTCGTGATCGCCGGAGGAGGTCCGACGGGGCTGATGATGGCGGGCGAGTTGGCGTTGGCGGGAGTGGACGTCGCCATTGTCGAGCGGCGCGCCAGCCAGGATCTGCCCGGCTCGCGCGCGGGCGGTCTGCACTCGCGCACGATCGAGGTTCTCGATCAGCGCGGAGTCGCCGATCGCTTCCTCTCGGAGGGGCAGGTGGTCCAGGCCGCGCAGTTCTGCGGGGTCCGTTTGGACATCAGTGACTTTCCCACCCGGCATCCCTACTCGCTCGGGCTCTGGCAGAAACACATCGAGCGAATACTGGCCGGGTGGGTCGGCGAGCTGGCGGTGACGTTCTACCGCGGACGTGAGGTGACGGGTTTCGCGCAGAACGAAACCGGCGTCGACGTCGAGCTGTCCGACGGCCAACGCTTGAGGGCGGAGTATCTCGCCGGGTGCGACGGAGGACGCAGTCTGGTCCGCAAAGCAGCCGGCATCGAGTTCCCGGGATGGGATCCGACGACCAGCAGCCTGATCGCCCAGGTGGAGCTGGCCGAATTGCCGCCGGAATGGGGCATGCGCCAGGACGCCCTCGGCACCCATGCCCTCGGCAGGGTGGAGTACGAGATCCGCGACGGCAAGATCATCTACGCGGATAGCGGGCCGGTGGGGGTCATGGTGACCGAAAGGCACATCGGACCCGCGAGCGAACCCACTCTGCGCGATCTCAGCGAGGCGCTCATCGCCGTCTACGGGACCGATTACGGCGCCCACAGTCCCATGTCGATCTCCCGGTTCACCGATATGACCCGGCAGGCCGCGGCCTACCGTGACAGACGCGTGCTGCTGGCCGGCGACGCAGCACACGTGCATTCCCCGGATGGTGGGCAGGGCCTGCAGATCGGCGTGCAGGACGCGGTGAACGTGGGATGGAAGCTGGCCCAGGTGGTCAACGGGACGTCCCCCGAAAGCCTCCTGGATACCTACCATGCCGAGCGGCACCCGGTAGGTGCCCGCCTGCTGCGCACGACGATGGCGTACGTCGCGCTCCGCCGCCCAGATCCACGCACGGAGGCCTTGCGCGACACCATTGCCGAGCTGCTCATGGGGGACGAGTCGCGCGTACGTTTCGCCGCGATGATGTCCGGTCTGGACATCCAGTACGACCTCGGCGAGGGACACCCGCTGCTCGGACGCCGCATGCCCGATCTCGACCTGGTGACCGCCGACGGCCCACTGCGCGTCTTCACGTTGCTGCACGATGCCCGGCCGGTGCTGCTGAACCTTGGTGAGCCCGGCGGATTCGACATCACGCCGTGGGCGGACCGGGTTCAGCTGATCGACGCCAAATACGTTGGTACGTGGGAGCTTCCGGCATTTGGCGCCGTCACGGCTCCCACTGCCGTGTTGATTCGGCCCGACGGATACGTCGCCTGGGTGGGAGCCCTACCTCAGCCGGGGCTCGCGGACGCGCTGACCACCTGGTTCGGACCGCCCAGTGCGGCGTAGCGCGAAGCTTCGGGGGTGCGTCAGGTGTGCCTGCCGAGGAGGGCGTCGAGCAGGTGTCCCGTCGTGCGACCTGGCCAGCGGCTGCCGACGTACTGGACAGCGTCGTCGAGGGGGAGGGGTGTGGTGGCGTTGCCGGTGCGCACATACAGGCGCGGCTCGGCGCCGTCGCGGAGATAGACCGGGGCGTCGGCGGGTCGGACCGACAGTGCGCAGATCTCGTTGCCGTTGAGGGTGGCGAAGTCGACGGTGAGGAAACGGCGCGCCTGCCCGCCGAGGCCAGCGGCGAGCAGTTGCAGGAGATGACGTTCGAAGCCGTCGCGGTCCGGTCTGCTCAGGCTGGCGTAGTCGTCGGCGAGGCCGACGGGGGCGCCGGCGTCGTCGACGCCGATGAGCAGCCGGCCGCCTCGGCCGTTCAGGAAACCGGCGGCCGTCTTGACGACGACCCGCTCCAGCGCCTTGTTCACGTGTCGCTCGTTGATGTCCCAGCGCAAGCTCGCCTTGAACTCGACGGTGCCACCCTCGCCTGCCTCACACAGCGCCGCGACGTCTATTGGCGGCGGTGGTGGTGCTGAGCCAGGTCGCCGCAGCCGCACCGATCCGGCCGTGCCGAGAACCTGCAGGCCCCACAGCGCCAGGCCGGCGGACCCGATCGCCGCGAGCACGACGACGGCCGGTGGCGGGTCGAGGGCAAAGAAGTCGGCGCCGACCGGGACGACCAGGGCGAGCAGGTAGGCCAGTGCCATCGCCGCCACGAGGCCGAAGGAGGTCAGCGTCAGCGGCGCAACCACCTGGGCCAGCAGCACCAACCCGACGGCCAGCAGCGCCATGGTGGCCGTGGTTTGCGCCTCGATCGGTGTGACATCGCGGGCCGTGCGCGCCACGGCGTACGCGACGAATGTTGCCGCTGCCGCGATGAGGCCGCCGGGCAGGGCGAAGCGGGTCACCCGGGCCACGAAGCCTGGCTCTAACCGAGGCGCTCGACCGCCCACCGCCAGGACAACGCTGGGCAGCCCGATGGTCAGCGTGCCGATGAGTGTGAGGTGGCGGGGCACGAACGGAAACGGCACGCCGGCCAGACCCACGGCAACGACGAGCAGAAATGCGTAGACGCTCTTCGAGATGAACAGCTTCGCCACTCGTTCCATGTTCGCGACCACCCGGCGGCCTTCGCGCACGACATGCGGCAGCGCCGCGAACGAGTCCCCGACCAGGACCATCTCGGCCACGGCGCGGGCTGCCTGGCTGCCGCTGCCCATGGCCACCGCGAGGTCGGCGGCCTTCATTGCCGGAACGTCGTTGACGCCGTCGCCGACCATGGCGACGGAGTGACCCGCCGCCTGCAAGGCCTCGACGACCTGCCGCTTCTGCTGCGGCCCGACCCGCCCGAGGACGCTGCGCTCGGCGAGAATCCGCAGTATCTCGGCGGGATCGGACGCCAGCCGGCTGCCGTCGACCGGCTCGCCGCCCGTGTCGATGCCCACGGCCTCGGCAATCGCATGAACGGTCTGCGGGTGGTCACCGGAGAGCACCTTGACGGAGACCCCCTGCTCGGCGAAGTAGCGCACCGTGGAGGCGGCTTCCGGGCGCAGCGCATCCTCGAGCACGATGAGCGCGGCGGGACGTGGGTGCGCTGGGACCTGGTTCGCGGCCTCTTCGAGCCGGTCGGCCCGGGCCAATAGCACCACCCGGCGTCCAGCTCGCGTGTGTGACTCGACCCGGGCGAGCATGCTTGCCGCGGCGCCGTCGACGAGCAGTGTGTCGGGCGCACCGAGCACCCAGACGCCACGTGGGCCGAAGTCCGCGCCGCTCCAGCGCCGGCCGGAGGAGAACGGAACGACGCTGCTCGCGGTCCAGCCCTGCGGCAGCGGCACCGAGGCACCGACCGCGCGCAGGCTGGCGTTCGGACTCGGGTCGGCGGCGGCCAGCGCACCGAGCGCCGCGTCCCGCTCACTCGGCTCGAGTTCCGGGTCGACGGCTTCGATCGTGACAACGCGCATGTGCTGGCCGTCGGTGAGTGTCCCCGTCTTGTCCAGGCACACCACGTCCACCCGCGCGAGCGTCTCCACCGCGAACAGCTGCTGCACGAGAACCTGTCGCCGCCCGAGGCGTATGACGGCGAGCGCGAACGCGATGCTCACCAGCAGCACAAGGCCTTCGGGCACCATGCCGACGACCGCGGCGACCGAAATGCGGATGGAATCGGCGGTGCCATGACTGTGCACCTGGGTCAGGGCGAGGATGACCGCAACGGGGATCAGTGCCCAGGTCACCCAGCGCAGGAAGGTGTTCACGCCGTCGCGCAGCTCCGAGGGCGGCGTGGTGAACTGACGTGCCTCGCTCGCCAGAGCGTTCGCATAGGCCGCGGGTCCGACGCGGTTGGCCCGGTAACGCATCACGCCGGCGATCACCGACGAACCCGACAGCACCTCGTCACCGCAGCTCTTGCGCACAGGGTCGGCCTCGCCGGTCAGCAACGACTCGTCGGTCTCGGCGCCGTCGACCGTCAACACGACACCGTCCGCGAGCACCTGATCGCCGGCCCGCGCCTCCACGACATCGTCCAGGACCACCTGATCGACCGGTACGTCGACCAACCGGCCCTCCCGCAGCACCCGGGCCGCCGTTGCGGTGAGAACCTGCAGGCGATCAAGCGTCCGCTTGGCCCGCATCTCCGCGACGATCCCCACCGCGCTGTTGGCGATCACGACAAGGCCGAAGAGCGCGTCCTGGACCGGCCCGACGACCAGAACGAGAACGCAGAGCGCGCTGAGGAGCGCGTTGAAGCGGGTCAGCACGTTCGCGCGCACGATCGACCACGCCGATCGGCTGGTCGGCTGAACCGTCCGGTTGTCACGGCCATCCGCAAGCCGCTGCCGAACCTGCTGCTGATCCAGACCAGACTCGTCGAACAGCTCGCCTGCCACCGCCGCGGCCGCGACCCCCTCCGCCCGCGAGGCTGGTCGACTCACCGAGTGCCGCCCGGGCACGTCGGCGGTGAACAGCTCCTGGTCGGTCACGTGCGTTCCGTCCGACCGTCGGCCTCAGCGTGGTCTCGTGGCGTCGGTGGTTCGGTGCGGGATCGTCGGTCGCGGGCGAGTTCGAAGGCTTCCGGGATGGTCAGTGCGAGACCCGCACCGATGAAGGAGCCACCGACAACGTCGGAGAGCCAGTGTGCCGACAGGTACGTGCGGCTCAGTGCCACGGCGGCGGCCACGATCACCGCGACGATCATCCACCGCAGCCGTCGTCTGCCGGTGGTTATCGCCATGACGATGCCGATGGCGGTCACGGCGGACGCTATGGCATGGCCGGACGGATAGGACGAGGCAGAGGTGGCGATGAGTGACCCGGGTGGTCGAGGCCGGTCGATGAGGCTCTTGATCGAGCCGATGCACAACTCGCTGACCGCGATCGTCAGCGCCCACGCGCCGAGCGCCAGCCAGTGCCGGCGCAAGACGATCGCGAGCGTGACAGCCACCCGGATCGGCCAGTCGATCGCCGTGCCGAACAGCTTGCTCAACACCTTCGCGAAGTCGACGAGCGGCGGCCACTGGCTGTCGATCATCAGCCGGTACCACCAGTCGTCGACTCGTTGCACGACCGTACGTGCCGAGGGTGCCGCGATCGCCGCGGTGAGCAGCACCCCCAGGCCGAGAAGGACCAGGCCAGTCAGCATTACCCGCCGCCGCAGCGCCGGCAACGACTCCGGGACAGGTGTACCGGTCACGGTCTGCCGAGCTTGGGTTACCGCTCCTTCAGCGGACTCGACGCGTTCGCTGCCGGCGCTCAGGTCATCGAACAAGGGCACCGGCGGGGGGAACCTGCGAGCGCGGCCGCATCCGCACGCCGATGACGAGCAGCACGACGCCGATGAGTGCCGCGACGATGCCGGCGACGAGGATGCCTACACCGATCGCGAACAGATGCGGGATGGTCAACCCGAAGCGTCCGTTCGCACCGACGGCTGCTGTGGCGTCGGCGTTCATGACGACCAGGCGATAGCTGCCGTCGCTGATCTTCCAGTTCAATGATGCGTCCGGCCCGCTTCCGCGCGCGACCCAGAACGTCTGCTCAGCCGGCGGCGTCGGCTGGACCGTTCCGTTCTGCCGGACGGTCTTGAGCCGGAACGGGTCGACGTCAAGATCGGTGACCTTGTCGACGGCGGCGCCGGCCAGGTAGCGGTCCACGTCGGCTGCGCGTCCGATGCCGATGAAGACTGGGTGGTCCGCGGTCGGGATCGATACGCGCAGCGTCGGCTTGTCGACCGTGGTGCCGAATCCGTTCGTGTCCTTGATGTCGTCGAGTGCGGTTACCAGCGCGCTGGTCGGAGTCGACACGCGATGCACACCGGATGTCAGTGTGCTGTCGGTGCCGAACAGTGCCATGAGCACGCCCCCACCGATGGCGGCGACGCCCCCGCCCAGGAGAAGCAGGGCGGCGATGACGATGACGACCACTTTTTTGACCATCGTTGCTCCTCAGGGTGACGTGCCTGGATCGGGCTCGGGATTGTGGTGCCAGTGGCCGGCTCGCTTGGGCGCCGCGCCGGTGGGGTGCCCGAGAACCAGCCGGACCAGGCCGGCAACGGCGATCCCGAGCCCGGCGCCGCCGACGACGTCGAGCGGCAGGTGCGCGCCGACATGCACTCGGGCAAGTGCTACCAGGACGGCCACGAGCACCGTGATCGTGCGCCACCGGCGGCTGAGGTAAGGCCAGGCGATCACCACGAGAGCGCTTATCACCGCGACATGTCCCGAAACGAACCCGAGCCCGTGCGCCGGGGCGTTCCGAAGGTGGACGTCGTCGAGCAGGGTCGCCGGGCGGCCGCGGACGAAGTTGTCCCGTACGGCGTGGGCCGCGAGTAGGTAGGCGGCGAGCCCACCCACCAGCAGGCTCAGGCCGAGACGCCATCGCCGAGTAGCCACCGCGGCGAGCGCGGCGACCGGGATGACGAGGAAGTTGCCCAGTTGCATGACCGGCCAGACGACGAATCCGGGGACGATGGTGTGGTCATTGATCGCGCGGAACACCGCGGTCTCGGCGCCGTCGACGTGGTGACGGTGGATCAGTGCCGCGGCCGTGGCGAAGAGCGCCGCGCCCGCGACCAGTAGCGCGACGTCCGGCCAGCCTCGGACGGCCGCGCGAGGTTCTTCTCGCGTGCTCGGTGCGACGACCGTGCTCATGCCGTCTCCGGGACCAGATCCGAGCGGGGTGCGCTGTTCGGTTGCCGCAGCCAGGAGTGGTTGCGGCGCCAGAAGATGTAGGTGAGCAGGCCGACCGGGATGGGCAGCACGTAGGTCAGCGCCCGGAAGACCAGCACGCCGGCTGCGACCTCGGCGCGCACGCCGCCTGCCGCGGCGAGGCCGGTGATCAGCGCGAGCTCGACGACACCGAGGCCGCCTGGCGTCAACGGGATCGCGGAGAGCAGCCGGGCGAAGGCGAAGACGGCCAGCGCCTCGGCCCAGCTCACTTCGCCCTCCGACACTCCGACGAAGCGCAGTGCGAGCAGCAGCACCAGGAACAGTGACAGGTGGCTGACCAGCGTCGTAAAGGTGATCCGGATCCAGCGCGCGCGCAATAACAGAGTCGTGCGGTCGCGGAACTTCATGGTGGCCAGCTCCCAGCCGTGCACGGGCGGGCGACGAAGCGTTCGCAGCAGCGTCGAAGCGACCCGTGCCGCGCCGAGGCCGATGCGGCGAGCCGACTCCTTGCTGCGCAGCAGGAGCGTGAAGACGGTTACCGCTCCGACCAGACCGGCGATGCCGAACGCGCCCGCGATGATCCGTCCGCCTCCGCCACCGCCACCGGTGAAGGCGAGCAGGGCGAGAGCCAGCACCGGCATGGCGAGCTTGGCGAAGTTGTTCCATACGCCGGCCACAAGCAACGACACCGAGCTACGCGATCGCGAGAACCCCCACGACGAATACATGCTGTAGCTCATCGCGATGCCGAGGGCTCCGCCGCCAGGCAGAGTGTTCGACACCGCCGTGCTGGATTCGGTGACGACGGCGGCCTGCCCGTAGGTGAGGCCCGGCATGGTCGACACCATCACGAACCAGTACGTCGCCAGGTTCCACAACGCGGCGAGGGCGAGCAGGCCGAGTTGCCACGAGCTCATCGACCGGATGGATGCCCAGACTGCCGAGATGCTCGTGAACTGCGGCAAGAAGTACCAGAACACGAGGGCGACGATCGCCAGTGACACCAGGGGCGCGGCGATCCGCATCGCGCGCTGCCAGCGTCGGCTCGGGGCTGCGGTGGGTGTGTCGGGGGTCGTGGAGACGCTGGTCATCGCTGCCGTCCTAGCCGTGCGTCGAATCGGATGGTGCGGGATGCACCGGCGCCGTCGGGTCCAGCTCGAACCTGCCGTCGCTGTAGTCGTGCACCATCTGGCGCAGCGCGTCCCGGGTGACGAAGCCCAGGCCGTCGAGCACCGCGGTCAGCGGCTGCGCGCCGCTCGTGCCGTCCAGCTCGAAGTGATAGGTGATGCACCCGCCGGAGTAGACGTAGTAGCGCTCGCCGCGATAGCCCGACCGGGCCGGCTCGACCCGCTCGTAGCGGCGTGTTCCGGGCTGCTCGCTGGCTGACTCCGTCGCGCCGCGCACGTCGCAGTCGGGGTCGACGGCCACTCTGACGGCCTGGCGGCCCTCGCGGTCGGAGTTCAGCCAGAACCGGGCCGACCGATCGGACGCGTCCAGGCGCTCGAAGCTCCAGCCCACCGGCAGGGCGCCGATGCACGGCAGCAACGACGCGCTCGGCACCGACTGCGCCATCAGCACGACGCCGGCGCTGTACGGCTCGGACGCGCGGCCACCCGCGTCGCATGACGGCACCGCGTCGGCCCCGCCCAGCTGGACGTTGACGCATCCTGCGAGGAGCGGGGCTGCGCACGCGAGCAGCGCGAGGCGTCTCATAGCGGGCTGTTGACGATGAGTTGGACGGCGAATATCGCGGCGATCGTCCCGCCGCAGATCACCACGAGGCTCAGCCCCACTCGCCGCAAGCTCCAGCGCTGGATCCGCACCGGACGCAGCCGGTAGGGCATCAGCGTGAGGAACTCGGCGTGCAGATCCTGGCCCTGACTGCGCAGCATCCGGCGCAGTTGCGACGGCATGGTGAGTCCGCGCGTCGCCGCGAACGCCTCGGCGATCTCGGCGTCGTCGAAGTACTGGCGGGCGCGCGCGTACACCCGTGGCGCATCGGTGCGCAGCGCCAGAACGAGCATCATGTTCGCGAGATCGACGGCCTGCCGCCACGGGCTCGGCCGCAGTTGCGCGAAGGCCGAGTCGATGATCAGCAGCTGGCCGTCGCGCACGAGCAGGTTGGCCGGCTTGATGTCGCGGTGCGCCAGGCCTGCTTCCCACATACGGCGAATCGCGAGCAGCCCCTGGTCCATCACGCTCTCGTCGATCTCTGTCTCGCCGATCTCCTTGGCTCCGTCGAAGAACTCCATGACCAGCAGGTACTCCCGCTCGGGAGTGAGCTCGACGATGCCGTACGGCTCGGGCACCCGCAGGCCCGCCGAGTGGAGCAAGCGCAGCGCGTAGTCCTCGTACTGGACGAGCCGGCGCACCGTGTTGAACGCCTTCTCGTCCTCGAGGCGGCCGTACAGCAGCGTCCGGCCGAGCTTGTACCAGCGGTCGGCGCGCAGGTGGGTGGCCGCGTAGAGCTTGCCGAAGACGTACGTGTCGGGGTCGCCTTTGACCTTGATCCGCATGGGTGTCGAGCCGCCCGAGCCGGCCAGGCCGAACGGCTTGGCCTCGATCACGATCAGGCCGAGCTGATCCTCGAGCGCGCGCACGATCGCCGCATGTCGCCGTTCGTCGATGTCCAGGTGCGCGGCTCGGCCACGGTGATACGTCACCGGGAACACGTCGTTGGGCGCGAAGACCCGGAAGGCAAGCAGCGTCACGGTCACACCGAGGACGACACCGAACAGCGCGTCGCTCGGCGAGTCCTGGGCGAGGTAGAGCCGTGCCGCGACGACGAGGGTGAGTACGACCGCGACCACGATCTTGCCGAGCTGCCGTGGTCGTCCCGCCGGAACGTGCGAATACAGCGTGCTGATCGAGAACGCGGCGAGTACCGCCATCGGGAGCGACGGCATCGCGAAGCCGCTCCAGCTGCCGAGGATCTCGACACCCAACGGACGCGGACGGTGGATGACGCCGGAGATGGCGTCGGTCCCGTTGTCGACGACGAGTCCGGCGCCGAGCCAGACGATCAGGTGACGCCAGCGACGCCAGAACAGCAGCGCCACGGCGACCCAGAGCCCGACCGCTGACAGCGCGAACGCGAGCCACCACTTGCCGGACGCGTTGATCGCGCGAGGCAGTGGTGGCGGCTCACCGGAGGGACGGCGCTTCGAGTGTCGGCGGAGACGCGTATCGGGTGACCCGATCGCAGCGTCTACCTTGCCCACGTGCGGAACGGCCGTCACGGTCGTGCCACCGGTCGTGCTGATCGCAACCCGGCACCGCCGCGACACCGCGTCGCGGACCGAGTGCCGGGGCGGTTCATGGGCGGAGCCGACCGTAGAACACGTCGCTCGGGCCGTTCTCGGCCGCAGGTCGTGCCATGGTGACAACCGTCCCGAAGCCCCGGCGCAGCCCGGTCATGCCCTGGTATTCACCCAGCTGCCCGCGCGGCGCCGTGCGCAGGTCGAACGGTCCGCCTGCATGTCTTTGCCGCCAGGTCGCGCCATCGTCGCTCGAATCGGCGAACCACACGTCGGTCGTCAGGGTGGCGTCGCCGGGACGGTCGTTGCGCAGGTCGTACCAGATCACTCCGACCGTGCCGTGCGAATCGACCGCGATCGCCGGTTCGAACGCGAATGCGCTGACGCCGGGCAGCTCGCTCGTCGTCCAGGTGCGTCCGCCGTCCCGGGATCGTGCCACGGCGATCGCGCCGGTACTGGGCGAGGTACTCGCCTCTGACGTGACATACACGGTGCCGTCCGGCGCTATTGCCGCACTCGGAAATCCCGGCTGCGGCAGTTCGACACCGGACTCGGGATCGGCGAAGAACCCGACCGGATGTGACGCGATCTCGACCGCGGGTTGCCAGGTGCGCCCGTCGTCGATGGAGCGGCTGGCGAACAGCGTGCCCTGCCCCACGGCGACGTCGGCATTGGCGAACACGGCGAGCAACGCGCCGTCCGGCAGCACGAGTATGTGGCCGGACAGGTCGATGGCCGTCTCCGCAGGCTGGTGAATCGTGACGGGCGGCGACCAACTGACGCCGCCGTCCGTGGTGCGCGAGAACCTGAGTTCGTTCGCCATCGGCACTTGATAGGTGTGGTCCCAATTCGCCCATATGAGATATGCATGCCCGGCCACAGTTGGGCTGGCCGTGACTGCATCGGTGTCGTTGCCGGGCTCGGCCGCCGCGATGATCGTCGGCTGCCGCCAGGTGCGCCCGCCGTCGGTCGACCGGCTCGCCACCACCGCCACGGGCGGCGGGTCAGCGGTCGCATTGGCGATCGCGCCGCTGAAATAGACCGTTCCGTCGATCCCGACCGAGAGCCATGGATCCCCAGCGACGTCCGCCGTGCCTCCGGTGCAGACGGTCAGACCGGGAATCGTGCTGAGCTGCCACGTCCGGCCGCCGTCGCGCGAGGACTTGATCAGATCGCTGCGCGCCGCTTTCGGCCCGATGTCCTGCTGCCATGTGGCGATGATGTTGCGCGGGTCCCTCGGGTTCACCGCGACGGCCGGCTCGACTTCGGAGCCGGCGATCGCCTCGGCGTCCAGCCGCCCACCCGGACACCCGGCGGCGAACGGCGTAGGTCCGGACAGCACTTGCAGCGCCCGCCCGTGGTCCGCGCCCGCAGCTGACTGCACCGCAACCAGCTGAACCGCCGCGATCACCGATGCCGCGCCGAACACAAGAAGGACCTTCGAACGCACCGCGTCCCCCTCCCCCGAGGCCCGCTTCGCGGACACGAAAATCGTCCTCGCGATGCGGCCCACCTGCTGCGGGCCGGAGCCCAACCGGCAGCAGGAATGTGCCGACCGTAACAGCACGTGAATGCATTTCCCTACTGCCGTGAAATTCAGCAGACGCCGACGCTACAAACCCCTTTGGTCGACGTTTTACGCAGAATCGTCTTAACCGGCGGTCACCGGCCAGTGGCGTGCTGACCCGGCAGGACTGCTGCAAGACGCAAGACGAGGTCG
>WNGI01001239.1_pt1 | contig 20889 bp, 18 predicted proteins | sample 5400621 | NCBI WGS metagenome assembly WNGI01 (sample SAMN13153374, study PRJNA577476) | soil metagenome | isolation source: 20 cm soil or saprolite under Garry oak tree replicate 1 | place: USA:California | collected 2016-06-15
ACGATGACGATGAGAAGACCGGCATCGAGATCGTGCGCCGGGCCCTCGAGGAGCCGATCCGCATCATCGCCCAGAACGCGGGCGCGGAAGGCGCGATCGTGGTCGGCAAGGTGAAGGAGTCGAAGGACAAGAACTTCGGCTACAACGCCCAGACCGATAAGTTCGAGGACCTCGTGGCGTCGGGCGTCATCGACCCGACCAAGGTCACCCGGACCGCTTTGCAGAATGCCGCATCCATCGCGAGCCTGCTCCTCACGACCGAGTGCGTCGTGGTGGAGAAGAAGGAGAAGGACAAGGCTCCGCCGATGCCCGGTGGTGGCGGAATGGGCGGTATGTACTAGGCGTCTAAGCCTTTAGGCGTGTAGGCGCCTAGAAGTTCGCTCCCCCTCGTGTGATGTTCCGCACGGGGGGGAGCACTATTTTGGGGGGCCATGACCGCGCCGTCGGAAAAGGCCGCCCTCTCGCGAGAGCTGGCGGACTTCTTGATCGAACTCTCGATCGCCCTCCATAAGCACACGATGTATCCGGAGGGGCATCCGTCGCTGGCCCCAGCCGCCACCGGCGTCGTGCGTCGCGCCGAGCATCTCTTCGAAGGCCGCACCACCATCGCCCTCGGCGTCGCCCGACAGCAGCTCGTCATCGAAGGTGTTGCCACTGACGCCAAGAACCCCCTCCTCGCCGAACTCGCCGGTCGGTTGCATCGCCACCATCTCGGCGCGGTGACGTTTCACCGCGGTCTGCGGGTGAGCGAGGTCGCCGAGGTGCTGAAGGCGCTGTCGGTCGAGGCCGACCGGAGCGGCGAGCCGCTCGGGCTGGGTCCGCCCGAGCATTTGCGCGCGTGGGAGCACATCCGCCTGCACCCCATCACCTACGAGCGTCTCGAGTTGTTGCAAGAGGATGATCAGCTTCCTCCAGCCGACGACAAGGGCGACAAGGACCGGGCGCTCCGCGGTACGCAGCTGTGGGTCGGGCTGGCGCGCGCGGCGCTGACCGCCGAGGCGATGGGGGAAGGGGCGGGGGATGACGGTCCGCCGCCGGCCACCGAGCCGAGCCTCATCGCCAAGGCGATCGACGAGCATCCGAAGAGCGCGGCGTACGATCAGGTGATCGTCGGGTACCTGCTGCAAATCGCGGATGAGCTGAAGACCGCGGGCGGCGCGGAAGCGGTCGCCCTGCGGCGGCGCACATCGAAGCTCGTGGGTGCGCTCCAGCCGGGCACGCTGCGGCGGCTCATCGACATGGGCGGCGACAACGCCCAGCGCTTCAAGTTCGCCATTGATGCGACGCACGGCCTCGCGGTGGACGCGGTGCTCGACATCGTACGCGCGATGGCCGATGCTGCCCACAAGACCGTTTCGGATCCGCTCGTGCGACTGCTGTCGAAGCTCGCGCAGCACGCGGAGCAGGGACCGGCGGAAGCCCGTCTTCAGGCCGACGAGGCGCTGCGCGACCAGGTGCGCGATCTGCTGCGGGATTGGTCGCTCGAGGATCCCAATCCCGAGGCGTACGGGCAGGCGCTCCAGAAGATGGCCGCGGCTGCGCCGGCCAACGCCTCGCCCGGCGATGCCAGACAGGTCGCCGAGCCGTTGCGAATTGTGCAGACGGCGGTCGAGACGGGGGGCATGGGATTCAGCGCGTGGCGCGCGGTCGAACGACTGGTGGCCGAACGGCACGTGGGCGAGCTGATCGACATGCTCGACGAGTCGGCCGATGGGTCCCGCCCGCCGCTGCGCGCTGACATCGCGCCGCTGTGGACGCGCGTGACTTCCCCTGACGTCGTGCGACAGCTCGCGAACACCGAGCCGCCCGATTTCGTGACGCTCGACCGCATGTTGCCGCGGCTGCCGGTCGACTCGTTCGAGCCATTGCTTGATGTGCTGGGTGCCTCGGAATCCCGCACCACCCGCCGTGGTTTGCTCGATCGCCTGACGCGCGCGCCACGCGAGCTGGGACCGATCGTCGCGGCGCGCCTCGCTGGTCAAATCCCGTGGTATGTGATCCGGAACCTGCTGCTCATCCTCGACGGCCTGCCGGAATTGCCTCAGGGTTTCTCCTCCACGGCATTCACCGCGCACGAGGACGCGCGTGTGCGGCGGGAAGCGTTGAAGGTGTCTCTCAAGGTGCCCGCCGAGCGCGAGCCCGCGCTGCTCAGCGCCCTGCGTGATGCCGATCCACGCACGGTGAGACTGGCCCTCACCACGGCACTCGACGACTGCCCGCCGTCGGCGCTGTCATTGATCACCCAGCTGGTCCGCGACGAGTCCGTCATCTCGGAGCTCCGCGTGCTCGCGATAAAGGTCCTCGGGCGCGTGGGGAACCCCGCGGCCCTGAACGCGCTCCTGCAGCTCGTGGATGGCGGGACGAGTTGGCTCGGCCGTCCGAAGCTCGCCAATCGATCCCTCGAGTTTCTTGCCGCGCTGATGGCCCTCGCGGCCGGCTGGCGCAACGACGTCCGTGTGGGCGCACTGCTCGCGCTCGCGGCCACGTCCAACGATCCGGACGTGCGCAACGCGGCCCTGGCAGGCAAAGGCACGCGCGCCACCAGTGCGATGAAGCGATGAGCGCCGATCCGGCCAAGTTCCTCGGCGCGTTCGCGCAGGCGCTCGCCGCGATGGCGTTGTACCGCGATGGGCATCCCGCGCGGGAGCGCGCGGTCGATATCGCGTACCAGCACGTGCAGGACCTCCAGGCCGACACCCCGCGCCCGTTGTTCACATTCCTCGGCGACGAGGTCGTGTTCGGGCGCCTGCCGTTGCGAGAGCTGAAGGCGTGGGACTGGGGCAAGCGGCTGGCCCAGGCGGGTATTCAGCGCCTCGAGTTCGAGGACCAGGTGGACCGCGAAGACTTTGAGGGCTTTCTCGAGGAAGTGCTCGCCCGCCTGACGCTGTCGGCGATCAGCACCGAGGCGCGGCAGATGCGCCGCAGCAGCATTCGCTTTGGCGCCGTCGGACTGAAGGGCGAGACCGAATTCCCGCTCGAGGCGCTGCCGACCGCCACCATCAGTTTCGCGCTGGCTGAGGAGGTCGATACGGTCCGCTGGCTGCAGCGCGAGGTGCAGAACGGCGGCGAGGTGCACCTGGCCGAAGCCGAGGCGGTCGTGCGCTCACTCGCGGTCGCCATGCACGGCGACCGGCAGATCATGCTGCCGCTCTTGCAGCTCAAGGAATTCGATCAGTACACCACGACGCACTCGATGAATGTCGCGGTCCTCTCGATGGCGTTCGCGGAGTACCTCGGCCTGTCGGCGAGCGACGTGCGCGCGTTCGGGATTTCCGGGCTGCTGCACGACCTTGGGAAGGTCAAGATTCCTCTGGATATCCTGACCAAGCCCGGGAAGCTCACGGACGAGGAGCGCGCGCTCATGAACGAGCACCCGGTGGCGGGTGCGCGAATGCTGCTCGAGATGGATAAAGATCTCGACCTCGCCGTCATCGTCGCCTACGAGCACCACATCATGATCAACGGCGGCGGTTATCCGGTGCTGCACTACGCGCGCGACTGTCACCCGGCAAGCAAGCTCGTGCATGTCTGCGACGTCTACGACGCGCTGCGGACCAGGCGCCCGTACCGCGAAGCGTGGTCCTTCGAAAAGACACTCGGCTATCTGGGAGAGCGGAGCGGATTGGAGTTCGATCCGGAGCTCTCTACTGCGTTTACGCGGATGATGCGGCAATGGGAGCGGCAGGTGACGGTGCTTACAGATGATGGCCCGGCGGTTGGACCGGGTGCCAATTCGCCCCGGGCCTGACTAAAATTGGGTCCATGGCGCGGCTGTGGACCATGGCGGCAATGACCCTGGTGGCGGCACAGGCGCCGGTGAAGCTCACCGGTGACTGGCAGGCGCGCGCGGGCGACGAAATCCGCCATATCATGGTGCGCAGCGACAGCTCGGCGCAGTTCGGCTCCGACTTGGCGCGCTGGCGCGTCGTGGGTGACAGCCTCTGGATCACGCTGGGCGACGGAGTGTGGCAGGTCTACGGGATGAAGCTGTCGGGCGAGAAGCTCACGATCAGCGGTGGAGATCTGGAGAAGCCGGTGACGTTGAAGCGCGTCGGACCGCCAACCGCGCGTCCGGACAGTCTCACGATCCCCGACGCACCACCCGCGAATCAACGGGCCTGGTAGACCTCACCCCCGGTCCCCCTCTCCACGTTGTGGAGAGGGGGTCAGGGGGTGAGGTCACTTCAATTCAGTAGCCGCCGTCAACCGCCACCCGACCTCTTTTTTCTCGAATCGCATCGCAAACCGCCGCCGGTCCACGCGCAGCGCTCCACCGCGCGCCGGCACGTATTGGAACGTCGCACGCACGTTTCCGTTCGCGGTGTTGCCCTGCGGTTTTAGATCTTCGATGGTGAGCTTTGCAGTGATCTGCGTCCACTCGCGGAAAAACTGCTCCCACCGCGTCCGCTCCTCCTCCGTGAGACTCGGGTAGAGCACTTTGATGTTGGCGATGCGCCGGCTCGCCAGCGCCCGCGCCAGATCGGATAGGAGGACGTCGATCGCTCCGGGCGTGTCGGGCGGCTGAGCGCTCGGCGGCGCGATGCCGACATCGATGCCGATCTGCTCCGCGCTCTGCGCGGCGATCTTGGCGAGGGTGAAGTCCTGCTCACGGTACAGCGATTCGGCCCGCGCCAGGATGATTCCAGCGTCCGCCGCGGCGCGACCCGTCGGAATCGCCTGCACCACGGGCCCGACCCGCTGCACCATCCGCTGCGCTTCGCGATCCATCGTCCGCGCTTCGTCACGCGCGCGCGCGTACTGGCGCGCCGCCTCGACGTAGCCGCCCAATGCGCGGGATTGGTCACCGGCCCGCAGCGCCTGATCGGAAGCCTCGAACATCGTCTCGCCGAGAATCCAGCCGGGAACGTTGTTTTTCCGTGCTCCGGCACTGACGGCCCGGTCGTGTGCCGCGATTGCCGAGTCGCGTCGCACCGTGACCGCCAGCGAAACGGGTGCGGCATCGGGAGGCGCGGGTGGGGGAGTCACGAGACCCGTCGCGGGCGCCGGCGCTGCGGCCGCGGGCGGGGCCACCACGCCGCCACTGGTGTCCGGCGCCGGCTGGCTCGGCGCGTACACCAACAGGATGACCACGGCGGCGAGTGCGCCGAGGACTCCCAGCCGCCACTTCATCGGCGCGTAGGTGATGAGCTTGAGTACGGGCTTCGGCAGCGGGGTCCACCGTCCCAGCGGCTGGGTCGCTTCGTCGTCCGCGCCGGAAAGCGCCGAGCGAATTCCCTGCAGCGACGCCAGCATTTGACCGGCGGACTCGTAGCGCTCGTGCGGGACCTTGTTCATCGCCTTGGCGACCACGCGCTCGAGTGCGGCCGGAATGGACGGCGCCACCGTTCGCAGGGGACGGGGCTCGGTCGTGAGGACTTGATACAGCACGCCGTGCACCGACTCCGCTTCGAATGGCCGCTGATAGCTCAGCAGCTCGTAGAGCAGGCAGCCGACGGAGAAGACATCGGTCGCCGCCGTGATGGCGCCGTTGGTGATCTGCTCGGGCGCCATATAGGTCGGCGTGCCGACGATCGCGCCGGAGCCGGTCGCATCGGCTTTCTGCAGGCGCGCGATGCCGAAGTCCATGATCTTCACGCGGCCGTCCGGCATCACGCGGATGTTCGATGGTTTCACATCGCGGTGGATGACGCCGCGCTGGTGGGCGAAGTGCAGCCCCGCCAGCACTTCGATGGTGATGTCGAGCTTGCGTTCGAGCGCGAGCGGATCGCGCAGCGCGATCATGTCCGAGAGATCACGCCCTTCGACCAGCTCCATCGCAATGAAGGGCTGGCCCTCGGATTCGCCGAGGTCATAGACGGTGACGATGTTGGCGTGTTGGAGCGCGCCCGCGGCGCGCGCTTCGCGGACGAACCGCTCCTGCATGTCCTGGGTTTTTCGGAAACTTGAGCTGAGCAGCTTCAACGCCACGTAGCGCCGCAGCTCGGTGTCGTAGGCCTTCCACACGATGCCCATGGCGCCTTCGCCGAGGAGCTGATGCAGCTCGTACTTGCCGAGCCGCCGGTAGCGCTGCTGCGCGTCGCTCACTGGACCAACCAGTCGTACGCGCGGATCAGGAAGGACTTCATGGAATCGCTCACTTCCACGTGGCGGCGTGGAAATACGCGTTCGACCACCGAGAGAAACTTCTGCTGCGTCATCCGCTCGGATGTGGAGCCTCCCCAGGCGAAGGGCGCGACGTACTTGGGTGCTCGGACACCATCGAAGACGCTGGCGCCCGCACCGACGACGGCACCGGCGGGCAGCAGCGTTCCGATGGCCGTCTTGGCGTGGTCGCCGAAGAGACTACCCAGAAATTGCTGTCCGGTTTCAAACGTCGTTCCCGCCACCTCCGAACGCACGGGCCCATACGTGTTCTTCAGGTTCGACGTAGTGGTCCCGGCCCCGAGATTGACCCACCGTCCCAGCACCGAATGGCCCACAAACCCTTCATGGGACTTGTTGCTGTACCCCAGGATGACGGTCGTCGACATCTCGCCCCGGATGACGCACCACGGGCCGATGGCAGAAATCCGGATGGGACCTCCCACCACGCGAGTGTTTGCACCCACCCACACGGGGCCCTCGAGGCGCGTGCCGCTGCGCACTTCGACGCCGCTCTCGAGAACGACCGGTCCATTGCGGGTATCGAATATGACTCCCGGTTCGATTGCGGCCTCGCGCAGCGAGACCCACGCGGGGTCGCCGATTACCGTGCTTCCTTTCGGGACCGGATCGGAATCGCCGAGCAGTTTGAGGACATCTTCGCGAAGCAGCTGCTCGAGACAACCGATGAGGTCGTACACGCCGTGCAGGAGCACACCCTCGACACTTACTGCCCGTGCGTTCGAAAGCGGGCCGTTCCAGGTGGTCCCCGCCGGCACCGACCAGCCGACGGTGATGCCGTCATGCGTCAGCCGCGCCGGCGCGTCGGGCAGGGGGCCGGCCAGGCCGCGCGGCGCGAAGGTCGATGATCCGATCACCGCAGGCCCGCTGACGGGCCGCCGCGCTTCGACGCGCGGCACACCCGGCTCGGGGAATCCGGTGAGATGGGGGAGCGCGAAGATTGCGGTCGCCTCCACGCCGACGAACGTCTCCCACCGCTCGCGCACGAGATGAGCGCCGGCGCGCAGTTCGGACAACGGCCGGATGCCGGCGAACGGCGCCCACGCCGGTCCGGGATCCGGATCGAGCAGATACAGGGCGTGAGTGCTCGGTGCCGGAAGGCTCACAGGCGTTGCACCAGCGCTTTGAGCTGCTCGGACTGACCTGTCGGCATCACCAGCGTGTGGCCATTGGCGCGGACGACAACGGTATTCTTCACGCCGGCGACCGCGATATGATCGTCCTCGGCCCACACGACGGAGTTGCGCACGTCCTCGCCCACCGTGACGTTGCCGACGATCACATTGCCATGCGCGTCGCAGTTGCGAATGCGGAGCAGGGCATCCCACGAGCCGATGTCGTCCCAGGGAAACGTGCCACGCACGACGGCAAGCCGGGTCGTGCGCTCGAGCACGGCGACATCGACGGCGATGGGTTTGACGGCCGAGAAGAACCGCTCGGCATCACCGCTCGAGAGCGCGGGCCAGCCCGCGGCGAGCTCGGTTGCATAGGCGGCCGTCTCGCCGAGAAACCGCGCGACGCCCCAGGCAAAGAGCCCGCTGTTCCACAGCGCGCCGCGTTGGCGCAGCAACGCGGCCCGCGCGGGGCTCGGTTTTTCGACGAACCGCTTCACTTTGTAGGCCTCGCCGCTCGGTTTCCCCGGCACGATGTACCCGTAGCCGGTCTCGTTCCGCGTGGGCTTTACTCCCACGGTGACCAGGACATCCTGCTCGGCGGCGACCGCGAGCGCGCTGGACGCGGCGGCGCGGAAGGCCACGTCGTCTCCGACCGCCCAGTCCGCATGGAGTGAGAGCATCTGGCCCCCGGGATCCTGCTTGGACACCCAATTCGCGGCCCACGCGAGGGCGGGGGCGGTCGAGGCTGCCCGCGGCTCGGCGAAGATGTTTTGTTTCGGCACCGCCGCCACTGTCGCCGCGACGGCATCGACCAGCGCCGGACCCGTGAGCACCAGGATGCGCTCGGGCGGCACCAGCCCGCGCAGCCGCCCGACGGCCTGGGCGAGGAGCGGGCGATCGCCGGTCAGCGCCAGCAGCTGCTTGGGCCGCTCCGGCGTCGACAGCGGCCAGAAGCGCGTGCCCGAGCCGCCGGCAAGAATCGCTGCCCACGTGCTCATCGCGGCTCGCCTCGTTGCTCTTCGGCATCGCCAAACATCACGGCGATGCGGTGGGTGAGCTTGGTGGGGCTGAACGGCTTGGTGACCAGCGCGGCGCCGAGGCGGCGCGCTTCGCGCAGGATCCTTTCCTCTCCTTCTGCGGTGATGACGAGCACCGGGAGCTGTGCCGTGCCGCCCTGCTGGCGGAGGTCGCGGAGCAGATCGAGCCCCGAGCCGTCGGGAAGATGGAGATCGAGCAGCAATCCGTCGGTCGCCGGCCTGGCGCGCAGCGCGCTGCGTGCCTCGTCGAGCGTTCGCGCGAAGCTTACGCTATAGCCGAGCTGCTCGAGCAAGGGACGCAGTACCAGCCCGATGTGCGGCTCGTCATCCACAACGAGGAGATGTCGCGCCGACGTGGCCAACGGCTGTCCGCCTAGAGCAGGCCGGCGATGGCCGTGCGGTGGCGGCGGAGATCGAACAGCAGGGCGCCAACGTTCGTCGCGGGCTGTACCAGCACGACCAACAGGGCGTCGGCGTGGAGGACGGCGACGACCGCGAGGCCGCGGCTGAACTCGAGCACGGCCGTGGTAAACTCGCCCCGCCCGCCCGCATCGCCGAACTGCGCCATGTGTTTGAGGGCTGTGGGGAGCATGGCCGCCACGCTTTCGGCATCAACGCCGTTTGCAACGCGGGAATCGATGGGCAGTCCATCGCGGCCCACCACCACGACGGCGTCCACGCCACTCGAGCGGCTCAGCGCTTCGACCACATCGCGGATGGTTGCCATACGGGCGCCAACGTAGGTTTTGGGATAATCGAAGTCAAGCAGCCACTATGGGTTGACCCACTCGAACGCGGCCCTGTAACTTGTCCAGCACTTCCATGCGCTCTCTGCTCATTCTCCGGGCCGCTGTGGCAGCCGCGCTCGTCGTCGCTGCGTGCGGGCCCGATCTCACCGGCCTGCTGCCGGCGACCTATCCCAATCGGACGGATACCATTTCGGTGTACGCGTTGACGGGGACACCGGTCTCGACTCCCTCTGCGTACGTGATCTGGCCGACTCGCCAGGTCCTGCGGACCGATCAGCACTCGGTGTTCGATGTCGCGTTCGACATCGACTCGAGTGGTCACGCCCTGATCTTGCCCACGGGGGCGATGAAACTGGGGCGGCAGTCGGGCGTGCAGGTGACCACCACCCTCTTCGACTCTGTGAAAACGGCGCCCTCGAGTGGCTATCAGATCGACAGCGCCGTGGTGCTCAGCGTGAATTCGGTCGCGATTGTGCACTCCCGTGCAGCGCAGTGCTCGTCCGACCTGTCGCCGGTTCACAATTACTTCGCGAAGCTGCACGTGCTGGATATCGACACGACATCCGGTCCCAACGGGCGCCGGATCGATTTGGAAATCCTCACCGACATCAACTGCGGGTATCGCGGGCTCGAACCAGGCCTGCCGAAGCATTAATACGTGATCGACCTGAAGTTGTTGCGCGCCTCCCCCGGTCAGGTGCGAGCGGCGCTCGCCCGTCGCGGGGATGCGTCGCTGGTGCGCCTGCTCGACGAGATCGAAGCGCTCGACATGAAGCGGCGCACGCTGACCGCGCAGCTCGACACCCTGAAGGCGGAGCGCAACGACGCGGCGAAAGCCGATGCGCTCGTTGCGAAGTCGCAGGGCGGGCTGCCGGAAGCGACCACTGTCCAGCGCCGGAAGTTGGGTGAGCGGATCGGCGCGCTGGAATCGGAGCTGAAGCAGATCGAGGCCACGCTCGAAGCGAAAGCGTTGTTCGTCCCGAACCTGCCGCTGCCGGACGTGCCCGATGAGCAAACGACGCTGCGGAGCTGGGGCACTCCCGCGCCGAAGGGCGGCCAACCGCACTGGGAGATCGCGGAAAAACTCGGGATCCTCGACCTGCCGGCGGGCGCCAAGCTCGCGGGTTCGGGATTCCCGGTCCTGCGGGGCATGGGAGCTCGGCTGGCGCGCGCCTTGATCAACTTCATGATCGATCTGCACACGAAAGAGCACGGGTACATCGAGGTCGCACCGCCGCTGCTGGTGCGGCGCGAGGTGATGACCGGAACCGGCCAGCTGCCCAAGTTCGAAGACGACGTCTACCGCACCACCGACGATCTCTTTTTGATCCCGACGGCGGAGGTTCCTGTCACGAATCTGCACCGCGATGAGATCATCGATCGCCCGTTGCCGCTCGGATACGTGGCCTACACGCCGTGCTTCCGGCGCGAGGCCGGCGCCGCGGGGAAGGACACGCGCGGATTGCTTCGCGTCCATCAGTTCGACAAAGTCGAGCTGGTGCGGTTTTGCCGCGCACCCGATTCGCCGGCTGAGCACGAGAAGCTCACGGGCCACGCCGAAGAGGTGCTGCGGCGCCTGGAGCTGCCGTACCGCGTAACGGTGCTGCCCGCCAACGATTTCGGGTTCGCCGCCGGCAAGACCTATGATCTCGAGGCCTGGGCCCCTGGCGTGGGCCAGTGGCTCGAAGTCTCGAGCTCCAGCACGTTCACGGATTTTCAGGCGCGCCGCGCGAACATTCGCTGCCGGCCCCGGCCGGGGGAAAAGCCGGAGTTCGTGCACACGCTCAACGCGTCCGGCGTGGCGCTGCCCCGCACCATCGCGGCCTTGCTCGAGACCCATCAGCAACCCGACGGCTCGGTGATTCTGCCGCCGGCGTTGGTGCCGTATGCCGGCACTGACCGGCTTGCCTAGAGGAGCGTTGCGCCGCGCGGGCCCGCCCGCGCTCATCGCGACCGCGCTGCTGTTCGGGGTGCTCTCCGTCGGCTACGGGTGGATCGTCGCCCGCCACCTCCGCAGTGACGCGCGCGACACGAGCCGCTTGCTCGGCCACGTCTTCGCGGGACTGAATGATCCGCGCGAGGGCGCGGCGGCCGACGCCCTCCTCGCGCTCGCGGATCAAGTGCGGCACCTCGGCATCCCGATCGCCGTGACGGACGCCAGCGGCCGGATCACCGCCCTCGACAATGCGCCCTTCGGTCCTGACGCGAGCGCAGCACAGCAGCGGGAGTGGATCGCCGAGCTCGACCGGATCAACGAGCCGCTGAGCCAGCCCGGCGTGGGAACGATCCACTACGGCGCCTTGCCGGCGGCGCGCGCGTTCACGGGGCTCGCGATCCTGCAGGGCATGATGTTCCTGTGTCTCATCCTCCTGGCGGTGTGGGCGATGCGCGAGCGCGTGAGCGCGGCGCGCGACCGGTTGTGGGTGGCCATGGCGCGTGAGTCGGCGCACCAGCTCGGCACGCCGCTCATGAGTCTCACGGGGTGGATTGATTACCTGCGGGAGAATCCCGGTACGCCCGGAAGCGAGCTCATCCCCCATCTTGAAGCGGACGCGGAACGACTCGAGCGTGTCGCCAAACGGTTCGAGCGCATCGGTAGGCCGGCACGACGCGAGTCGGTCGGCCTGGGCACCATCGCCGAGCGGGTCGTGGCGTATTTCCGGCCACGCCTTCCGACGCTGGCCCACTCGGTCACCATGACGCTCACGTCACCAGGGACGGGACCGACCGCGACCGGAGATCCCGTGCTCATCGAATGGGCTCTCGAGGTCATCGTGAAAAATGCGGTGGACGCCTTGAGCGGGCGCGGCGGGCGGATCGACGTCGAGGTCGAAGCCACCGGCTCGGTGGGGCGGGTGAGCGTGCGCGACGACGGTCCCGGTGTCGCAGCCCACCTGCAAACGCAGCTGTTCGAGCCGGGTGTCTCCAGCAAGACGGGCGGCTGGGGCATCGGACTCGCGCTGGCACGCCGCATCGTGGAACAGCAACACGGGGGCCGCGTGTCCTATCACCCGGGAGAGCAAGGTCGAGGTTCGGTGTTTGTGCTGGAATTGCCGCTCGCGTCATGACGCTGCCGTTAAATCCCGCGCAACGCGAGGCGGTCGAGTACCCGGAGGGACCGCTCCTCGTGCTCGCCGGGGCGGGGTCGGGCAAGACCCGAGTCCTGACGGCGCGGATCGCCCACCTCATCACGCAGCACAGCGTCCCGGCGCAGCGCATCTTCGCGGTCACCTTCACGAACAAGGCTGCCGGCGAGATGCGCACGCGTGTCGCCCAGCTCCTGGGTAGCGATCCGCGTGGCCTGTGGATCGGCACGTTCCATTCGTTGTCCGCCCGGCTGCTGCGCCGCGAGGCACCGCTGCTAGGCTTCGGACCCAACTTCACGATCTACGACGCCGACGACTCCGAGGCGCTCGTCAAACGCCTGCTCGAGGCGAAGCAGCTGTCGCCCAAGGCCTATCCGCCCCGCGCGGTGCACTCGGTCATCTCGGGCGCCAAGAATCGCATGGTCCTGCCCGAGGAGTTGGGGGCCCAGGCCGACACGCCGCTCGTGAGAGTCGCGGCGGACATCTATGCGTCGCTCGTCCCGGCCTTGAAGCAGGCCAATGCGATGGACTTCGATGATCTGCTGGTGCACCCCCTTACGCTGTTCCGCGAGCATCCCGAGCGCCTGGCGTACTGGCAGGATCGATTTCAGCACGTGCTGGTCGACGAATTCCAGGACACGAATGCGGCCCAGTACCTCCTGGTGAAACAGCTCGCCCAGCGGCACCGCAATCTCTGTGTGGTGGGCGACGACGATCAGGCGATCTATGGCTGGCGGGGTGCCGACGTGCGGCACATGCTGACGTTTCAAAGCGATTTTCCGGGCACCAAGCTCGTGCGGCTGGAGCAGAACTACCGTTCGACGCAGGTCATCCTGGACGCGGCGAACGGCATCATCGCGGAGAATAAGACCCGCCTTGGCAAGACGCTCTTCACTGAAAAGAAAGGCGGCGCCCCCGTCGTCCTGCTCTCAGCCGCCGATGAGCGCGACGAGGCTGAATGGCTGGCGAACGAGTACGCTCGCCGCGTTGCCGAGGGGGACGTGGCCTACGACGAAATGGCCATCCTCTACCGGACCAACGCCCAGTCGCGCCCGCTGGAAGAAGCGCTGCGCTTCCGTGGCATCCCGTACCGGCTGATCGGGGCGATCAGCTTCTACGAGCGCCGGGAAGTGAAGGATCTGCTGGCGTATCTGCGGCTGGTGGCGAATCCGGCCGATGACGAGGCCTTTCTCCGCGTCGTCAATACACCGCGGCGAGGTATCGGTGACGCGTCGCTGGCTGTCCTGGGGCGGGCGGCGACGACATGGCAGAAGCCGCTGCTCGAAACGGCGCGCGCCGCCGATCGGGTGAGTGACCTCCGGCCGAACGTGCGCCAGGCGCTCATCGGCGTGGCCGAGCTGCTCGGCCGGCTGCGGGAGGCGGTGGGGCAGGCGGATCCCGCCACTGCGCTGGAGACTGTGCTCGCGACTACCGCCTACGAGCAGCATCTCGCCGAGGAGGGTGCCGAGGGGCTGGAGCGCATCGAGAACGTGCGGGAGCTGGTGGCGGGAGCCGCTGCGTGGGCGGAGGTCCAGGATCCCGAGTCGATGGAGACGCTGATCGGCAGCCCGGTCGAGCGCTATCTCACCCAGGCGGCGCTGATCACGCCGGCGGACGAAGATCGCGACGTGCCGGGCGTCACGCTGACCACGACGCACATGGCGAAGGGACTCGAGTGGCCCACCGTCACGCTCGCCGGGTTGGAGGACGGGTTGTTCCCGCTCGCGCGCGCGGCGGAGAATCCGGGTGGTGTCGAAGAGGAGCGACGACTCTGTTACGTGGGTCTCACGCGCGCGCGAGAAAAGTTGTATCTCTCATGGGCGCGCACGCGTTATCGCAACGGCCGGCTGGAGCTCGCCCAGCCCTCGCGCTTCCTCGACGCGCTGCCACCGCAGGTGGTCGAGGAACGGAGTACGACGCCGTCGTGGCAACCCGCGATGCGGGCCCCACAGCCGCCGCGGCCGCGCGGCGCGGCGGCGCGACGATTGCCGGCGGACCTCGGATTTCCCGAAGACGTCTCGCAGGACGCGCCGCGCTACGTGAAAGGCGAACGGGTGCGCCACCGCAAATTCGGCGGGGGCATCGTGCGCGCCATATCAGGTGAAGGACGCGACTTGCGCGTCAGTGTGGACTTCGACGATCCGGATATCGGCACCAAGCAGCTGCTCGCGGCCTACGCCGGGCTCGAGCGTGATTGGGAAGGAGACAGTGCATGAGTGTGACGCGGGACGAAGTGCTCCGTATCGCGCGGCTCGCGGAGCTGGACGTGGATGAGGAGACGTTGCCGGAATTATCGGAGCAGATGTCGCGTATTCTCGATTACGTCGCGCAGCTCAGCGCGGTGCCCGCCAACGGGACGGTCAAGATATTCGTCCCCGGTCCGGACGCGATTCGCTTCCGCACCGATGAAGTGAGTCCGTGGCCGCTGGCGTTCGGCCCCGCGGAATTCGCGCCCGCGTTCAAAGAAGGGTTCTTCGTCGTCCCGCGGCTGGATCAATTCGAGTGAGCGACGCCAAAGCGATCGCGGACCGCCTGACGAAGGTCAGGCGCCTCAACGCGCTGCTCACTCCTTCCAAAGATCTTCGCAAGTCGCTCACCGCGCAGGCCGCCGCGGCCCGCCCAACCGGCGTCTTGTACGGCATGCCGGTCGCGGTGAAGGACAACATCTGCACGCTGGAATTCACGACCAGCTGCGGCTCCCGCATTCTCGAAGGCTATCGCTCGCCGTACGAAGCGACCGCCGTCGCGAAGCTCAAAGCCGCGGGCGCATTGATCGCGGGGAAGACGAACTGCGACGAGTTCGCCATGGGCTCGTCCACGGAGCATTCGGCCTACGGGCGCGTGATCCATCCGCTCGACAAAGCGCGCGTGCCCGGTGGATCGTCCGGCGGCTCGGCGGCGCTCGTCGGCTCCGGCGCGATTCCCGCGGCGCTCGGCTCCGAAACAGGCGGGTCGGTGCGGCAGCCGGCGTCGTTCTGCGGGGTCGTCGGCATCAAGCCGACCTATGGCCGCGTGTCCCGCTACGGTCTGGTGGCGTTCGGATCGTCGCTCGATCAAATCGGCGTATTCGGGCGCAGCGTGCACGACGCCGCGCGCGTCCTGTCGGTCATCAGCGGCCGCGATCCGCGCGACTCGACGTGTGAAGATCGCGATCCGCTGCGGTTGCCCACCGTGCCGGAATCGCTCCAGGGCTTCGTCATCGGCCTGCCGCGTGAGTACTTCCCGCCCGAGCTCGATCCAGGCGTGCGCCGCGCCAGCGAGCGCGCCGTCCGGCTCCTGAAAGAGCAGGGCGCGGCGATCCGTGAGGTCTCGCTGCCGCATACGGCCTATGCCGTGCCGACCTACTATGTCCTCGCTCCTGCCGAGGCGTCGTCGAACCTGGCGCGCTACGACGGCGTCCGGTACGGCCCCCGGTTCAACGGCGCGGCGGATTTGCGCTCGTTGTACCGCTCGACCCGCGGTCAGGGATTCGGGCCCGAAGTGCGGCGTCGCATTCTGGTCGGGACGTACGTGTTGTCGGCCGGGTATTACGACGCGTACTATCGCCGGGCGCAGCAGATGCGCGCGCTGATCGCTCAGGATTTCCGCAACGTGTTCGACCGCGGCGTGGATCTCCTCTTCACTCCGACGACGCCCACGCCGGCGTTCAAAGCGGGCGAGAAGCTCGGCGATCCCATTGCGATGTATTTGTCGGACATCTTCACGGTGACGGCCAATCTCGCGGGACTGCCGGCGATGTCGCTTCCCATTGGCCGGGTCAAAGGGCTGCCGATCGGTGGGCAGCTGATTGGCCAGGCGTTTCTCGAAGACGAAATGATCGAGGCGGCGTACGCGCTGGAGCGCGTGGTGCCCGCGACGGACGAGGCGTAATGGCGTCCGGTTGGGAAACGGTGATCGGTCTCGAGACGCACGTACAGCTCCGCACGAAGTCGAAAATGTTCTGCGGCTGCTCGACGGCGTTCGGCGCTCCGCCCAACACGCAGGTGTGCCCGGTGTGTCTCGGATTGCCCGGTGCGTTGCCGGTGCCCAATGGCGAAGCGATCCGGCTGGCCGTGCGCGCCGCGCTGGCGCTCGGGTGCACGGTGCACCCCAAGAGCGTGCTCGCGCGCAAGAACTACTTCTATCCCGATCTGCCGAAGGGCTATCAGATATCGCAGCACGACCAGCCGCTCGCGACCAGCGGCACCCTTTCCTTTATCTCTCCCGAGCGCGGGGCAGTGAGCGCCGGCATCATCCGGCTGCATGTCGAGGAAGACGCCGGCAAATCGATTCACGACCGCTTCCCCAAGGCGACGGCGGTCGATCTCAATCGCTCGGGTGTGCCGCTGATCGAGATCGTGAGCGCCCCCGATCTCCGCTCACCCGCGGAGGCCAGGGCGTATCTGCTGACCCTGAAGCAGCTGCTCGAGTACCTCGGGATTTCCGACTGCGACATGGAGAAGGGCAGCTTGCGGGTGGACGCGAACGTCTCGGTGCGGCGCGCCGGGGCGACGGAGCTGAACACGCGCACCGAGGTCAAAAACATCAATTCGTTTGCGTTCGTCGAGAAGGCGTTGACCGTCGAGCGAGATCGCCAGATCGCGGTCGTCGAGTCGGGCGGGGCGGTGATGCAGCAGACGATGCTCTACGACTCCAAGGAGAACACGGTTCGGCCGCAGCGGACGAAGGAGGAAAGCCACGACTATCGGTATTTCCCGGAGCCCGACCTGCCCCCGCTCGTCCTCACGCCCGAGTTTGTGGCCGAGCAGCAGAGCGACTTGCCGGAGCTGCCCTCGGCCAAACGCGACCGGTTCGCGGCGCAGTACGCCTTGAGTCGCGAGCATGCCGCGGTACTGACGGCGAGTCGCGCGGTGGCCGAATACTACGAAAGCGTCGTGCATGCCGGCGCGGAGGCGCAGGCAGCGGCGAACTGGGTGATGACGGAGGCGCTCGCCGACGCCGGGGATCACCAGGAACAGCTGCGCGTGCCGCCGGCGGCGCTGGCGCAAATCGTCGCGCTCGTGAAAGGGGGCACGTTGAGCCATCAAGCCGCCAAGCGGGTGTTCACTGAAGTCGCGGCGAAGGGCGGCGATCCCCGCACGGTGGCTGAAGCACTGGGCCTGGTGCAGGTCGCCGATACCAATGTGCTGGCGGGGTGGGTCAGCGACGTACTCGGCGCGCACGCGACCGAAGTCGCGCGCTACAAGAACGGCGAAACGAAGCTGATGGGGTTTCTGCTGGGCCAGGTGATGCGGGCGTCGAAAGGGAAGGCCGATCCCAAGCTCGCCCAGCGGGTGCTCGAAGAGAAGCTGGCGTCGGCCCCTTAGCTGTCGCGCCAGGGACGCTGCGCGCGCGACTCCGTCCAGTAGTCGAGCGACGGCGTCGGAAGTCCGAAGTGCTGTTGCGCGGTATCCTCCAGCCGCTCCGGCTCCTGCCGGCCGCCCTCGCGCAATGCCTGCCGCCGCATCCGCTTCGCCAGGCCGAGCGCCTTCTCGCCCGCCGGGTCGAGCCGCCGGGCCGCGGCATCCGTGGCATCGGCGCCCAGCGTCTCCATGACGTACTCGAACGCCACCGCCATGTGGCGCTCGATATCGGAGTCGGCCAGGTCCCAGCGGCTCGTCCCCGCGATCACCTGAAACACCCACTGCCAGCTCTGGCTCTCGGTGAGGTGGACCATCCCGCGGAACAGACGGCGGTTGGTGCGCACGCTGAACAGAGTGGGTGAGAGAATGGCGTCGAGGTGCTCGTCGCTGGCGGCGTGATCCTTCAAGATGACGTCGCGAGCCTCGCGCGCGTAGGCATCGCCGAGGTGCGTCTCGAAGCGGCTTTCCCAGTACGAGTGGCCGAGCGCCACGGTGCTCGAGGTGAGCACGAGCTGCCGCGGCACGAAGAAGTTGTGCGCGATCGTGTCGGCGGCGAGATGCGAGAGATATCCCAACCCGAAGGCGCGCAGCGGATCACTTGGCGCGAGATCGAGGATCTCCTGCCCAACGTGCCAGGCATGGCAGTGCCGGCCCACCGGCGCGTACTTCTTCGCCATCGAGGTGTCGGCGGCGATGTTGCCGTACAGGAAATCGTAGGGGAAGGCGCGCAGCAGATCCGTAATCATGGTCGGCAGCTGGTGCAGATTCGCGAGCACCGATTCGCCGAGAAAGATGTGCGTCCCCGGGGTCCACGCGTGCGCCACGCCGGGGAAAAGCACGAGCGCGAGCAGGGCGAGTCCCAACGTCACGCCCAGTTTTTTCACTGTCGCTTCTTGCCCTTGAATAGCTTGCGGCCGAAGCGCCACACCGACAGGCCACGCCGCACGTCGCGCATCGTGGCGGCCGCATCGATCGCCGTCTCTTCGAGCTCTTCCTGCATGACCTCAGCCAATGAGTCCAACGCGGTGAGACGCTCCTCTGCGGCATCAGCCGCGCGCACAATGCGCTGTCGGACATCCCGTGACGCGCCCACGAGGGCATCGGCTTCCGTCCTGATGGAGCTGATCAATTGACGCACATCGGCGATCGCCGGTCCCGCGGCACCCTTCAGCGCTTTCAGGGCCCAGCGGACATCCAGTGCCGCGACGATAATCGCAGTCCCTCCAAGCAGGGCGGCGAGGGCGATGATCATCAGGCTGATCGCGGAGACCACGCCGACCCAGGTCGGGAGCATCAAGAAACCTCGGCTTGTCGCGCCGACGCTGTCAACGGGGTCCGTGCGGCCACCGCTTCGGCGGCCATCACACTCAGCAAGATGGTCACCAATACCGCCCACGGACCGCCACGGACCAAATCGAAGCCGGCGGCCAACGCCACGGCGCTCGCGCCCTGTCGGACGGGCGACTGCGCGAATTCGCGCGGCGGCGCGAAGGGGAGTGAGCGCCACACCGGGTCGACCTGATCGAGACCGAATCGCACCGTCACCCACCGGACCACCACGCGGATCAACGCGAGCAACGGCGCCGCGACAAGGACCCAGGGGCTGAGCGGGCTGAGCAGGGCGCCGGTGACTACGAGGAAGACGGCGTAGAGCGCGTGCTCCCAGCGTGTCAGCAGCCCGACGACCGCGCGGCGCACCGCTGGGGGCGAGAGACTCATGAAGACCGCGGCCGCCAGCGCGCAGACGACAAATGGAGATAGTCGTGCCGCATAGCTGAAACCGGCTCCCGCCAGCACGACGGCGAAGGCCGCGACGGCTGCGTCGTCGGGATCACGCACCAGGATCCAGCGCGCCAGGCCGGCGAAGAGCCCGCCGAGGGCGGCGCCGCCCACGAGCGTGAAGATGAGGCTTCGGACCGCGACGTGAGGATGATACAGCGCGACCGCGACCACAACGGCGCCCGCGCCAAATAGCGTATCGAGCAGCGCATTGCGCCGACCCAGCCCCGGTCCCTGTTGCGACGCTGCCGTCGTCAGTGCTCCACCCAGCGCCAGGGCGACGGGGAACGACGGATGGCCCCACGATTCCGCCAGGGACGGCAGCGCTCGGGCCAGGATCACCGCCATCACCGTCGTCGTGAGCAGCACCGGCAATGCGAGCGTGGCACCGACGAGCCAGGTGCGCGGCGAGATCCGGCGCACCATCCGCCATTCGAGGCGGATCCCGAACAGCGCCCCCGCCCACCCGATTCCCAGCGCGACGAGCGGCTCGAGCATGTGGAGTCCGGCGACGTCGATCAGACCGAGTCCGGGCCCGATCAACAACCCGAGCAGCAGAAACAGCGCGCCGGTTGCGAGCAGATCATGAAGCAACGCTGGAAATCGCAGGTGTGGGCGCGACAACCGCGTCACGCCGATGCCGGCCACAATGACGAGGGCCAGCGCGAGCAGAGGATGCACGAGGGCCAACGTTCGCGAACGCTTGACGCAGGCGCAAGCGCCCCGGTAGCTTGGGCGGACCTATGCCACCGTCGTTCCGTGTCACGGGGGGGCGCCCGCTGAGTGGTACGATCCGCCCCGCAGGCAACAAGAACGCGGCTCTTCCAATTCTCGCAGCAACGCTGCTCGCCGACGGTCCCTGTCGCATCGACAATATTCCGCGCATCCGTGACGTCGAGACGCTGCTCGCGCTGCTGCAGCACGTGGGCGCGACCGTGCAGTGGTCGGGCGCGAATACCGTTGAAATCGACACGAGCCGTGCCGAGCCGCGGCCGCTCGATCCCGCGCTGTGCAAGGAGATCCGCGCCTCGATTCTGCTCGCGGGGCCGATGCTGGCGCGGTTCGGGCGCGTCACGTTGCCGCCGCCGGGTGGTGACGTCATCGGCCGGCGGCGCGTCGATACGCACTTTCTCGCGCTCGAGCGACTCGGCGCCGACATCACGGTGGGTGATGCCTACACGCTCGAAGGGAAGTTGAACGGCGCGGACATTTTCCTCGATGAGCCGAGCGTCACGGGGACTGAAAACGCGTTGATGGCGGCCGTGGGCGCGCAGGGCACGACCGTCATCCGCAACGCGGCGTCCGAGCCGCACGTCCAGGATCTCGCCCGCTTTCTCGTCGCCCTGGGCGCGTCCATCGACGGCGTCGGCACGAATACCTTCACGATCGATGGCGGGCGGCCGCTCAAGGGTGCGCCTTACACCATTGGTCCCGACCACATCGAAATCGGCTCGTTCATGGGACTCGCCGCAGTCACGGGCGGGGCGATCACGATCGATGGAGTTCGCGCGGATGACCTGCGCTCGACGCTGCTCGCCTTCGAGCGCCTGGGCGTGCGACCGCGCATCGATGGCACCAAGCTCATCGTCGATGCCGGCCAGGAGCGTCGCATCCGTCCCGATCTGGGTGGCCACGTGCCCAAGCTGGAAGACGGTCCC
>WNGI01013317.1_pt1 | contig 20885 bp, 25 predicted proteins | sample 5400621 | NCBI WGS metagenome assembly WNGI01 (sample SAMN13153374, study PRJNA577476) | soil metagenome | isolation source: 20 cm soil or saprolite under Garry oak tree replicate 1 | place: USA:California | collected 2016-06-15
CTGCGCGAGCGCGTCGCGCACGCCTTGCGGCCTCTCCCCGACGGCGGCTATACCTGGAAGTACGACCGGGCCATCCGCGACGCCGTCAGGAACGGACGCTGGCGCGAAGACCTCGACGTCTGGCCGCTGTGGGCGTCGGTCGCCTGCCCCACCGTCATCGTGCGCGGCGCCGAGTCCGACGTGCTGTCACCCGAGACGGCCAAGCAGATGGTCGACGCCCGACCACGGGCGCGACTGGTCGAGATCCCCGACGCCGGTCACACCGTGCCGGGCGATCAACCCGCGCAGTTCCTCGACGTGCTTCGCGCCTTCCTCACCTCATGATGCGCGCGGTCGGCGTCTTCGCGGTCGGCCTCGTCCTGGTCTGGGTCATCGCGCACGTGTTCTATCTGGGACCGGTCAAGGACGCGACCGAGATGGCGCTGGTCTGGACGGTGTGGGTCACCGTCGCGGCCAGTGTCGTCGCCTCGCTCACCGTGCTCGCCTTCGGGCTCATGGCGGGCGGCTCGCGCCCGGCCTGGCTGCGCTTCGTGCAATCCGCGCGCACCGTCGCGGCCATCATCGGCTGCGGCCTGATCGTCGTGGGGCTGCTCCACTATCGCGACACCGAGCCCAGCGGCGAGATCCACTGGATCATCCTGGGCCTCGCGATTCTCGTCGGCTCCTGTGTCGTCCACCTCTGGGTCGTCCGCACCCACCGCCGCACGCTTTAGAGTCGCCGTGCGCTCGCTGCGCGATCGTCGTGGTGCTTTTGGCGGCGGGTGGCGGGGGTGACTCCCCGAGACCCGTGTCTCAGGGGGTAGAGGGAACTCCGGCTAACAAGAAGGCACGTCCACTACGGTGGATTGCGTGGTCTTGGCGGAGTCACCCCCGCGCGACCCGCGGGCGATAACCTACGAACGGTCGCGCAGCTTGCGCGCGGCCTCGGCCCGCATCTGCTGCATCGCCCGCGTCTCCTGGTCCAAATACCGCTCCTCTTTCCATGGATCGGCGTGCATGTGATAGCCGTTCTGCTCCCAGAATCCCGGTGGATTCACGTCGAGGAACTCGAAGGCGCGCAGCCACTTGGCCGACTTCCAGAAGTAGAGCTTCGGGACCACCAGGCGCATCGGCCCGCCGTGATCCGGCTCGATGTCGCGCCCGTTGTGCTTGAGGGCAAGCAGAACGTCGGTATCCAGAAGATCCTCGAGCGACGTGTTGGTGGTGTAGTCGGGATCGGCGTGCTGGAGAACCCACTTCGCCTCCGGCCGCGGCTTCACCTGCTCCATGATCCACCGGGCCGACACGCCTTCCCACTCGTTGTCGAGCTTCGACCAGCGGGTCACGCAGTGGATGTCCGAGCGCACGGTCACGCGCGGCAACCGCCGGAATTCCTCCCACGTCCAGGTCATCTCGCGCTCGACGAGCCCGAAGCACCGGAACGTCCAGCGGGCGGGGTCGAAGCGCGGGGTGAGTCCGTAGGTGAGCACGGGCCACTTGGCGGTCAACGTCTGGCCCGGGGGGACGCGGTGCGCGACGGCCGGATCGACGCGGCTCATGCGATGCCTCCAGAACGCCCAGAGAATTCGGGCCATTGGCCGGCTCCCACTATAATATGGACGCCATGAACGGAGAGCGGAAGCTGGCGATGTTCATCGACTTCGAGAACATCGCCCGCGGGGTCAAGGAGGCCCAGTACAAGCAGTTCGAGCTCAAGCTGGTGCTCGAGCGGCTCCTCGAGAAGGGCAAGATCATCGTGCGCCGCGCCTACGCCGACTGGAACCGCTTCGTCGAGTACAAGCGGCCGTTCCACGAGTGGGCCATCGAGCTCATCGACGTCCCGCAGAGCCGGTACAGCGGCAAGAACTCGGCCGACATCCGGATGGTGGTGGATGCCCTCGACCTCGCCTATGGGAAGACCCACATCGACAGCTTCGCCCTCGTCTCCGGCGATTCCGACTTCTCGCCGCTCGTCTCCAAGCTCCGCGAGAACGACCGCTACGTGATCGGACTCGGCGTGAAGTCGTCGTCGTCGGACCTGCTCGTGGCCAACTGCGACGAGTTCATCTTCTACGAGGACCTGATCCGGGAGACCAAGAAGACGAGCCTGCTGCGCGGCCTGCCCGAGAAGAAGGCCGAGGCCATGGCCCAGCTCATCGACGCCATCCAGGCCCTCCAGCGCGAGAACAAGGAAACGCTGTGGGGCTCGATGGTGAAGCAGACGATGATCCGGAAGAACCCCGCCTTCAACGAGTCGTACTACGGCTACTCGACCTTCTCGAAGCTGCTCGAAGAGGCGGCCAAGCAGAAGATCGTCACCCTCGAGCGCGACGAGAAGAGCGGGACGTACGTCATCACCTCGCTCACCGAGGAGGGTGGCCGGGCCGCCTGATCCTCCCAGGGGGGCTCTGCCCCCTAGGACCGTGCCCACGGCGCGATCAGCCGGTCGATCGACAACGCGCCAGCCCCGCCGATCAGGATCGCCAGCGCCATCGCAATGAGGACCAGGTTGAACTCGTAGCCGTGGCCCTTGCCCGGCGTGTTCGAGAAGTTGATGAAGAACCCGTGCTTGCCGTGCACTTTCGCGATGGCCACCAGCATCACCGCGATGATCCCGATGGCGGCCGGCCGCGTCAGGAAGCCGACGAGCATGCCGCAACCAGCGAGCAACTCGGTGAGCGCGGCGAGCGCGGCCAGTGGCGCGGGGACCCCGAGCGCCTGCTTCATGTAGGCCACCGTCCCCCGGAGTCCGGGACCGCCGAACCAGCCGAGCACCTTTTGTGATCCGTGAGCGAAGAACATGATCCCGAGGCCGAGACGCACCACGAGGTTCGACCACGAGGCGTAGGTGCCGAATACGACATCGGCGAGGTCCATGCGTCCCTCCCTGAGGCGGTGTATTCTAGCGCGCCGATGCCCTTCATCCGCGTCGCCAGCGATTCCGAGATTCCCGTCGGCCACGGTCTCCTCGTCGAGAACAACGGGCGCGCCGTCGCGGTCTTCAACCGCGGTGGCGGCCGCTTCGCCGCCTGCGGTGCGATCTGCCCGCACGAGGACGGACCGCTCGCCGACGGCTGGCTCGAGGGCGACGTGGTCGTGTGCCCGTGGCACGGCTTCGACTTCGATCTCGACACTGGCCAGTGCCGCGTCGACGCCGATCTCGCCGTTGCCGTGTACCCGGTTCGCGTCGTCGGCGATGCCGTCGAGGTCGATCTGCCGTGACCGCCCCGCCCGTCAGCCTCTACGTCGATCCGGCGTCGCGGGCGTGGGTGGAGCGCCGGCCCGGTGTCCACTGGAAGACGCTGTGGGAGGAAGGCGACCGCCGCGCCGTGCTGATCCGCTACGACGCCGGCGCCGTGATCCCACGCCATCGCCATCTCGGTGACGAGCAGATCTGGGTGCTCGAAGGCGCGGTCAGCGACGACACCGGCGTCTGTCGGGCCGGCGCCTACGCGCGCCGGCCACCCGGCTGCGTCCACACCGTGACCAGCAAGGACGGCGCGCTCGTGGTCGCCCTCATGTCGGGCTCGACGGAGCCATGTTAGGCTGACGCTGTGGCAGAGCGGGCCGTGGCGCACGTCAGGAAATTTCTCGGCCAGCGCCTGCGTGCGCTCCGCAAGCAGCGCGCGCTGAGCCAGGAACGACTGGGCTCGCTCTCCGGACTGTCCGGCAAGTTCATCGGCGAAGTCGAGCGCGGTGAGAAGTCGATCTCGATCGACAGCCTCTATCACGTCGCGGTGGCGCTCGAAGTCCCGCTGCGCCTGTTGACCGACGTCCGCGCCGGCCGGCGCGCGGTCGCGCCGAGTGAGGACGCCGAGAAGATCTTCGCGCTCGTGGCCGGCCACCGGCGGCCCGCCCTGACGGTACAATACGCGCACCTGACCGAGCGTACCTTCACCATCGAGGAGACGTCATGCCGGTAACCGTCCGCTGGGCCCAGTGCCTCACGCGTCCCGTGCTCATGATCCCCGGCCCCACCGAGCTGCCCCCGCCCGTCATCCAGGCGCTGAACCAGCCGCCGACGATCCAGTACGATCGCTCCTTCGACGAGGGCGTGCTGGAGCCGACGACGCAGGCGCTGGGCGAGGTGTTCCAGACGAAGGGCGAGGTCATCTTGATGCCGGGCTCGGGCCGGACGGCGCTGGAGGCCGGCGCCGTCTCCGTCATCGAGCCGGGCGATCGTGTGCTCATCATCGGCGCGGGTCAGTTCGGGATCCTGATGCGCGAGATCATGAACCGCGTCGGCGCCGAGCTCACGGAGTTCAGCGTCGAGCTCGGCCAGCCCCTCGACCTCGCGAGGCTGGCCACCGAAGCCGAGCGCCTGCGGCCCAAGGCGATCACGCTCGTGCACAACGAGACGTCGACGGGGACGACCTATCCCGCGGCCGAGGTCGGCAAGATCGCGCGCAGGGTCGGCGCGCTGTTCCTCCTCGACACCGTGTCGTCCATCGCCGGGATCGACGTGCGGACCGACGAGTGGGGCGTCGACCTCAACATGACGGGCTCGCAGAAGTGCCTGGCCGCGCCGCTCGGCATGGGGCTGGTCTCCGTCAGCCCGCGAGCCTGGGAGGCCATGGAGCGGCGCAAGCGCCCCGCGACCTCGTACACCTACGACCTCCTGCGCTGGCGCGAGTGGTGGATTCCCGTCTCACGCGGCGGCAAGGTGCCCGACGGAACGGGCCGGCGTCAGCCGGTCTCGATTCCCACCCATCTGACGTCGGCGATGCAGGTCGCGGTCCGGCTGATCCTCGAGGAAGGCCTGCCTCAGCGCTTCCGCCGTCACGAGATCGCCGCGAGCGCGCTCCGTGCCGGCGTGCTGGGGATGGGCCTCGAGATGTTCCCCGACCCGTCGCTGTGGTCGAACACCGTGGCGTCGATCAGGGCGCCCAAGGACGTGGAGACGGCGGCCGTCGTCCAGCGGATGCGCGATCAGTACGGCATCCTGATCGGCACCGGCCTCGACAAGATCCGCACGACGACGCTGCGTATCGGGACGATGGGGATGACGGCCAGCCCTCACTACGTGCTGCCGACCCTGTCGGCGCTCGAGCTGGCGCTGCGCGATCTGGGCTACAAGGCCGATCCCGGAGCCGGCCTGGCCGCCGCTCAAGAAGTCTTCGCGAACAACTCGTAGCGCATGGCCGACGCGCTGATCTCGGTCCCCGACGACTTTCCGACCGTCTTCAACGGCACGCCCGCCCATGCGCGGGCGAAGAAGCTGGGAGAGGTGAAGGTCGTCACTGCCGCCGGGGCCAATCAAGAGGACGAGCTGATCCGGCGGATCGACCGTGCCCACGTGGCCATCAACATCCGCGCCCACGCGCACTTCACCGAAGGCGTCTTCGCGGCCTGCCGCAATCTGAAGATGGTGTCGATCTGGGGCACTGGCACCGACAACGTGGACCTGGCCGCCGCTGGCCGCCACGGCGTCACCGTGTGCAACACGCCCGGCGTCAATGCGAACGCCGTCGCCGAGCACGCGCTCGCGCTCATGCTGACCACGGCCCGCAAGATCCCCCGCATCGATCACGAGATGCGCGAGGGCAAGTGGCCGCGCGAGATGGTGACCCAGCTCCTCGGCAAGACGCTGGGCGTCTTCGGCGTCGGCGGCATCGGGGCCCGCGTGGTCGAGCTGGGTCGGGCCATCGGCATGAACGTCCTCGCCTGGAGCCTTCAGGGCGACACGAAGCGGATCGCGGCAATGGGAGCCCGGCCGGCGAGCAAGGACGAGATCCTGCGCGAGGCCGACGTCATCTCGCTGAACCTGCGCCTCATCCCCGAGACACGCGCCTTCGTGGGCCGGAAGGAATTCTCGCTGACGAAGCGCACGGCCATCCTCATCAACACCGCGCGCGGCGCGCTGGTCGAGCGCGACGCGCTGGTCGAGGCGCTGCGGAAGGGCCAGATCGCGGGCGCCGGCCTCGACGTGTTCCACGACGAGCCGATCAAGGCGGGCGATCCGCTGCTGACGCTCGACAACGTCGTCCTCTCGCCCCACCACGCCGGCCAGACCCCCGAGGTCATCCGCGACGGCCTGCTCCGCGCCGTCGAGAACATCGAGAACTACCTCAAGGGCTCGCCCACCGACGTCGTCGTCGCTCCCCTGAAGTAATCATCGTCGCTCGGACCGCGGGGCCGGCGTACGAACGTCAGCTCGGTGACTCCCTGCTCCGTCGACGATGATTCGATGCTCACGGTTTCTGCCAGCAGTCTGAGGATCCGACGGTTGTCGCTGAGCGCGTCCGCTCGGAACCGGTGAATGCCCCGCGTGGCGGCGGCGTCCAGGATCGCCTCGAGCAGTCGCCGGCCCAGGCCCTGGCCCTGCCACGAGTCCTCGACCACCAGTGCGACCTCGGCCACGCCGTCGGTGTCGGTCGGCTCGTAGCGCGCGACGCCGAGCAGACGCGCGCCGTCGGCGCCGTCGACTTCGGCGACCAGGGCGAGCCGCTGCGCGTAGTCGACCTGCACGAAGCGCGGATACCACTCGTCGGGGAGCTGCCGCCACGCGCGGAAGAATCGCTGGAAGACGGTCCGCGTGCTGAGTCGCGTGAAGAAGGCGCGGAGCCCGGCTTCATCGTCGGGGCGGATCGGCCGGATGCGCAGGGTCGCGCCCCAGTCGACCAGGACGGTACGGATCAGATCGCGCGGATACCCCGGTGGATCGACCTCACGTGCCGCGCGGCGCGCTGGCATGCCTCGCCCTCCCGGCCCTTTCGATGCCGGCCGCGCGAGCCGGGATTCACCAGGGATGCTTCTTGTACCACTCGTAGATCTCCTCGCCGGTGGTCAGCCAGACCCCCTTCTGCTTCCTCATGTAGTCGTAGACCGCCTCGAAGTACTTGATCCGGTGCGGGACGCCAGAAATATACGGATGAACGGCCAGCGCCATGACGCGCGGATTCTTGGCCCCCTCCGCGTACAGCCGATCGAAGTAGTCCTTGCAGCGCTCCAGCCACTGCGACGACTCGTGGTGCTGGATCACCATGGTCGGGATGTCGTTCAGCTCGATCGAGTAGGGCACCGACACGAGCGGCCCCGCCGTCGTGCGGATCTGGTAGGGCTGATCGTCGTTGACCCAGTCCGAGATGTACTCGATCCCCGCCTCGCGCAACAGGTCGAGCGTCTCCCACGTCTCGGTGAGGCCGGGCCCGAGCCAGCCCTTGGGCTTCTTGCCCGTGAACTTCTCGATGATCCGGATGGCCTCGCCGATGGCGGCGCGTTGATCGGGGATCAGGTGCATCGCTCCCTGCACGACGCCGTGCCCCATGAACTCCCACCTGGCGTCGAGCATGGCCTGCGCGACCGCGGGGTATGCCTCGCACACGTGGGCGTTGATCGCGGTCGTCACCGGGATCTTGCGCCTGGTCAACGCCTCGTGGAGCCGCCAGAACCCCACGCGCATCCCGTACTCGTGCCACGCCCAGTTCGGCACGTCGGGCATGACCGCGACGCCCTGCGGCGAGGTCAGGTACTGCCGCGGCATGCCCTTCTCGATGGACCATTCCTCGACGTTGACGATGGTCCACACGGCGATGCGGGCGCCTTTGGGCAGCTTCCAGGGCCGGCGGGACGCGATCGGAGAGTACTCGAAGCGCTCGTGCGGAAGCTTCACGGAACGGCCTCCTTCAACGTGGGTGTTCGGCGTCGCCTATAGTACAATCCCGGCCCGTGACTCTACCCCCTGCGATCGACATCCACAGCCACTTCTTTCCCGAGCGTTTCCTGAAGCTGATCGAGACCGACGGCGCCGCGGTGGGCGCACGCATCGATCGGTCGAATCCCAAGGGGCCGTCGATTGTGGTCGGCGGCAGCTCGACCGCGCCGCTGAGCTCGGCCTATTGGGACGTCGACACGCGGGTCAAGACGATGAATCGCACGGGGGTTGGTATTCAGGCCCTGTCGCTGACGGCGCCGATGACGTACTTCGCCAAAGGGGAATTCGGGCGGCGCCTGGCCCACGCCTTCAACGAGGGCCTGGCCGAAGCGCATACCGCGTTCCCGGATCGGTTCGTCGGCTGCGCGACGCTGCCGATGCAGGAGCCGCCAGCCGCGGTCAGCGAGCTCGAGCGGGCGGCCCGCCTGCCCGGCGTCCGCGCCGTGTACATGGGCACGAACGTCGCGGGCCGCGATCTCTCGGACCCGGCGTTCACGCCGGTCTTCGAGCGCTGTCAGGAGTTCGAGCTGCCCGTGTTCCTGCACCCGCTCACCGTGATCGGGACCAACGACCGGCTGAAGCCGTTCTACCTGAGCAACCTGCTCGGCAACCCGTTCGACACCGCCATTGCGGCCGCTCATCTCGTCCTGGGCGGCGTCCTCGATCGGTTCCCGCGGCTGCACGTGCTCCTGCCCCACGCCGGTGGCGCCATCCCGTATCTCGCGGGGCGCGTGCAGCACGGCCAGCGCGTGCGCCCGGAAAACAAGGACAAGGCCAAGCGCCCGTTCAGCGCCTATCTGCGGCGCTTCACCTACGACACCATCAGCCACTCGCCGGAAGCGCTGAGCTGGCTCATCAACACCGTCGGCGCCGACCGCGTGATGCTGGGCAGCGACTTTTGCTTCGACATGGGGTACGACCGGCCGCGCGACATCATCACCAAGCGGCTCAAGCTCAAGCGGGCTGATCAGGCGCGCATCCTCCGCGACAACGCCGCCCGCCTGCTGGGGCTCGCCTAGCGGTCCTCGTGGCCGTGCCGTGAGCAGCGAGTTCTGGATCATCCAGACCTTCAACGGGCTGTCGTACGGCGCGCTGCTCTTCCTGTTGGCCAGCGGTCTCAGCCTGATCTTTGGCGTCATGCGCGTGGTCAACCTCGCGCACGGCTCGTACTTCATGCTCGGTGGCTACGTGGGACTCTCGGTGGTGTGGCGCACGGGCAGCTTCGCGGCCGCCGTGCTGGCCGGCGCCGTCGCCATCGGCCTCATCGGCATCGGCATGGAACGGCTGTTCCTGCGCCGGTTGCCCGGCCAGACGCTCGGTCAGGTGCTGATGACCATCGGCTTCGCGCTGATCTTCCAGGATCTGGCTCTCCTCATCTGGGGCGGCGATCCCTACTCGATCCCGGTCCCACGCTTCCTGCAGGGCGCCGTCAAGGCCGGCGCGCTGTCGTTCCCCGCCTACCGGATCTTCATCATCGTCGTGGCGGTCGTCGTCGCCGCGCTATTGTGGCTGGCGCTCGACCAGACGCGGGCCGGCGCGCGCATCCGCGCCGCCGTCGACGACGGCGAGATGGCCCAGGGCGTGGGCATCAACGTGCCGGTACTGTCGCAGGCCGTCTTTGCGCTGGGCGCGTGCCTGGCCGCCGCCGGCGGCGTGATCGGCGGCGCGTTTCTCGGCGTCTATCCGGGAGCCGACTTCGAGGTCCTGCCCTACGCGTTCGTGGTCGTCATCGTCGGCGGCCTCGGCAGCCTCCCCGGGGCGATGGTGGGCAGTCTCCTGGTCGGGCTGCTCGACAACTTCGGCAAGGCGCTCTTCCCCGAGCTCTCGTACTTCACGCTGTTCGCACCGATGGCGCTCATCCTGGCGCTCCGGCCCACCGGTCTCTTCGGCCGCGCATGATGCGCCGGCCCGGCGTCCTGGTCGGCGTCGCCGTCGTCGTCGTGGCGGCCGCAGCGGTCGCGCCGTGGCTGCCGTCGTATCCGCTGACGTTGCTGACCCAGGCCATGATCGTGGCCATCCTCGCGATGAGCCTCGACGTGCTGCTCGGCTTCACCGGGCTGCCCTCGCTCGGTCACGCCGCGTATTTCGGCGTCGCGGCCTACGCCGTCGCCATCCTCACCACCGAGCGCCAGAGCGGATTCGTGGTCTGCCTGATCGCCGGGGTCGTCTTCGCCGCCGTGGCCGCCGCGCTCTTCGGGCTCATCGCCATCCGCGCCACCGGCACCTACTTCCTGATGATCACGCTGGCGCTCGGCATGGTCGTGTGGGGGCTCGCCTTCCGGTGGGTGTCCCTGACCAAGGGTGACAACGGCATCTCGGGCGTGCCGCGGCCGGACCTCGGGTTGCCGTGGAGCTTCTGGGGCCCGCTGCCCTTCTTCTACTTATCGCTCGTCTGCGCGCTGGTGGCGCTCGCGCTGCTCGCGCTGATCGTGGCATCGCCGTTCGGCATGAGCCTCAAGGGCATCCGCGAGAGCGAATCGCGCATGCGCATCCTCGGCTACAACGTGTGGCTCCACAAGTACCTGGCCTTCGTCATCGCCGGGACCTTCGCCGGCTTCTCGGGCGTGCTGTGGGCCTACTACAACGGCTTCGTCAGCCCGGTCGACGTCCAGCTCGTCACGTCGGTCGAGGCGCTCCTCATGGTCGCGCTCGGCGGCCAGGGCACGCTGCTCGGCCCGGCGGTGGGCGCCGCCCTCATCGTGTTTCTCAAGAACTTCGTGAGCGTGTACACCAAGCGCTGGCTGCTGATCCTCGGCGCCGTGTACATCGGCGTCATCCTCTTCGCGCCGCGCGGTCGCCGCGTTTCTCCTCGCCCTCGTCGCCGGGCTCGGCACGCCGACCGCGCGGGCGCAGAGCGGGCCGATCAAGATCGGCTTCCTGTCGCCGCTGACCGGCGCCGCGTCCGCGCTCGGCAAGGACATGCTCAACGGCACCGAGCTGTACCTCGACGAGATCGGCCGCACGGTGGCCGGGCGGAAGATCGAGCTGATCGTCGAGGACACCGAGGGCAACACGCAGACGGCGCTCACCAAGGCGCGCAAGCTCGTCGATCAGGACCACGTCCACATCCTGAGCGGCGGCCTCCTCGCCTCCACCGGCTACGCGATCCATCCGTTCGCCGAGGCCCAGAAGATCCCGACGACGTACCCGGTGATGTCGTCCGATGACCTGACCCAGCGCAAGCCCGCCAAGTGGGTCGTGCGCACGGGCTGGAACTCGAGCCAGTCGACGCACGCGCTGGGCGACTGGGTGATCAAGAACACCAAGTACCGGAAGATCGCGACGGTGGCCGCCGACTACGCGTTCGGGTGGGAATCGGTGGGCGGCTTCCAGCGCACGTTCGAGGAAGGCGGCGGCCAGATCATCCAGAAGGTCTGGGTCCCGCTCAACACCAACGACTTCGCCCCGTTCCTCTCCCAGGTCAAGCGCGACTCCGACGCGGTCTTCGCGGTCTTCTTCGGCAAGCTCGCGCTCCAGTTCATGAAAGAGTACGAGAACAGCGGACTGAAGGGACGCGTGCCGCTGCTCTCGAACGGCACGACCGTCGACGAGTCCGTGCTGCCGCAGATGGGCGACGAGGCCCTCGGCACGATCAGCACGCTCCACTACTCGGCCGCGCTCGAGAACCCCACCAATCAGCGCTTCGCGAAGGCCTTCGAGACCAAGGCGGGAAAGATCCCCTCGTACTACGCGGAGACGTGCTACACCAACGCACGCTGGATCGCCGAGGCCATCAAGGCGGTCTCCGGCAAGGTGGAGGATCGCGAGGCGTTGCTGGCCGCGCTGCGCAAGGTCGAGCTGAAGGACTTCCCGCGCGGCCCCGTGAAGATCGATACCTTCGGCAATCCCGTCCAGAACGTGTACATCCGCAAGGTGGAGCGAGTCGGCGGCAAGCTCCAGAACACCGTGTTCTTCACGTATCCGAACGTCAGCCAGTTCTGGAAGTACAACCCCGAGGAATATCTGAAGACGCCGCTCTACACGCGCGACTATCCGCCGTGCAAGGCCTGCTGACAGGACTCGTGCTGGCGGCGCTGGGCGCCGGAGTCGCCGGCGCCCAGACCGAGGAGGTCGTGACGCTCGCCACGCGGCCCGGCCAGTCGATCCGCGTCCTCGTCCAGCGCCCGGCGGGGCCCGCCCTGGGCAGTGTCGTCCTCATCGCTGGCGGTCACGGCAACCTCGAGATCTCCGCCGACGGCCGCCTCGGCTGGGGCGCGCCGAACCAGCTCGTGCGGACGAGAGGCCTCTACGTGGTCGCCGGCTACGTCGCGGCCGTCCCCGACATCGCGGCGGAGTTCAAGCGGCCAGGCGGCGCCGACGAAGGGTATCGCTCGTCGGCGGGCCACGCCCGTGACCTCGGCGCGGTCATCGCCTATCTGCGTCCACAGGCCCCGCCGGTCTGGCTGATCGGCACCAGTCGTGGCGCCATATCGGTCGCCAACGCGGCGGCGCGGCTGTCCGGCGCCGAGCGGCCCGACGGGATCGTCGTCACGTCCGGAACGTTGATGTCGAGCCGGAGCGACTCGCAGTCGGCGCAGAGCACCGTCCGCGGGCTCAACCGGATTGCCGTGCCGACGCTCCTCGTCGGTCACGAGCTCGATCAGTGTCGATTCTCGCCGGCGTCCGACGCGGTGGCCTTCCGAAAGCTCTTGACCGGCGCGCCGCGCGTCGACGTGAAGACGCTGAGCGGCGGCATTTCCGAGGGACCACCCTGCGAGTCCTGGGCGTACCACGGCTTCAACGGCCTCGATCAGGAGTTGGTGAACCTCGTGACGGCATGGCTGAAGACCAACACGCCCTCGCGCTGAACGGCGTCAGCAAGGCCTTCGGCGGGCTGCGGGCCGTCGACGCCGTCACGCTCACCGTGCGGCCGGGCGAGCGCCGCGCGCTGATCGGGCCCAACGGTGCCGGGAAGACGACGCTCTTCAACCTGATCTCGGGTGAGCTGCCGGTCACCTCCGGCTCGATCCGGCTCTTCGGGCGCGACGTCACCGGCGTGGCGCCGCACCGGCGAGCGGCGCTCGGCCTCGCCCGCACGTTTCAGATCACGAACCTCTTCCGCACGCTCACCGTGCTGGAGAACTGCCTGCTCGCCGTCCAGGCGCTCGAATCGACCAAGTTCGTGATGCTCCGGCCGCTGCGGCGCTATCACGGCCTCGCTGTCCGCGCGCAGGAGGCGCTGGCCGCCGTCGGCCTCGGCGATCGCGCCGGCAGGGAGGTGCGCCATCTCTCGCACGGCGAGCAGCGTCAGCTCGAGATCGCCCTGGCGCTGGCCGGCCGGCCGCGCGTGCTCCTGCTCGACGAGCCGTGCGCCGGGCTGTCGCCGGCCGAGTCGCACATGATGGCCGACCTGCTGCGCCGGCTCGATCCCGCCATCACCGTCCTCATCATCGAGCACGACATGGACATCGCGCTCGAGATCGCCCAGCACGTGACCGTGCTGCACTACGGCCGCGTGATCGCCGACGGGCTGCGCGACCAGGTCAAGGCCGACCCGATGGTGCGCGAGATCTATCTCGGGGCATGAGCGACGGCGCGCGCTCCGTCCTCGAGGTCCGGGACGTCCACACCTACTACGGTGAGAGCCACGTCCTCCCCGGCGTGTCGCTCACCGTGGCGCCCGGCCAGGTGGTGACGATCCTCGGCCGCAACGGGATGGGCAAGACGACGCTGATCCGGTCCGTCATCGGCTTCACGCCGGCCCGGCGCGGCAGCATTCACTTCAAGGGCCGCGACCACTGGCCCTCGTTCCGGATGGTGGCGCTGGGCATGGGCCTCGTCCCACAAGGACGGCGGGTCTTTCCTTCGCTGAGCGTGCGCGAGAATCTCGAAGTGGCCGCCCGCGGCAACGGCGGGGGCTGGACGCTCGAGCGCGTCTACGGGCTGTTCCCACGCTTGAAAGAGCGCGCCGTCAATCGCGCGAACAAGCTGTCCGGCGGTGAGCAGCAGATGCTGGCCATCGGCCGCGCCCTCATGAGCAACCCCGAGCTGCTGTTGATGGACGAGCCGACCGAAGGCCTGGCCCCGTTACTCGTCCGGGAAGTCGGCGCGACGATCGCGCGGCTCAAGGGTGAGGGCCTTTCGATCTTGCTCGTCGAGCAGAACCTGCCGATGGCGCTGAGCGTCGCCGACCACGTGCACGTGCTGAGCCGCGGCCAGATCGTGCACTCCTCGACGCCCGCCGAGCTGGCCCAGAACCACGACGTCCAGTCGCGCTATCTCGGGGTGTAAGGTGGCCGCACGAAACGACAGGAGGTTCGGATGAATCGCCGCTCGTTCCTCACGGGCTCACTCTCGCTCGCCGCTCTGCCGCTGGCTCGCCCGGCCGCCGCCGCCGAGTCGATTCGCGTCGGCTACCTCGGGCCGCAGACCGGCATCTTCGCCCAGGCCGGCAAGGACATGCTCGACGGGTTGAAGCTGGCCTTCGAGCAGGTCAACTACCAGGCCGGTGGTCGCAAGGTCGAGTTGATCGAGGAGGACACCGAGGGCAATCCGGCCACGGCCCAGGCGAAGTACCGCAAGCTCGTGCAGCAGGACAAGATCCACGTCCTGACCGGCGTCCTGCTCTCGAACATCGGCTACGCGCTCGTGCAACCGATCGAGCGCGACACGCTGCCGGCACTCTTCTTGACGACGCCCGACGATCTCACCAAGCGCAAGCTGACCAAGTGGATCCTGCGCACGAACTTCAGCGCGAGCCAGCCGATGCACGCCCTCGGCGACTACGCGGCCAAGACCCTCAAGTACCGGCGCGTGGCCGTCGTCGCCATGGACAATCCCTTCGGCCACGAGTGCAGCGGCGGCTTCCAGCGCGTCTTCGAGGACGCGGGCGGACGCGTCGTCCAGAAGATCTGGGTACCGCTCAACGCGCTCGACTTCGCGCCGTATCTGACCCAGCTCCCCCGTGACATCGACGCGGTCGTGCAGGTCTTCGTCGCCGCCCAGGCGGTGCGCTTCGCCAAGCAGTACGCCGAGCAGGGGCTCAAGGAGCGCCTGCCGCTGATCGGGATCGGCGTCTTCACGGACGAGTCGGCCCTCCGCTCGATGGGGGACGAGGCGATCGGCATCGTGACGTCGCTCATCTGGGCGCCGACGCTCCCGACTCCGGCCAACCAGACCTTCATGAAGCTGGCGGAGGCCAAGGGCAAGAACCCGCCCGCGTACTTCACCGCGGTCATGTACAGCGCCGGCCGCTGGATCAGCGCGGCCGCGAACGCGCTCGAGGGCCAGGTCGAAGACCGCGCACGCTTCCTGGTCGCGATCCGCCGGGCGAGCGAGACCACGCCGGATCCGCGAGGGCCCATCACGCTCGACGAGTACGGCAATCCCACGCAGAACGTCTACATCCTGAAGGTCGAGCGCGTTGGTGGAAAGCTTCAGAACACCGTAATCCACACCTACCCGATGGTGTCGCAGTTCTGGACGTACAAGCCCGACGAGTTCCTCAAGTTGCCGGCCTACGACCGCAACTACCCTCCGGCAAAACCGTGAGGACGATGGAGCGGCGACGTCACTGCATGAAGCGCACGACGCCCGTGATGCCGTCGACGGCCACGGTGGCGCCGTGGGGGATGCGTCGGGTGGCGTCGGCGACGCCGAGAACGGCGGGAATGCCGCGTTCGCGCGCGAGCGATGCGAGATGTGACGTGCTGCCGCCCAGCTCGGCCACCACGCCGACGACGCGCTCCAGCACCGCGGTCAGCGCGGGCCCGGCGACCTGCGTGACGAGGACCTGACCTGGCTCGACGTGCTCGAGGTCGTGCTCGCTGAGGACGATGCACGCTTTTCCCGCGCCCCAGCCCACACCGGCGGGCTGGCCGCGCAACGCGGGATGACGCAGCCACAGCGCGTCGGGCGTCGGTGCCGGCTCGACGCGCAACGGACGCGCCTGGAGGATCTGCAACCCGACGTCGCCGAGCGCCCACTCGACCTCGACCGGGCCGCCGAGGATCGCTTCCGCCTTCATCGTCAAGCGCGCGAGCTCGATGGCCTGGGCCGCGTCGAGACAGGGCGCGTCCACGAGGTCGGGTGCGACGGCGTGCGGTCGTGGGCCGTCGTGGCCGGCGCGCACGACCCGGTCCTTGCGGCCGGGCTCGACGCCGGCCAGCGTGCCGTCGCGCCGCACGACGAAACGGTCGGGCACGACCTCGCCTTGAGCGACCGCTGAGCCGAGGCCCCACGTCCCGGTGATGAGCACGTCACCGTCGGTGGTGCGGCTGAGCGCGCCTCCGGCCGCGCGCGCGGGGACCAGCTCCTGGACGAGCACGGCCATCGCCGTCGCAGAAGGATCCACGCTGTGCGTTTCCATGTAGTGCAGTGCGCGCGTCGCCCACAGCGCGGCCCAGCACGCGCGTACGGCGGTGATCAGATCGGCGTCGGTCCCGATCCCGAGGAAGGTATCGAACTGGCCGGCGAACGATGCCGCCGGAGTATCCTCCAGCAGCGCTGAGGAGCGCGCGGCTACCAGCGCGCCGGGCTTCGCGGTCAGGCGCGTCCAGGCGGCGGTCAGCGCCGCCGCCACGTCGGGCGCCAGCGGGGATCGCTGGAAGGCGAGCCTCACCTCGAGCGCCAGCCGGCGCCGCTCGAAGCCTTCAGCGGCCGCGAGGCGGCGGGCCGGCGCCTCGCCGCCGGCGAAAGCGAGCTGGGCTCGATACGCGGCGGCGGTGAGGCACACGCCGTCGGGAACGGGCAGGCCGCTCCGGCGCAGACGCCCGAGCGTGGCCGTCTTCGGTCCGACGCGATCAGGCGTCGCGTCGGAGGGATGGGCGAGATCGACGACGTAGCGGTCCATGTCGGGCCGACTATATATATATCAGGAGAAGCCATGACGGACGTGAAGGCCGCCATCCGGGATCTCGTCGTCGCCAACCGAATCCTGGCCAACGAAGACGTCGTCGACGCGTATGGCCACGTGAGCCTGCGCCACCCGGCGCATGCCGCGCGCTACCTGCTCGCGCGCTCGCTCAGTCCCGAGCTGGTCGAGCGTGACGACATCATGGAGTTCGAGCTCGATGGCACACCTGTGGGCGACAGCCGCCAGCCCTATCTCGAGCGCTTCATCCATGGCGCGATCTACGAAGCGCGCCCCGACGTCCACGCCGTCGTGCACGCGCATGCCGAGGCGGTGCTGCCCTTCACGATCACGACGACGCCGCTGCAGCCGGTCATCCACTCGGGCAGCTTCATCGGCGCTCACGTCTCCGTCTGGGACATCAGGGACAATTTCGGCGACACCAACCTGCTCGTGGCGAACATGGCGCAGGGCCGCGACCTGGCGCGCTGCCTCGGCGGCGACAACGTGGCCTTGATGCGCGGCCACGGCTTCGCCGCGGCGGCGCGCTCGCTCATCGAGGTCGTTCGAATGTCGGTCTACGTGCCGCGCAACGCGCGGGCCCTGCTGGCCGCGACGGGCCTCGGTCCGGTCACGCCGCTCTCGCCCGGCGAGATCGCGGCCCGGGCGGCCGGTTACCAGCCGCAGTCGCCGGAGACGTGGCGGGCGTGGGAGTACTGGGCGCGGCGCGCGGGCTGCGGGCATCTGCTGTCCCGGCGGCCGGTCAGATCGGCCAAGAAGCCCCGCCGCTGACTCACGCCTCGGGCAGGATCACGAGTCGCAGCACCCGCTCGGGCGCGCGCTCGTAATCGGCGAACGCCGCCGCCACGCGCTGGAGCGGATACTCCGCGGTGACGAACGGCGCGAGGTCGATCGCGCCGGCGGCGGCCAGCTCGATGCAGGGCTCGAAGTCGCCGCTCGTGAGCGCGCGCGCCCCGTAGATCGTCAGCTCCTTGTAGTAGACGGGGAACGTCGAGAATCCCTCCACGGGCTGGTGACTGATCGCGTAGAGCAGCAACCGGCCGCCCGGACGAAGCATCCGCATCGACAGCGCGAGCAGCTCGGAGCCACCCGCGGTGTCGATGACGACATCGGCGCCGGCGCCGCCGGTCAGCCGGCCGACCGCGGCGGCAGCATCCTCATCGCCTCCGACCACGTGGTCTGCCCCGAAGCGCTGCGCGAGCTCGAGCTTCCACGGACTGCGCGACACCCCGATCACGCGATGAGCGCCGGCCAGCTTCGCCAGCTTCGTATGGAGGAGCCCGGTGGCGCCCTGGCCGAGCACGACGACGGTCTCGCCGTCGGCGATGCCGACGCGCTGCTGGGCGTGACGCACGGTGGCCATCGTCTCGATCAGCGTCGCCGCGGCCAGCGGCAGGTGCGGCGGCAACGCGTGGACGTAGCGCGCGGGCAGCGCGACGTGCTGAGCCAGCGTGCCATCCATCTCGCGGCCGAGGAGTCCAGCGTTGCGACAGAGATTGCCCTGCCCGCGCCGGCAACAGTCACACGAGCCGCACGCGATGATCGGATCGATGACGACACGCTGGCCCGCGGTGAGCCGCCGGACGTCGGCCCCGACGGACTCCACGACGCCGGTCGCTTCGTGGCCCATCACCCGGGGGTAGAGCACGCCCGGATGCTCGCCGGTGTAGATGGCGAGATCCGTGTGGCACACCGCCGTCGCCGCCACGCGCACCACGACGTCTCCGCGCTCGGGCACTGGCACCGCGCGATCGACCAGCGCGAAGCGATGCGGAGCCTGGAGGACGGCGGCGCGGCTACTCATTGATTGACCACATCAGAGGGGGCGCGACGCCCCCTCCGATACCTCCCCGGTTCGCGCGGCGAGCCACGACCGCCGATCCCGCCTGATTGACCACATCGGAGGGGCGCGACGCCCCCTCCGATACCTCCCCGGTTCGCGCGGCAAGCCACGACCGCCGATCCCGCCCTGCGGACCTACATGACGACGGTGATTTCTTCTACCGGGAAGTTGGAGATGATCTCGGTGCGATCGGGGTGCACGATCAGCATCTCCTCGATCCTCACGCCGAACTCGTACCTCTTGCCGTGCTGGGTCTCGAGCGCGAAGACCATGCCGGGCTGGATCTCGAGGGGATGGTCCAGGGACCAGATCCGCGAGATGACCGGCGGATCGTACTGCGCGACCCCGAGGCCGTGGCCCCAGAGATTGGCCGCCGCCTGGTCCTCCTCCTCGTAGCCCCACGCTTCCTTGGCCGACGGCCACTTCAGCGCGATGTCCCGCGTCGTCACGCCCGGCCGCACCGTGTTGATGGAGTCGTAGAGCCACTTGAGCCCGGTCGCGTAGTAGTCCTTCATCTCCTGGGTCGGCTTCTTCCCCACGCAGTACGTGCGGTAGTAGCACGACTTGTAGCCGTTCCAGGTGAGCGCGGCCAGATCCATGAAGACGATCTCGCCGGGCTTGATGATGCGGTCGGAGAAGTTCCGCCAGTTCGGCCACGTGTTGGGCCCCGACGAGACGATGACGTCCTCGACGTCTTCCATGCCCGGGATGTTGTACAGGAACTCCATGATGTGGGCGGTCACCTGGTTCTCGGTGAGGCCGGGCTTGAGGAACCGCATCGTCTCCCAGTGGGCGGCATCGCCGATGGCCCCGACGATCCGCAAGCACTCCTGCTCGTCCTCGTTCTTGATGGCGCGGGCCTCCATCATCGCCGTCATGCCGTCGGCCCACGTGAGCTTCGAATCCCGGAACTGGTTGATCATGTTGATGTCGATGAAGTCCACGCCCAGCGGCTTGTCGGCCACCTGGTAGCGGTTCATCTCCTTGACGATGGCGTCGGTGAACTTCTTCACCTGCTGCCGCGACGCCGGTCCCGCTGCACCCTTGATCCACGCGTACGAGTAGCGGATGTTCTCCTTCGGAATCCAGGGCGCGTGGCGCTGGATCTGAAACCCGATGTCGCCCTGCTCGAACAGCACGGGCGGGCCGTCGCCGCAGAGCAGCGCGTAACGCAGTCCGGGCTTGAGCCGGTTCCAGCCCGGCGTGAGCGTGCTCGTCACGTAGCGCACGTTCTCGTCGTACATGAGCAGCAGCGCGCCCAGGTTGTGGGCCTTCATCCGCTCGCGCGCGCGCTCCAGCCGATACTTGCGCAGCCGGTCCCAGTTGATGCGCTGCTGCCAGTCCACCCCCGCGATGCCGAAGTTCGCCATGGCGCCCCTCTCGCTTACCGCCCGTTCAGCGTCTCGATGACCTTGACGACGACCGCGAGGTCTTCACTACCATGGCCCGCGCGCTGCACGGTCGCATAGAGGCGCTCGGCCACGTCGGTCAACGGCAGCGCGGCGCCGGCCGAGCGGGCCGCGTCCTGGATGAGGTGCAGGTCCTTCATGAAGAGCTCGAGCTTCATCTGGGGAGGAAAGTCGCCCTTGACGATGAGCGGGCCGCGGACTTCGAGCATGCGCGACGCCGCCGCGCTGGTCGTCAGCACGTCGAGCACGAGCGCGGGGTCGAGCCCGGCCTTCTTCACCAGCGTCAGGGCTTCGGCCGCGGCGGCGCTGTGCAGCGCGACGAGGAGGTTCGCGGCGAGCTTCACCACCATCGCGTGGCCGGCCCGCCCGACGTGGATCGCGCGGGGCAGGATCGTCTCGAGCAGCGGACGCCAGCGCTCGTAGACGGCGAGAGCGCCACCGACGATCACGATCCCGTCGCCACGCGCGACCTGGGCGCTGGTTCCACTGATCGGACAGTCGAGGAAATCGCGCCCGCGCGCCTCCGTCTCGCGGGCGAGCCGCTCGGTGAGCGCCGGCGAGATCGTGCTCATCTGCACGACGACCTGGCCGGGGCGGGAGCCCTCGAGCACGCCGCCGCGCCCGAGAATCGCCTCCTCCACGGTGACGAGGGACGGCAGCACGGTGCACACGATCTCCGACGCGCGCGCGACCTCGGCGGCCGACGGGGCCGACTTGCCGCCCCGAGCCGTCACCGCGTCCACCTTGTCGGGCAGGACGTCGTAGCCCACGACCTGATGGCCACCGGCCAGCAGGCGCGATGCGATGGCGTGCCCGAGCAGCCCGAGCCCTACGATACCGACGGTCGCCACGGCATCCTTCCTCCTGTTCGAGCTCCGGAGAGCCCCCTCCGACGTTAGCAGTGCCGGCAGGGTGGAAAATCGCGGGAGTACACCGGGTTCTTCAGATAGTCGTCGGCCTTGTAAGGCCCGAACTGCGACACGTTCGGGAACGTGTGGATGACCGTGTTCTGCAGACGGTCGTTCACCTTCTCGACCTTCCGCACGTAAACGTTCTCGATCGGGTTGCCGAAGTCGTCGAAGCGGATCGGCCCGCGCGGCGCATCGGAGAGATCGACCTTGCGAAGCGCGTTCAGGAACTTGTCGACGTTCTCGATGTCGCCCCCCGTCGCCTCCAGCGCCGCCTTGA
>WNGI01003875.1_pt1 | contig 20883 bp, 18 predicted proteins | sample 5400621 | NCBI WGS metagenome assembly WNGI01 (sample SAMN13153374, study PRJNA577476) | soil metagenome | isolation source: 20 cm soil or saprolite under Garry oak tree replicate 1 | place: USA:California | collected 2016-06-15
AGCTCGGGATGCGCCGGATCGATGCCCGAATCGATCACGGCGATCAGCACCTTCTCGCCCTTGGCGAGATGATGGGCCTCACGCAGCCGAAGCTTAGCCAAGGCGTATTGCCCGGGGTCGCCCTCGCTGACAAGCGCGGGCTCCGGCTCGCTGCTTGCCGCAGACTGCTGTTGCAGTTCGTAAAGGTAGTTCGGTTGCGCAGCCAAAACGATGCGTTCAGCCTCCAGTGCGCGGACAACTGCCGGCACCGCGCGCTGGTCGGGGATCTTCCAGCGGGAAATGGTGGCGCCGTTCGAAATGAAGGACGCAACGCGATCGAGCCGCAGCCGCCGCCCGAGCGCATCGATGGTCTCGTTGGACACGCCGGATGCGAACTGGGTCAGAACTTCATCGGGCCGATAGCGCCGCTCGTTAGCGGGCGGACTACCGCTGCCGGTGCGAGCGAGGACACGCGCGCGGCTCGGAGGACGGCCGCCACCGCTTGCGCTTACGGAGCTGCCGGTCGCGCTCACGGAGCTGCCGGTCGCGGTGACCGCTGTAACCCCGGTCGGAATCCCGACGATAATCGGATGCTTGGGAATAATCGGGTACTTGGGAAAGCGCGGCTTGTGCGGGCGATCGTTGCCACCAGTGCCGCCCGAAGGGCGGCCGCCGTCGCCAGTCGTGGTGCCGCCTTTGCCGGGCTTGCCGCCGGGACTGCCGGGCAGGCGGATCGTCGCACCCGTAATTCCGCCACCGCCGCCGATCGCCTTGCTGCCAAAGGCGCCCGCCGCATGGCCGCCGAAGGCGCCGGAAGGACCCATGCGTTGCGCGGCCTCCGCGGCGCCGACCAGCGTGAGCACCGCGACGATCGTGCTTAGCGCCAGTGGCAGGTGCGATTTGGTTTCTTTGGCTGCTGGCTTCGGCTTGGATTTGGTGCTGCTCGAGCGCATGGCTTGGCCTCCTTGAACTGAAGCTGCCCGCGCGGTTCCTCACCCAAAAGCGGCCGCGTGTCCCGGCCGCATCGCACCCTGTCACCCGCTTGGCCTTACTCCTTCGCGGCGACGAAGCCGACGACCTTCGATTCCGATTGCATTTGCCGAACGATCTTGCCGACCTCTTCCTTCGGCAGCTTGGTTTCGGAGAGACGAATGCGGTAGAGCTGGCCCCCCATGTTCAGCGGTCCCTCAACCAAGGTGGCCTTGTACGCGCCGAGGAAGTTGGTGATGTCGTTCGCGGTCGCTTGCGGGGCAAAGCGCACGACGGCGTAGGAGCCTTCGCTCGGCGCGCTGGCGAGTCCCGGCCCGCTCGGAGCGCCTGGCTCCTTGACCATCACCGTGGCAATCACAGCTGCTTGCAACACGATGGCAACAGCGGCGACCGTTGCCGACCAGGCCAGCGTGCGCGGAGTAAGGCCCGACAGGAACTCGGAGATGCGGCTGCCGAGGTCGACCGAGCGGCGGCGACGCGGCGCACGCGCCTCCTCGGCGTCGATTGCGGCGAACAGCTTCTCCATCGCGCGCGCCGACGGCGCACCAAGTGTCTCGTTGAGGTGGATCGTCTCGGCAAGCTCCTCGCGCACCAGATCATAGCGCCGCGCTAGTTCGCGGTCGCCAGCAAGCGCTTGCTCCACGCGATCGGCGTCGCGGCGGCTCAGCGTCCCGGCTGCGTGCCACGGCAGCAGAGCTTCGATCTCATGACGCTCCGGCTCTTTACTTATCGTGTTCATGGCCAACCTCTTTCAATTCCCTCCGACTTGAGCAGCTCCGCCAGCCGCTTGCGCGCGTAGAACATGCGCGTCTTCACTGTGTTCTCCGGGATGCCAACGATCTCGGCTACCTCTTCGACCGATTTCTCGTGGTAGTACACGAGATCGATGATCTCCCGATGTTCTGCCGAAAGTCCCGCGAGGCACTTTCGCAGCATTACACTCTTGTCCTTCTTCTCCAGCGCAGTTGCGGGATCGTCCGACGGATCCTCGATTGCGCCTGCCGTCTCTTCGTCCAACTCCTCGTCCGGCCGACGCCTGAGCGCTGAGAGGGACTTAAACCGCGCGATTGCCAGCAACCATGTCGACACCGCCGAACGCCCTTCGAACCGACCAGCCTGCCGCCACACGTCGAGAAACACCTCGCTGATCAGGTCCTCCGCCGTAGACTCGTCCCGAACGAGGCGTACGACGAAGCGAAACACTCGCACGTGATAGCGTGCATACAGCACCTGCATGGCGAGCCGATCGCCGTTCGCGATTCGTCCGATCAGCACCTCGTCTGACGTCGATTGCATCGCTTTCGGACGGTCGGACTCGTGACTTTAGTCGCAAGCGGCTACCGTTGGGTTCACGGTTCCGCCACAGAGATGGCGGCTGACGGCCCCCTTTCCGTTGTCGCACCGGCGCGGATCTTTGCTGGCTTTTGGGGCTAAGATTATGGCCGACCCCCGATTGAACGGAACCTGCGCGGCACCAGGATTTTACAAGAAATCTAAGGATTTAGGACCAATAAAGGGGGCTGGGCCCGATATGGCGCATAGGCGAGCGGTGCCGGCAAGAACAGCTTTCCCCTATTTACACAGACTTAACTCAAGTTCCAACTCGTAGTGGCGCCTTGAGCTTGCGTAGGGCCGCCAGGACCGAAAGTGCGGTGATCCGTCCGGTTCGCGGATTTTCCGAGGGGATGTTCTCGATCGACAGGGTGAAGCATGCCGAGTCACTCTCTACCTCGACGCTATGGCAGTTGCGCTCGACCGAGGGGTCGGCCCAGATCTCCATCATGGTGCGGTCCGGCCCGATGCCGGCAAGCGATAGCGCCGCCGCGACGTTGACGTTGGCGGGAAATCCCGCCGCGGCATCGCGCGCCGTGCCGGAGAACACCAGCTTGGGCGCATTGAGCCCTTCGACCGAAATGCCGTTCGCTTCCAGATAGGGCGCGCCGACAAGGCTGCGCGGCGGCTTGCGCGTGGTCATGCGCACGGAATGAATCTTCCCTTCCGCCGCGGCGGCGACTGCATCAAGCCCCAACAGCGCTCCGCTCGGCACGATGATCTGCCCGCCGCGCGCCTTGGCGAGTTCGACCAAATCGGGCCGCGGCAGCAACGCACCGGCTGAGAGCACCATCACTTGTTTCCCTGCCTCCAGCATGGGCCGGCAGATCCGTTCGAGCACGCTGGCTGGGGTGCATTCGATCGCCAGGTCGGCATGGGTCGCAAACGCCTCAGGCTCGATCAGTTGGCACATAATCCGCTCGGCATCGAGCCACGCTTGCGCCTTGGCATGGTCGCGCGCTGCGGCGCAGGCAAGCGTGAAGCCCGGCATGCCTGCGGCGAGCCTGCGCACGAGCACGCGGCCGATGGCACCGAGGCCGGCGACAGCGACGCGGGTCATCGGCATGAGCAGACCCTGGGCACGATAAGCACCTCCAGGCTTGCTCTTACGCGGCCCGCTTGCCCGTCACAAGCACGTGTGAGCCCGCGTCAACCCAGCGACTTGACCAGCATCTGCCCAAAGGACAAGTCTGTTGGGCAATCAGGGAGGAGCGATATGCTCAAATCATGGATGAGCGGGATGCTCAAGAGCGCCGCCGGCGCGTGTGGGATCCTGCTCGCAATCACCGGCACAACGCTGAGCCAAACCTATCCAGCCAGGCCGATGACGATGATCATTCCATTCGCCGCCGGCGGTCCGACCGACGTGCTCGGCCGTGTTCTGGCGCAACGCATGAGCGAGATCCTCGGCCAGCAGATCATCGTCGAGAACGTCGGTGGCGCCGGTGGCATGACCGGCTCCAAGCGCGTCGCCGATGCCGCGCCCGACGGCTACACGTTCGTGCTCGGGACCGTCGGCACCCATGCACAGAGCCAAACTATGTACAAGAAACCGCTCTACCACGCGGCGACGGATTTTACGCCGGTCGCGCTCATTGCCGAGGTTCCGATCGTGCTGATCACCCGCAAGGACCTGCCGGTGAAAGATCTCAAGGAATTCATCGCTTACGCCAAAGCCAACCAGACGAAAATGCAATACGGTTCAGCCGGAGCGGGCTCAGCGACCCATCTCGGCTGCGTGCTGCTCAATCATCTCATCGGCGTCGACATCACGCATGTGCCGTACCGCGGCACCGGCCCCGCAATGCAGGATCTGCAGGGCGGCCGCATCGACTACCTGTGCGAGATCGTCAGCACCGCGAAGCCGCAAATCGACGGCGGCACCGTGAAGCCGATCGCCATCATGACCAAGGAGCGCTCGCCCGCGCTGCCGAACGTCCCGACCGGTCTCGAGCAGGGCACGCCGAATCTCGAAGCCTATACCTGGAACGCCATCTTTCTTCCCAAGGGCGCACCGGCCGATGTGGTCAAGAAGCTCCACGATGCCGCAGTTGAGGCGATGAAGACGCCGACGGTGAAGGAACGGCTCGAAGCGCTCGGCGCAGTGATCGTGCCGGAGCAGCGCGCCACGCCGGAATATCTCGGCCAGTTCGTCAAGGGCGAGATCGACAAGTGGGCTGGGCCGATCAAGGCTAGCGGCGTGATCGTGGATTGATCGGACAGGCGCCGAGCACGCGTGAGCGTGCCTGTCACTCCAGTTCGATCTCGCCTTTGACCTCGTGCGAAAGGCCGATGCCGCCGAGCGTGATCCTGCCGGTAGCGGGAAACTTTTCGTTGCCCTTGAGCTTGCCCTCCGCCAAGGCCTCGCGCACCGCCTTCTCGATCTCGCGCTGGGCGCTCACGCCGAGCGTCTTGAGGAATTTGCGAATACTGCCGTTAAAGACGTCCTCGTTCATGATCGCCTCCTTTTGCGCCATTATACGCCTTAGCGGCCGCCGTCGAATCGCCGCGTTTGCGCCAATGTGAAGCCATCACCGTCGGCGTCAATATGCGCACCATCATCGCGCGGGGGATGCATGCTGAGCCTACGCCCGTTGGCAATTGTGATCGCTGCGGCCGCCATGCTCGCCGCTCTGCCGGCGACCAGCGTGCAAGCATGCGACAACGATCGTTACCCGTGCCCGATCGCGGCGCAGCCGGAGACGCCCGACACCGCGGCCCGCCCGGCGCCCCGCAAGAAAGCGAGCCGTGCTGCGCTGCAGGAGGAGAAGGCGCGCGCAAAACCCGAGCGACAGGCACCGGATGCGGCCGCCCGCACAAAGGCAGCTGCGCCGCTGCAGCAGGCGCAAGCGGCCGAATCCTTGTCGCAGAAAGCGGCCGACCCTGCCCCGGCACTTGCGCTCGATAATCAAGTCGACGGCAACGAGAATCCGGTGGCGGCTGCCGCAGCCGGTTCGGTCGTTCGCCCAGCTACCGGGAGCGCCGGCGCGCAAGCCACGGCCGGCGATGAAGCAGCGCCGGCTGCTCCGGTGAACGTGGTGCGGGTGGTCGACCCCAACGAGCTCAACGAGCTCGACCTCGCGGCGGCCGGAGCGCCGTCGGCGCAGTCGTCCTGGTTGGGTTCGCTGCTGATGACACTCGGCGCGGCGCTCGCCGCGGCATCCGCGGTGCGCGCCTTCTTCGTGTGAGGCCCGCGAGCTCACCGCGCGGACGTGCGCGGCTTGACAAATGTTCCCGTTCTGTTCCTTATGGCGCGAATAGCCCGTGGGCGCCGATGCCGATCTTCACGCCCCACCAAGATGCCGCGCTGAGGGCAACCTCGGCGTGGCTCAAAGACGCGCGCGGCCGTGCTTCGATCTTCCGCCTCTTCGGTTACGCGGGAACCGGCAAGACCACACTCGCCAAGCATCTTGCCGAAGGCGTCGACGGCAAGGTTTTGTTCGCGGCCTTCACCGGGAAGGCGGCCTGCGTGATGCGCAGCAAGGGCTGCCACGGCGCCGCGACCATCCACAGCCTGATCTATAAGGCGCGCGAAAGCGGTGAGGAGACACCGAGCTTCGAGCTCTGGGACGACGCTCCAGCCTCAAAGGCCAAGCTCATTGTCGTTGACGAATGCTCGATGGTCGATGGCGAACTCGCGCGTGACCTGATGTCGTTCGGCGTGCCGCTGCTGGTCTTGGGCGACCCCGCGCAGCTGCCGCCGATCCAAGGCGGCGGGTTTTTCACCGACGCCCGCCCCGACGCCATGCTCACCGAGGTGCACCGGCAGGCCCAGGACGATCCCATCGTGCGGCTATCGATGATGATCCGCGCCGGTAAGCCTCTGCAAGAAGGGAGCTATGGCGCGAGCGAGGTGCTGCGGCGCGAAGCGTTGGACCCCGCGCGCGTGATAAACGCGGACCAAATTCTCGTGGGCCGCAATGCCACGCGGCGCGCGTACAACGCGCGCCTGCGGCAACGGCGGCTTTGCCGACGCATTGCCCATGGCGGGAGACAAGCTCGTCTGCCTGCGCAACAATCGCCGCAAGGGATTGTTCAACGGCGCACTGTGGGTCGTCAGCGAGCGCCCGAAGAGCCGCCGACAAATCATCCGCATGCGGCTCAAGCCCGATGAGAATTGGGGCGAACGGATGGTCAAGGTGTCGGTGCGGCCGGAATGTTTCACCGGAGCCATCGAGCAGTTGGATTGGCCCGCGCGCAAGCGTTACGACGAGTTCGATTTCGGCTACGTGTTGACCGTCCACAAGGCGCAGGGCTCGCAATGGGACGATGTCGTGCTGTTCGACGAGTCCGGCGCGTTCTCCGAAAACCGCGACCGCTGGCTCTATACCGGAGTAACCCGGGCGGCGAAGCGGCTCACCGTCGTGGTGTGAACAGTTCAGAGCGCTCTCTCTTGCGCTCCTCCGCGCCAAAGCGCGGATCCGGACTTTGGCCTCTGCATGCCCGCGTTCGCGGGAATGAGCGGAGTCGCCAGTCGTGGGTCTCATTTAATTGAACTGATCATCCTTTCCCTCTACCTCGCGCACCGGCGTCTCCGGGACCAGGCCTGCGCGCCGGCGCGCTAGGGTTTCCTCGCCGCTTTGCTGCCAGTTTCCGGCAACGGCGCGTTGCGCATAGACATCCCAGCTCGATGACCAATCGCCGAGCAAATAGCCGTGCCACGGCGGCTGCGGCGCAAGTGCGGGCAGCTCGAGCTCCTGCCAGATCGCGCGCGCGCGCTCCATGAATTCGCGCCCGGGCAAGGCAAGCGGCGGCGCGGCATGCTTCAGCGTTGCGTCGATGAGCAGGCCGGAGTCCTCCTCCCGGGGTCCGGATTTCGGCCCGTGCCCGGCGGAGCGATGGGGGACAATATGCACGTCCTGCACGGGGTTACATCGGTAGGCGAGCGACCAAAAGACCGCGTCGCTGTTCGCGGGGTCGATGTCTTCGGTTACGGCGATGCAGACTTTCCCGCAGTCGGCAAGCAGCGACGCGGCGCCGTGCAAGCCGCGCCAGATCTCGGTGCGCGGTGTGCCCCGCGCGTACTGCACGAAGATGATCTTGCGCAAGTTGGAGAGCGGCTCGTGCAGGACTATCCGGCGTACCCCCTGGATCGCCAGCCGCTGCCGCAGATGTGTGAGAAACAGCGGCTCCATCGCCAGCTTCTTGAGCACGCTCGATTCGCTCGGCGTCACCTGGCTGATGATGGAGGGGAACACCGGCGAGGGCCGGTGCGTGATCGCGGTCACGCGCATCGACATGTTGAAGTCCTCGAGCGCGACGTGGCCGTGACTTTCGCCGAAGGGACCTTCCGGCTCGAGCAGTTCGGGATCGATCAGCCCCTCGATGACGATCTCGGCATCGGCGGGCACGTGGAGATCGACGGTTACAGCTTTCGCCATCCGAATCGGAGCGCCGGCAAGCGCGCCCGCCACTGCCATTTCATCCAAATCGGCTCACCGCGCCGGTTGTGCTTCTGCCAGTGCAGATAGCCGCCGGCGCCGCCGACGCGCGATGACATGCGCACGCCGAGCCGATCCGTGGCCTTCAGGGCCGCACGATAGGTCCCCATGTTCTGAATGCCGGTGTCGGGATCCCGCGTGATGCAAAGCGTGGCGGTCAGATAGGGCGCGGCATCGAACCCGGGAGTCGAAATGGGCACCGGCAGGCGCGCCAAGCCGGCGCCCGGCCCGCGCAAGTCCTTTCCCGTGATCACGACCGCCTGGCACGCCGGCGCGCCCACGAGAACCGGCGGCATCGGGCTTGCAATGGCATGCACCCACGCGGCCTCGATCTCCTCGACCGGGCGACCCATGCCGACCGCATAGATTTGCGGCGAGGCGGCGAGCGCGCCGACCGCGACCGGCACGTCGTAGCGCCGCCCCGACGAGTCGGTGACATTGGTGAACAAAAACGCGCGCCGCTGATCCTCCTTCAGTCCCCCCTGGAACTGCCATCGCACCAACGGGTGCAATTCGGTGTCTTTGTTGATCGGGCGATCGACGCGCAGCAGCAGCCCACGCCCTTCGAGCGCGCAGAGGTGTGACTGGAAATCGAGCGGCGGCGCAGGGTCCCGGTTTCCTGCGGACCGACGCGCATCGGAGCTGACCTCGAGCATTGTCGCGATCCTATTGTTTCGCGGACTAGCGTACGATCGGCTGCGATTGCATTGCAATGCTTTCCGTATATCGTGGCGGCGGCGTTGCGCCGTTCCGGGACATCGACCATGGGGGCGAAGCATTTCGGCGCCCGCGTCGCGCGCCTTGAGGATCCGGCGCTGCTGACCGGACGTGGGCGCTTCGTCGACGACATCAGACTCGTGGGCACGCTGCATGCGTGCTTCGTGCGCAGCCCGCATGCCCACGCGAAAATCCGCTCGATCGAGGCGTCGGCGGCGCGAGCGATGCCGGGCGTGCACGCGGTGCTGACTGCGGACGATTTGCCGCCGCGCATGGCGCGCGCCGAGATTCCGATGCTCGTGCCCAATCCCTCGATCGCGACGCCACGCACGCAGCTCGCTTTGGCGCGCCGCGAAGTGTGCTATGTCGGCCAAACCATCGCGGTCGCCATCGCGGAGAACCGCTATCTCGCGGAGGATGCCGCCGCGGCAGTCAAGATCGATTTCGAGGTCTTGCCAGCGGTCAGCGACTGCCGCGATGCTGCGATGCCTGACGCGCCGTCTGTCCACAGCGATCTCACCACCAACATCGCCGCCGTTGTTCCTATGAGCTACGGCGATGTGGAGTCGATGTTCGCGCGCGCGGCGCACGTCTTCCGGGAGGAATTCTCTCTCCATCGCGGCGGCGCCATGACGCTCGAAGGCCGCGCCGTGCTCGCGAGCTACGATGCTGTTGCCGACATGCTGACGGTGTGGTCGGCAACGCAGACGCCGCATCTTTGCCGTGCCACGCTCGCGGACCTCTTCGAACGCGACCTCGAGGCGATCCGGGTCATCGCGCCTCACGTGGGCGGCGGCTTCGGCACCAAGGCGCCGTTCTATGCCGAGGAGGCAGTCATTCCGGCCGCCGCAATGAAGCTTGGCCGCCCGATCACGTGGCAGGAGGACCGGCGTGAACATTTTCTATCGGCGACCCAGGAACGCGATCAATACTGGAAAGTCGCCATTGCCGTCGATGAGCACGGCAAGATCCTCGGGCTTTCCGGCACGCTGCTGCACGACACCGGCGCATTCCTGCCCTGGGGCATCATCGTGCCGTATATCGCCGCGACGACCTTCCCGGGGCCTTACGTGGTGCCGGCTTATCGCTTCGAGGCAACCGTCGTGCTCACCAACCGCGTGCCGACGACGGTCGTGCGCGGCGCCGGCCGACCGCAGGCGGTCTTCGCCATGGAGCGGCTGATGGATCACATCGCGCGCGAGCTCAAGCTCGATCGCGCCGAATTGCGCCGGCGCAACATGATCGCGCCCCAAGCGATGCCCTATTCCGTCGGCTTGGTCTTTCGCGACGGCAAGCCGCTCGTCTATGCGAGCGGAGACTTTCCGAAAAGCCAACAGCGCGCGCTCGCACTCGCGGGCTACGAGGACTTTCCGACGCGCCAGCGCCAAGCGCGCGGCAAAGGATGCTACCTCGGCATCGGGGTTGCAAACTACGTGGAAGGCACCGGCCTTGGGCCGTTCGAGGGCGTGACCGTGCGCGTGCTCCCCAACGGTAAGGTCGCGGTGGCAACCGGCGCCACGGCCCAGGGGCAAGGCACGCGCACGACGCTGTCGCAGGTCGTGGCGGATCAGATCGGCTGTCGCATCGAAGACATTGCCATGATCACGGGCGATACCGCGGCGATTTCGCAAGGGGTCGGCGCGTTCGCCAGCCGGCAGGCGATCAATGCCGGCTCATCCGCGCTGATTGCGGGTGCAAGCGTGCGCAAGAAAATCGTCGCGCTCGCCGCTCGCATCCTCGGGGTGCCCGAGGGCGACATTGACGTCGAGGGTGGCCACGCCATGGCTCGCGGCGGCAACAAGCCTTCGGTCACGCTCGGGGAGCTTGCGCGCGCCGCGCAGGGCATGCCTGGGTTTTCTCTTTCCGAGGGGCAGACGCCCGGTCTTGAGCACACCGCCTATTTCACCCCGCCGCAAGCATCGTATTGCAACGGAACACACGTGGCGGAGGTCGAGGTGGATCTTTTGACTGGCGGCGTCAAGCTTGTGCGCTACAGCGTCGCTCACGACAGCGGAAACATCATCAACCCGCTGATTGTCGACGGCCAGGTGCAGGGCGGCGTCGCCCACGGTGTGGGCAACGCGCTGTTCGAGCAGATGAAATACGACCAACAGGCGCAGCCGCTCACGACAACCTTTCAGGACTACCTTTTGCCTACCGCCCCCGACGTGCCAGGCTGTGACATCGAGCACGTGGAGACGCCCAACCCGCTCAATCCGCTCGGCGTCAAAGGCGCCGGCGAGGGCGGCACCATCCCGGCGCCGGCGGCGATCATTTCAGCCGTCGAGGACGCGCTCTCGCCTTTCGGCGTGCGCTTTGCCGAGATGCCGCTGACGCCCCACCGCATCGTCGCTGCGCTGCGCAGAGTTGGCGCGTATGAGAAATTGGCGTAACCGCTGCGACCAAGCTGATCACTGCAGGGATGGCCGATCGTCCTATATAGATAGTGCAGTCATGCAACGCTGGAGGCTGCCATGCCGAGCAATGGAAAGCGGCCGCGCCTGCGGTCGCAACTGTGGTTCGATAATCCTGACAATCCGGGCATGACTGCGCTTTATCTGGAGCGCTACCTCAATTATGGCCTGACCAAGCAAGAGCTCGCCTCGGGCAAGCCGATCATCGGCATCGCTCAGACCGGTTCCGACCTCTCACCTTGCAACCGCCATCACCTGGAGCTCGCCAAGCGCGTGCGCGAGGGCATTCGCGATGGCGGCGGCGTCGCGTTCGAGTTTCCGATGCATCCGATCCAGGAAACGGGCAAGCGGCCGACTGCGGCGCTCGACCGCAATCTCGCGTATTTGAGTCTCGTCGAGGTGCTGTTCGGCTATCCGCTTGATGGTGTGGTGCTTACCACCGGCTGTGACAAGACGACGCCGGCGGCGATCATGGCGGCCGCGACCGTCAACACGCCGGCGATCGTGCTCTCCGGCGGGCCGATGCTTAACGGCTGGTGGAACGGCGAGCGCGCCGGCTCCGGCACCGTGGTGTGGTGGGCGCGCCAGGAGCATGCCGCCGGCCGCATGGATTACAAGGAATTCCTCGATCTCGTCGCTTCCTCGGCGCCGTCGATCGGTCATTGCAACACCATGGGCACGGCCTCGACCATGAATGCGCTCGCCGAGGCGCTCGGGCTATCGTTGCCGGGCTGCGCCGCGATTCCCGCGCCTTACCGCGAGCGCGCGCAAATCGCCTACGAGACCGGCCGCCGCGCCGTCGAGATCGTGCGCGAGGATCTCAAACCGTCCGACATCCTCACCCGCGAGGCGTTCGAGAACGCCATTGTCGCGTGCTCCGCGATCGGCGGCTCCACCAATGCGCCGATCCACATCAACGCCATCGCTCGCCACGTCGGCATCCCACTCGCGATCGAGGACTGGGAAAGGATCGGCTACGAGGTGCCGCTGCTCGTCAACATGCAACCCGCCGGCAAATATCTCGGCGAGGAATATTACCGGGCCGGCGGATTGCCGGCCGTGCTCAATGAACTGATGGGCGCGGGTCGCATCCATGCCAACGCATTGACCATTAATGGCAAGACCATCGGCGAAAACGTCAAGGACGCCAAGATTGCGGACACAGACGTGATCCGCCCATACGACCGCCCGCTCAAGCAGCATGCCGGCTTCAAGCTGCTGTCGGGAAATCTCTTCGAGTCCGCAATCATGAAAACGAGCGTGATCTCCAACGAATTCCAGCAACGCTACCTGTCGAATCCGAAAGACCCCAACGCATTCGAAGGCCGCGCGGTGGTGTTCGATGGACCTGAGGATTACCACCGCCGCATCGAGGATCCGTCCTTGCAAATCGACGCGAACACGATGCTGTTCATCCGCGGTGTGGGGCCCATCGGCTATCCGGGGTCGGCCGAGGTGGTGAACATGCAGCCGCCCGCCGCGCTGATCAAACGCGGGATTACCTCGCTGCCCTGTATCGGGGACGGCCGTCAGTCGGGGACGTCGGCCTCGCCGTCCATCATCAACGCGTCTCCCGAAGCCGCGGTCGGCGGCGGGCTTGCTTTGCTCAAGACCGGCGATCGGGTGCGTATCGATCTCAACAAGGGCACCGCCAACATGCTCATTTCGGACGCCGAACTCGCGCAGCGCCGCGCCGCGCTGGAGAAACAGGGCGGCTACAAATACCCTGCGAGCCAGACTCCGTGGCAGGAGATACAGCGCGACATGGTCGAGCAGCTCGCCCAAGGCATGGTGCTCAGGCCCGCCGTGAAATACCTTCGCATCGCGCAAACGAGCGTGCCACGGGACAACCACTGATTCGCTGCTTTGGCGCGTCGTGTGATGTGCCCGAGCGGCGGTTCCGGCACCGCGCGTGAACCAAACCCCTCAAATGTCGTTAGCTGGCTGCGGCACGGAGGTATCAATCATGGCTTTACGTCTGCAAGGCAAGCTCGCGCTCGTCACCGCGGCGGGACAAGGGATCGGTCGCGCCATTGCCGAAAGGTTTGCAGCCGAGGGCGCGCGCCTGATCGCCACCGATTTGGAGGGCAAGAAACTCGAAGGCATCAAAAGTCTCAAGCGCCACAAGCTCGACGTGCGCTCGACCGCGTCGATCGAAATGCTTGCCAACGACATTGCAACCGAGCTCGGCGCGCTCGACGTGCTCGTGAACTGCGCCGGATACGTGCATCATGGCAGCGTGCTCGACTGCTCCGAGCAGGACTGGGACTTCTCGTTCGATCTCAACGTGAAATCGATGCATCGGACGATCAAGGCCTTCCTTCCGGGCATGTTGGGAAAAAGCGCAGGCTCGATCGTGAATATTTCGTCCGCAGTGTCGTCGATCCGCGGGGTCCCCGATCGTTATGTCTACGGCGCCACAAAGGCCGCCGTCATCGGACTCACCAAAGCGGTTGCGGCCGATTTCATTCGGCAGGGTATTCGCGTGAACGCCATCTGTCCGGGCACGATCGAATCTCCTTCGCTCGAGGAGCGGATCAAGGATCGCTCGCGTGCGACCGGCAAATCGCTCGCGGACGTGGAAAAGGCATTCGTCGAACGCCAGCCCATGGGTCGACTCGGCCGCCCCGAGGAGGTCGCTGCGCTCGCCGCTTTCCTTGCCTCCGACGAGGCGAGCTACATCACCGGACAGGCGCATCTGGTGGACGGCGGGATGGCGCTTTAGCCGCAAGAGGCCCTATATTTGGTGCATAGCTAAGCATTCGGAGGTCGATCGGGCCTTAAAGCGCTCGGAGAATGCCTATGACCAAGGCAGATGAGCAGGTATGCCATTTTTTAGTTTCGGAACAGCCATCGAATCAATGAGTTGCCGTACCGTTGGGGTTACCGTATCCAGCCCGGCCGCGTGACATTTCCTGAGTTTGCACGCACCGGGCCTGCGTCCCACCCGAAATTACATGAGTTACCGGACAACCGTGATGTTGAACCCCATTTCCTCGCTTTCCGACGCGCTCAACCAATACGCCATCCTGCTCGACGTGGACGGAACAATTCTCGATCTCGCCCCTACCCCGCGCGAAGTTTTTGTGTCGCATTCCCTGCGCGAGACATTGGCGCGGTTGTGGAAGCGGACCGAGGGCGGCATTGCTTTTGTGAGCGGCCGCCCCGTGAGTGAGCTCGACCTCATCTTCTCCCCACTCCAGCTGCCGGCGATCGGCGGCCACGGTGCGGAGCTTCGCACGATTGCCGGCGCCACACCGAGCGCACCGCGGCTGCCTCCGCTCGATCCCGCCCTGAAGCGGCAGTTTGCAGCGATTGCGGAGGCAGGCCCGGGCATCATTCTCGAGGACAAGGGCTACTCGCTCGCGCTGCACTATCGGCTGGCACCGGAGAAAGAAGACGTGGTACGCGCGGCGGCCGCCAACATCTGCTCCGCCGCGAGCGATGGCTCGATCGAGCTTCTGCCTGGCAAACTCGTGCTGGAAGTCAAGCAAACTGGGGTCACCAAGGCGACGGCCGTCCGCGAATTGATGACTTACTCGCCCTTCGCGCAGCGTCGTCCTATCTTCATCGGCGATGATGTGACCGACCTCGGCGTATTCGACATTCTGCCCGATTTCGATGGCATCGGCATCATCGTCGGCCGCCGCGACGTCCCCACCGCCAATGCCTACTTCGAGCGCCCCGCCGATGTTCGCCGTTGGCTCGAGCAAATCTCCCGCGACGACGCATTCGCAAAGTCATGACCGATCACGGGCTTGATCTTGCCGTCATCGGCAACGGGCGCACGGCCGCGCTCGTCGATCCCACGGCGCGTCTGGTGTGGTGGTGCTATCCTCGCTTCGACCGCGACCCGATCTTTTGCCGTCTGATTTCGGGCGACGATGAGAAGGGATTTTCGGATGTCGTGCTCGACAACATGGCTGATTTCCAGTCGGAATACCTTCGCAACACCGCCGTAGTGTCGACTGTTCTCACCGATCAAGCAGGCGGAGCGGTCCGGATTACCGATTTTGCCCCGCGCTTTCGGCAATTCGGCCGCGTGTTTCGCCCGCCGCAGCTCATCCGAATGATCGAGCCCGTGGCCGGACTGCCGCGAATCACCATTCGTTTCCGCCCGACTCATGATTACGGGCTCGAGTTCACTCACCGTTCCGTCGGCAGCAATCATGTCCGCTACATCCACGAGGGCAGCGTCATCCGCCTCACCACTGATGCGCCGCTGTCCTATATCGAGAGTGAAGCGCCCTTCGTCGTCACCCGGCCGCTGCATCTTGTCTTCGGCGTGGACGAGCGGTTTCAGGACGATCTCGAAACGACCTGCCGCGAATTCTGCGACCGAACCATCGATTATTGGATGGATTGGTCCCGCGGACTGTCGATCTCCTATGATTGGCAGGATGAAATTATCCGCGCCGCGATCACGCTGAAGCTGAGCAATTTCGAGGAAACGGGCGGCATCATCGCGGCGCATACCACCTCCATCCCCGAAGCTCCGGGGTCCGGACGAACCTGGGATTACCGCTACTGCTGGCTGCGGGATGCCTATTTCGTGGTCAAGGCGCTCAACCGCATCGGCGCCACCCAGACAATGGAGGATTTCATTTCGTTTACCTTGGGCATCGCATCCAATCCCAACGAACCGCTGCGACCCGTTTACGGCGTCGTCCCGATCGAGCCGATGGATGAAAAGACTGCGCCCGCGCTCAAGGGCTATCGGGGCGACGGGCCGGTGCGCATCGGCAACGCCGCCGCCGGGCAGGTCCAAAACGATACCTACGGCAGCATCATTCTCGCGGCGATGCCGATGTTCTACGATCGCCGCCTACCTCGGCTCGGCGACGAAGGACTGTTTCGGCTGCTGGAGACGCTCGGCGGCAAGGCGGGAGAACTCGCCTTGGAGGCCGACAATGGCATTTGGGAATATCGCGGGCGACAACGCATCCACACGCATTCGACGGCGATGTGCTGGGCCGGCTGCCACCGGCTCGCCGCCATTGCGCTCCGGCTGGGCCTTCACGATCGCGCGGCGCATTGGAATGCCGTTGCCGAGCCGGTGCATCAAGCGCTTCTGCAAGGAGCATGGAACCAGAAGCGCCAAGCCTTCACTGCCGCTTTTGGCTCTGATGATCTTGACGCGAGCGTTCTATTGCTGCCCGACCTGGGCGTGATCGAGGCTGACGATCCGCGCTTCGTCAGCACCGTCAAGGCCATGGAACGAGAACTTTTGCGCGAGAAGCACGTTATGCGTTATGCTTCGGCGGACGACTTCGGTCTGCCGGCAACGGCGTTCCTGATTTGCCGCTTTTGGCTGATCGATGCCTGGTGGTCGCTTGGTCGTCGCGACGAGGCGCGTGACCTGTTCGTGGATGCGTTGGCATATCGCAATCGCTATGGCTTGCTGTCGGAAGATATCGATCCGCAAACCGGCACTTTGTGGGGAAATTTTCCCCAAACCTATTCGATGGCCGGCCTGATCTTGACCGCGATGCGGCTGTCGCGCAGCTGGGAGGATCGATATTGGCGCGGCTGATAGTCGTCTCCAACCGAGTGGCGCTCCCGAGCCACGACAACAACCAAGCTGGCGGCCTCGCGGTCGCTGTTCGATCCTTGCTCAAGCACCACGGCGGTCTCTGGTTCGGCTGGAGCGGGACCGTTTCGCCCGAGGGAGACGTGACGACCCGGACGATTCAGCGTGGCGACATGTCCTACGTCGTCACCGATCTCGGCGAAGCCGACTATCAGGAATATTACAACGGCTTCGCTAATCGCGTGCTGTGGCCAATTCTGCACTATCGGCTCGATCTCGCTGAATTTTCCCGCCGCGATCTCAGCGGCTATCGGCGCGTCAATGCCCATTTCGCCAATGAACTGCACGGTTTGTTACAACCCGACGACCTCGTCTGGGTGCACGACTATCATCTCCTCCCGCTTGGGAAAATGCTGCGCGACCGCGGTCACTCCAATCGTATCGGATATTTTCTGCACGTGCCTTTCCCCCCGCCGGAAATTCTCACCGCTCTGCCCAACCACGAATGGCTGATTCCGCAATTGAGCGCCTACGATCTCGTCGGATTTCAAACCGAGAACGACGCTGGCAATTTCGCGCGCTATCTCGAGAACGAGTGTCGATTGCAGAAACGCGGCGAATTTGCCTATCAAACACCTGAACGCATCGTGCGCGTCGGGGTCTTTCCCATCGGCATCGAGACGAACGAATTCAGCCGACTGGCGCGGCGTTCGGTGCGCTCGCCGCTGGTCCAATCGGTGCTGGAAAGTCTCGCCGGGCGCGCCATGATGATCGGGGTCGACCGGCTCGATTATTCCAAGGGCTTGGCCCAGCGGATGGATGCATTCGAGCGTTTCCTTGCGGTCTATCCGGATTGGCGCGGCCAGGTGACCTATCTACAGATCACACCGAAGAGCCGCTCGGAGATCCAGGAATATGCCGAGATGGAGCGCACGATCAGCGAGGCCGCGGGGCGGATCAACGGCGCCTACGGCGAAATCGCGTGGACGCCGATCCGCTACGTCAATCGCGCCTACAGCCGCAGCGTGCTCGCAGGTCTCTTCCGTTCCGCACGCGCCGGGCTCGTCACGCCGCTACGCGACGGAATGAACCTGGTGGCAAAGGAATATATCGCCGCCCAGGATCCCGAGGACCCCGGCGTTCTCATCTTGTCGCGCTTTGCCGGCGCGGCGGCCGAATGTACGGCCGCCCTGCTCGTCAATCCTTACGATCCGGAGACGGTAGCGACCTCGATTGCGCATGCGCTCTCGATGCCACTCGAGGAGCGGCGCGCACGCCATCAGGTACTCTTCCAAGTCATCTCAGACAACGACCTCAATTCGTGGGGCGACCATTTTCTCGCCGCACTGAACAAGAGCGGCACGCCACCGCCCTTGCACGAACAGCTCGGGCTGGGTCCGGCTGTTGCCGCTGACATCGCGTAGTGCATCGTTGCAGACCTCGCGTGTGGCGTTCGCGGCCGCGGCTTGGCCTCCCCGCGAGCAGCCCTAAGCCGTGGCGGAGGCGTCCTCAGGCACCGGCTGCGCGCGGCGGCGTTCCTCGGGTTCTTCCGGGCGCGTCAGGTTGAACGCACTGCTGAGAAGCGCGGCGAAGCAGGCGTCGGAATCGAAGCGTGGCCAGCACAACCAGTCGAGCGAGCCATTGCGGGCGATGAGCGCGGCCGCCTCGCAATCGCCGATCAGCGCGTAATCCTCGACCCTGGACGGCATGATGACCTAGGACCTGAAATCGATCACCACCTTGATGTCACCTTTGCGGTGCTCGAGTGCCTCGCTCCATCGTTCGACCGGGGTGGTGCGCGTGATCAACCGAGAAAGCCAGCGTTTGTCCGCGCGCACGAGCGCATCCGCCGCCATCTCGTAGTGGCGACGATTGGCATTGACCGTGCCGAACACGACATTGTTGTCGAGCACCGTCGTGCGGTTGAAGCGACCGATGTCGACGTCGAACACCTTGCCGGGCTCGGTAACCCCGGTCAGGCAGACGATACCCGCCGCTGCCGTCGCTGTGAGAGACGCGCGGATGACGGCCGGGGCTCCGGTGCATTCCATGAGGATGTCGGGCGCGAGCCCTTCCAGCGCGCTAGGCTCGATGTGATACGTGCCGCCCAGATCGCGCACAATCGCCTCTTTCGGCCCGCCCTTGTTGCGATCGAGCACGTGCACGTCGAGGCCGCGCTGCTTCCCCATCAGCGCCGCGAGGAGGCCGATCGGGCCGGCGCCGGTGACGAGCAATACCCTCGGCCGCCAGGCACGCGCCCGATGGCCGACGCGCTCGGTATGGTCCCAGGCCTTGGCAAGAATGCTGGCGGGCTCCAGCAGGACACCGAGAATTCCCAATGCCGGGTCAATCTTGACCGCGAATTCCGGCTCGATGCGAAAGCATTCCGCGCCGTAGCCGTGCCGCTCCTTGATGCCGCGCTCGGTGTAGCGGCCGTTACGGCACATGTCCCACTCGCCGGCAGCGCAAGCAATGCACGGCTCCGGGTCGGGCCGACGCACGATGCCAACGACGAGATCGCCGGGCGCGAGGCCGCACCCCTTCGGCGCCGCCTCGACCGTGCCCAGCGATTCATGGCCGAGAATAAGGCGCTGATCACCCGGCGGAGCAAACCCATAGCTACCGTTGAGAATTTCGCGATCGGTCCCGCACACTCCGAGTGCCAAGGTGCGCACCAACACGGAGCCATCCGACTCCGCCGGTTCGGGCACATCCTCGAGCTTCGCTGAATGGGCGGTGCCGGGCACAACAGTGATTGCGCGCATCGCTGCCTTGGATTGCTTGATTCGAGTTGCCGCAGTGGCCGCCACGAGCTTCGGCGCTTTCGGGCGCACCGGCTTCCCGGAAAAGCGCGACCGTGGCCATATCTCTACGCTGCATCGCGAAAAATGTTCCCGCAGGGCTGAAACGAAAACCGGGTTGTCAGCGTTATCGTAACTGGTGGGAAAGAGGGAAGCAGGGCATGGAGGCGATCGGACGCAGACGATGGGCAATCCCGGAGGGCTATATCCCTTCCGAAAGCTCTTATTCCGACCGCGAACTGGTCTCCCACGAAACCGCGTGCATCCTCAACGCCGCGGATCGTGACGCGCATGTGACGATTACCGTTTTCTTCGCCGACCGCGAGCCGGTCGGTCCGTACCGCGTAACCGTTACCGCCCGGCGCACGCTGCACTTGCGTTTCAACGATCTCGATGATCCACATCCGATCCCGCGCGATACCGACTATGCCTCAGTATTCGAATCGGACGTTCCGATTATCGTGCAACACACCCGGCTCGATTCCCGCCGCGCCGAAGTCGCCCTTCTGTCAACCGTTGCTTACCCGGAAGGCTGATTCGCATGGCGACTCTCGATGCTGATTTTTCATTGCTGCGACCCCTTACGGTGCGGAACTTTTCGCATCGCAATACGTTGCGGTCAGAACCATTCCTGGTGGAGAGGAAAATATGAAAATCGCGCAGATCGCACCGCTCATGGAGAGCGTGCCGCCGCGGCTTTATGGTGGAAGCGAGCGAATAGCCTCCTATCTCACCGATGAGTTGGTCCGGCTGGGCCATGACGTCACGCTTTTTGCGAGCGGGGACTCCGTCTCCAGCGCGCATTTGGTGCCGTGCGTGCCCATGGCGCTGCGACTCGACGACAATGTGCGTGACCCGATCCCTTATTACATGCTGATGCTGGACCGGGTGCGGGAATATGCGGACGAATTCGACATCCTGCACTTCCACATCGATCAATTTCATTTTCCCTTGTTTCGGACGATAGCGCAGCGGACGGTGACCACCCTGCACGGCCGGCAAGATCTGCACGATCTCAAGCCACTCTATGTCGGCTTCAGCGAGATGCCGTTGGTGTCGATCTCCAACGCGCAACGTAAGCCAATCCCCAACGCGAACTTTGTGGCCACCGTGTATCACGGCATTCCCACCCATCTGCTGCAGCCCACTTATCGGCCCGACGGCAACTATCTCGCCTTCCTTGGACGGATTTCGCCGGAGAAGCGGCCCGATCGTGCCATTCGGATCGCGCGGGCGCTGGAAATCCCGCTCAAGATCGCTGCCAAGGTCGATAAAGTCGACGAAGTCTATTTCCGCGAGAAGATCGTGCCGCTCCTCGACCAACCGGGGGTAGAATTCATCGGCGAAATCGACGAACGATCTAAGAGCGATTTCTTGGGGAATGCACGGGCGCTGCTCTTTCCTGTGGATTGGCCCGAGCCGTTCGGATTATCCATGATCGAGGCCATGGCCTGTGGTACGCCGGTTCTCGCCTTCCGCTGCGGCTCCGTGACCGAAATCGTCGACCCCGGCGTCACCGGCTTGATGGTGGATACCATGGACGAGGTGATCAGAACGCTACCCCAGGTGCTCGCGCTCGATCGCCGCGCGGTCCGGCAGCGCTTCGAGCAGCGCTTTTCGGTTACCCGCATGGCCAAGGACTATATTCACGTGTATCGTTCGCTGCTCAGGAAGGCGTC
>WNGI01001240.1_pt1 | contig 20881 bp, 11 predicted proteins | sample 5400621 | NCBI WGS metagenome assembly WNGI01 (sample SAMN13153374, study PRJNA577476) | soil metagenome | isolation source: 20 cm soil or saprolite under Garry oak tree replicate 1 | place: USA:California | collected 2016-06-15
GCCTCGACCTCGGCGCGTGCAGCAAAAATGGTTTGCTGCGCTTCGAAGCGGCGCGCCCCTCGCTGGATGGACTGGAAATGCATCTGGTGAAAATCCATAAGGTGGTCGAAGAGCTGAAACCGAAGGTGGTTGTCTTCGACCCGCTGACGACGTTTCTGTCGCTCGGGGACAATCTGGAGAGCCGATCGATGTTGACCCGTCTGATCGATTTTCTGAAAACGCGTCACATCACGGCGATCTTCAACAGCCTGACCGAGGCCGGAGTCGATCAAGAAAAGACCGAAATGGGCGTCTCTTCCCTGATGGACACCTGGATCCTGTTGCGCAACCTCGAAATTAACGGCGAGCGCAACCGGGTGCTGTACGTGCTCAAGGCGCGCGGCATCGCGCACTCCAATCAGGTTCGGGAGTTTGTCCTCACGGACCACGGCGTCGAGCTCGTGGAGGTTTACCTCGGAGCGGAAGGCGTGGTAACGGGCAGCGCGCGGCTGACGCAGGACTCCAAAGAAAAGGCTGCCGCTCAGAAACGGCAAGAAAATATTGAGCGGGTGCAGCGCGAACTCGAGCGCAAGCGCAGGGCGCTGGAAGCGCAAATCGCCGCGCTGCGGGCGCAATTTGCCGCCGAGACCCAAGAGTTCGAGAGGGAAATTTCCCAGCAGAGACAACGTGAGCAGGTGCTCGAAAACAATCGGATCCAAATGGCAAAATTGCGCGGCAGCAACGGCCGCTCGAGCTCAAAAGGCGCGATCAGCCGCGCGTGAAAGGAAGTGGAGATGGGTGTAGCAAAGACCGCAAAGCTTTCCGAAGCTCGAGATGAGCAATGGATACTGCGCCTGTATGTGGCTGGCCAGACGCCGAAGTCGCTTACGGCATTTTCGAACCTCAAGAAAATCTGCGCCGAGCATTTGCGCAATAAATATCGCATCGACGTCATCGATCTGCTGGAAAATCCACAGCTCGCGCGCGGTGACCAGATCCTCGCCGTACCGACGCTGGTGAGAAATCTGCCCGAGCCCATGCGCAAAATCATCGGCGATCTGTCGAATACAGAAAAAGTTTTGGTAGGCCTCGATTTACGCGGCCGCTGATAAAAATTATCAAGGAAAAACCCATGGCAAAGCAAGCCAGACACTCGACGGTAGTGAGACTTGAGTCGCGCTTAGATACACGGTCAAAGGAAAAATTCGTTCTGCGCTTGTATATCGCCGGAACGACACCACGATCGAGCCGTGCCGTGGCCAACATCAAAGACATCTGCGAGCGCAATTTGAACGGCCGTTATGATCTGGAGGTCATCGATATCTATCAGAAGCCGGCGCTCGCCAAGGGCGAACAGATCATCGCGGCCCCCACGCTGGTCAAAAAGCTGCCGGAGCCTTTGCGCCGTTTCATCGGCGATTTATCGGACACCGAGCGAATCCTCGTCGGCCTGGATCTCACTCCCGGCACGCCGGCTTCCTAGGAAACGCGCTATGAGCAAACCGGAACGGCAAGCCGAATTGGACGAGCTGCGGACGCGGCTGAGCGAGGCGGAAGAAACGTTAAATGCCATCCGACGCGGCGAAGTCGACGCGGTGGTGGTCTCCGCGCCGCAGGGCGAGCGGATTTACACGCTGCAGGGCGCCGATTATTCTGCACGTACGCTGCTCCAGGAAATGAACGAGGGTGCGCTCATGCTCGTGCCCGATGGACTGATTCTTTATTGCAATAAACGCTTTGCCGGATTGGTGAAATTGCCGCATGAGCAAATCATCGGCACGTCCTTCGAACAATATGTCGCGCCGTGCGATCAGGGCGCGTTTCAAGCCTTGCTCCGGCAAGCGCAGGAGGATGGCGCCAAAGGAACAATCGGCGTCTCGGCGGCCGACGGAACCGTAGTGCCGACCTACTGCTCGGTGAATCCGCTACAAATCGAGCAAACGCAATGCCTGTGCGTCGTGGTCACAGACCTGACCGAACAGAAACGCAACGAAGAAATCCTGGCGTCGGGAAGGCTGGCGCATTCCATTCTCGATCAGGCGGGCGAAATCATCGTCGTCTGCGACGACTCCGGCAGCATCATTGAAGCCAGCTGGGCGACCCATGAATTCTGCGGCCGAAACGTGCTGCGCGAGCCGTTTGATGCAGTCTTTCCAATCAGCGCAGCCAATGGCGTGAGCGTGAGTTGTTCACGGGATGAAACAGCCGGCCGATCATCGCACCTGAGCGATTGCCTCGGCGGCAAGAAGGTTCACGGGGTCGAAGTCCGGTTGCGCCGGCCGGATGGAGGAAAAAGTGATTTTCTCATGAGTGCCGGCCCGTTGCATGACCTTGAGGAACGGGTGCTGGGGTGTGTTTTCACCTTCAGCGACATCAGCAAACTCAAACGGGCCGAAGAGGCGTTGCGCGCCAGCGAGCAGCGGTTGCGCGAACAGGCGCAGCGCCTCGAGCAGCAGCTGATTGCTTCGGGACGTTTAGTATCGCTCGGCGAGATCACCGCTTCCATGGCGCATGAATTTAACAATCCATTGGGCATCATCATGGGTTTTGTCGAAGACATGCTGAGCGGTATCGATCCCGCCGACCCGCAGCTTCAGTCGCTGCAGATCATCGACGAGGAAGCCAAACGCTGCCAGAGGATCATCCAAGATTTGATGCAATTCGCCCGTCCCGCCGCTACCACCCCACACTTGACCGACATCGGCAGTCTCATCGCCAAGACCCTCAAAATGATCGACACCCGTTTGTACAAGCAGAAGGTGGGGCTGACGAAAGTGATCGCGCCGGGTTTGCCGCAGATTCACGTTGATCCTCAACAACTGGAGCAGGTGCTGGTCAATCTCTACTTAAACGCGCTCGATGCCATGCTCGGCGGCGGCAACCTCATGGTGGCGGCGGCGTTGGAGATGGGCAATCCGGAACCGAGGATCATGATCACCGTCGCCGATACCGGCATGGGCATCGAGGCGAACGACTTGCAGAAAATCTTTCAGCCGTTCTTCACCGCGCGGAAAAAAGCCGGACTCGGTTTGGGCCTTTCCATCTGCGAGAAAATTGTCAAAAACCACGGCGGCAGGATCGAGGTCGAGAGCCGCCTCAACCAGGGAACGATCTTTCGCATCCGCCTGCCGATAAATCATCAATGAGCAACTCCTGCAGCCTCGCCCTTCCAAAAATCCGCTCTTCACGCTAGCGTGACGCCAACATGCACCGGCTATCCCAATCACGGGCTACTGGCGCTGCTCGCGCCCATCGTCGCCCTATGGCTCATCAATGGGTGGTTCGGCTACGAAAATCTCCGGCAAACGCGCCTGGGCAGGTTGACCGCTCCCGCAACCGAGAAGTCATCGCCAGCGTGGGCCGCGCGGCGAAGAACCACCGCGTCGCGCTGATCCTGTTTGATCGGCGCCCGCAGGCTCGCAGTGCAACCGCAAACATGGAGCTAAAATCATGAGCCAACAAGAGCGATTGATCGAGGTGCTACAAGAGCGTGAGGCGGAGCTCGTCAGCGAGCTAAGCTCGCTTCACAAGCTTCATCGGCTGAGCTCAAAGTTACTGCGTCCCAGCGATCGTCAGACGGCACTGGAGCTGATCCTCGACGGCTCCATGGAAATCGTCGGCGCGCCCGTGGGTAGCGTGCAAGTATATGACGCCGCGCGAAAAAGCCTGGAGATCGTCGCCCAGCGCGGATTGAAGCAAGAGTTTCTCGACCGTTTCCGAAAAGTATCAACCGAGGACGACGGACTATCCGGTCGCGCCATGGCCGCAGGCGAAAAAATTGTCATCGAAAACACCGAGCTCGATGCGCGACTTGCGTCCGAGCGCGCGATGGCCGCTGCCGCGGGCTACCGTGGCCTGTTGTCGGCGCCACTGGTGAGTCGCGGCAAGGTCTTGGGTGTGGTCTCGATCTATTTCCCCGAACCGCATCGGCCGGCGGAAATCGAGTTACGCATGCTCGACCTCTACTTGGTGCACGCCATGGACGCCATGGAACGCATCCGTGCCGAGGAAGCGCTGCAGCAGAGCAGCGAGGTCTATCGCGCGATCGGCGATTCGATCCAGTATGGGATTTGGATCGCAGATGCCGAGGGAAGCAACACTTACGTCAGCGACTCTTTTCTGGCCCTGACTGGATTAACTCAAGCCCGGTCCTCGGGGCTCGGTTGGACCGATGTGCTCCATCCGGATGACGCCACCGAGACGAGAATCAAATGGCAGGAGTGCGTGCGCGCCGGCACGGTTTGGGAGCGTGAGCACCGCGTCAAGGGGATCGACGGCAAGTGGCATCCGATCTTGATGCGCGGCGCGCCGGTCGAGGATCAAGCCGGGAAGATTGGCGCATGGGTGGGGATTAATCTCGACATCGGCAACCGCGTGCACATCCGCGAGCTCGCCCGCCGCCAGGCGCAAATGCTCGAGGAAACTCATGACGCCATTTTTCAATGGGAGTTCGACGGCGGCATCGTGAATTGGAACCGAGGCGCCGAACGGGTCTACGGCTATAGCCGCGCAGAAGCGATGGGTCAGGTGCCGCCGGTGCTACTGCAAACCGAATGCGACGGTGGCATCGAGGCAGTGAAAATGGTTTTGCAACGCGACGCCATCTGGAACGGCGAGCTGCGCCACCGCACCAAGTATGGAACAGAGATATTCGTCGAGAGCCGCATGCTGTTGTGGCGCCAACCAGAGATGCCGCCGCTCATCATTGAGACCAACCATGACATCACCGACCGCAAGCGCACGGAAATAGCGCTGCGCGAAAGCGAGCAGAAGCTACGAGATCAAGCGAAAGCGCTGGAGCAGCAGCTGATCGCCTCGGGGCGGCTGGTTTCGCTCGGCCGGGTGACCGCGTCGATGGCGCATGAATTCAACAATCCCCTCGGCATTATCATCGGCTTTGTCGAAGACATGCTAGGAAATTCCAAGCCTTCGGATCCCGACCATCGTGGTTTGAAGATCATTAACGACGAAGCGCAGCGCTGCAAAAAGATCGTCGAGGATCTGATGGCCTATGCCCGGCCGCGAAGCGCGGAAATGTCCAGGATCAATATCCAGAGCGTCGTTGAAACCACTGCGCAACTGGTTGAAACTCATCTATACAAGCAGAAGGTGCATTTGCTGAAGGAAGTTGCGAGTCAACTGCCGCGGATTCAAGCCGACTCGCAGCAGCTGGCGCAGGTATTGGTGAATTTGTTTCTGAATGCGATCGATGCCATGCCCGACGGGGGCACGCTCACAGTCGGAGCCAAGCTCGAAGCCGACGCCGGCGCGGTTGTGCTCACGGTGACTGACAGCGGAACCGGCATCGAAGCAGCAGAAATCGACAAGATCTTTCAGCCGTTCTATACTGCCAAGAAACGCCGGGGACTGGGATTGGGACTGCCGATCTGCGAGCGTATCGTCAAGAATCACGGCGGCGAGATCAAAGTCCAAAGCCGGCCGGGCGTGGGAACGACCTTTGAAATCCACTTGCCGACGGACCGAAGGCCGGGAAAAGAGAGCCTTGACGAAGAGCAGGTAAAGTGAGCAATTTGCAATACGGAGGCAGGAGTTGAGGCTGCGCTTCTAGCTGCACTTTGCTTGGAGTGAAACGTGACGAGTGATTCGAATCCGATCGTCGTCGGCATCGGCGCATCCGCGGGTGGTCTGGAGGCGTTGAAAGAGTTTTTCACGACCATGCCTGCGGACAGCGGCCATGCTTTCGTCGTGATCCAGCACTTGGACCCACATCACGCAAGCTACATGGCCGATATCCTGGCCAAGCACACGGCGATGAAAGTCATCCAGGCCGCGGATGGCACGGCGGTCGCCGCCGATTGCGTCTATACGATCCCCCCCAATAACTTTCTTAAGATCCACAACGGCCGCCTCTTTCTTACCGAAACGGAGAAGCGCGACGGCATGCGCATGCCGATCGACTTTTTCTTCCGCTCTTTGGCGGAGGATCAGCGCGAACGAGCGATCTGCGTGATTTTTTCCGGCAGCGGTTCCGACGGCACGTTGGGATTGCGCGAGGTACGCGCCGCCGGCGGCTTGACGATCGTGCAAGAGCCGGAGAGCGCGCAGTTTGATGCCATGCTCAGGAGCGCCATCGCCACTGGGATGGTTGATTGTGTCCTGCCGTTGCGAGAGATCCCCGCCGCCATACAGCGATACGCGCCTGCGGTGCACTCCATCGATAAATCCGACGACCGTGAAAGGCTCGAGGTGCTCGATGCGATCCTCGACTTGTTGGCCATGCGAAACGGAAATGATTTTAGCGCTTACAAGAAAACCACGCTGCTGCGCCGCGCCGAACGGCGCACCGGCATCCATCATCTCGCTTCGCTCTCCGACTATCTGCGTTTATTGCAAGCCAACCCCGCCGAGGTGGATAACCTCGCCAAGGACATGCTGATCGGCGTCAGTAGTTTTTTCCGCGACCCGGAAGCGTTCGAGGAGCTGCGCCGGAACGTCATCGCGCCGCTGGTGCAGAAACGAGCCGACCAGAGCGAGAGCCCGCTGCGAGTCTGGATTCCCGGTTGCTCGACCGGCGAAGAAGCGTATTCCATGGCGATGTTGTTATTGGAAGAGCTCGAGGCTGCCAACAAGGATGGTCCGGTGCAAATTTTTGCCTCGGATATCGACAGCGAGGCGTTGAAGCTCGCCCGGCACGGAATTTACCCGGACAGTATCGCCGCCGACGTCTCGCAGCCGCGGCTGAATCAGTTTTTCACCAAGCGGGACTCCATTTATCAGGTCAGTAAGCAGCTCCGCCAGTCGGTCATCTTCTCGTTGCAAAACCTGCTCACGGAAGCGCCGTTCTCCAAGCTCGATTTGATCAGTTGCCGCAATCTTCTGATCTACATCGAGCCGGTGGTACAAAGAAGACTGATGTCATTGTTCGCTTTTGCGCTCAACGACGGAGGATATTTATTTTTGGGCAAGTCGGACGGCATGGCATCCCAGAGCCCGCTGTTTGTATCGGTGTCGTCCAAATGGCGCATTTACCGGCGCAGCACCGCGACCTCGCCCGGTACGCCGGCGTTTCCCTACTCGCGCGGCGGCAAGACTTGGGCCTTAGATCCCCTGACCAAGACGAACGCCCACGCGAATTTTGCAGAATTGAATCAACAGACCCTGCTCCAGCACTTTGACGCGAGCGTCGTCCTGGTCAATGAACATGGCAGCATCCTGCATTTCTTCGGCGCCACCGGCAAATACCTCGAACATCCGACGGGGGATGCCAACGTAAACTTGCTCACGATGGTCGAAACCAGGGTTTCGGCGAAGCTCCGGGTCGCCCTGCGCAAGCTGGTCAATGACAACGAGCCGATCACGTTAGAGCGGGTCGAGCTTCATCGAGATGACTCGACCTTTCCGGTCAACATCACGCTCAGGCCGGTGACGGTCCGTTTAAAGGGCGAGCGCTTGTATGCGGTGATCTTCGAGGATGCGCCGGCGGAACGGGCGGTGGCGCACCCGGATGCGGCCGCGCGGGTGGACGACGCAGAAGAGGAGTCTCTGGTCACACAGCTCGAGTCCGAGCTCCAGTCTTTGAAAAATGAATTTCAGGTGACGATCAACGAGTACGAAACCTCGGCGGAAGAGCTCAAGGCCGCCAACGAAGAGGTTCTCTCGATCAACGAAGAGCTGCAGTCGACCAACGAAGAGTTGGAGACCTCCAAGGAAGAGATCCAAGCGGTCAATGAAGAACTCAACACCGTCAACAGCCAGCTCAATTCCAAAGTCGAAGAGCTCACCGCGGTGAATAACGACCTGGTCAATTTTGTAAATTCTTCGGAGGCGGCGACGATCTTTCTCGATGGCCGGTTTCGCATCAAGCGGTTCACCCCATCGGCGACGAACATCATGAGCCTCATCGCCTCGGACATCGGCCGGCCACTGGATCACATGACCCACCGTTTTGCCGATGAGAACCTTGTCGCGGATGCCACACAGGTGCTTCGGAATCTTGCCGCGTTAAGAAAGGAAGTGCGGGCGTCGGACGGCCGCTGGTTTACCATGACCTGTGTGCCCTACCGCACGGTGGACAACAAAATCGACGGCGTGATTTTTACCTTCAATGACGTCAGCCCGCTCAAACAATCGGAAATCTCTATGCGGGAATCGCGCAATTTCGCCGAAGGAATCGTCGAAACCGTGCGCGAATCGCTCCTGGTCCTCGACAGCGATCTGCGCCTGGTCTCGGCCAACCGGGCTTTTTACCGAACGTTTCAGGTCACGCCCGCTGATACGCAAAACCGCTCGATCTTCGAGCTGGGTAACGGCCAGTGGAACATCCCGGAGCTACGCGCGTTGCTGGAGAAGATGGGTGCGACGGAGAGCGAATTCAACGATTTCGAGATCGAACATGAATTTCCCATGATCGGTCGGCGCAGCATGCTGCTCAACGCCAGACGATTCGAGCGGGAAAGCAGCCGAAGCAAACTGATCTTGCTGGCCATCGACGACATCACGGAGCGCAACCGTGTGCGTGAACTGGTCGCCAGCGAAGAGCAAATGCGCCAACACAACCGCGCGCTGGAGCAGCAACTGATCGCCTCCGGCCGGTTGGTGTCGCTCGGCGAGATCACCGCCTCGATGGCGCACGAATTCAATAATCCGCTCGGGATCATTATGGGTTTTGCCGAAGATCTTCTGAGTGAAACGGATCCCTTGGATCCTCACCATCAGGCGTTGATGATCATCGATGACGAAACCAAGCGCTGTCAAAAGCTCATTCAAAGCCTGATGCAATTCGCTCGTCCCGGCGATGCTCAGCGGCGTCCGACTTATATCGGTGCAATCATCGACATGACGCTGCGCATGGTCGATACCCGTCTTTATAGACAGAAAGTGACGATGGCGCGTCAAGTTCAGCCGAACCTGCCGCCGCTTCAGGCCGATCCGCAGCAGCTCGAACAGGTGCTGATCAATCTCTATTTGAATGCGCTGGACGCCATGCCTGACGGCGGCACGCTAACGGTTGGCGCCGTGATTCACGGCACCGGTGCGGCAGAAAACGTCGTGATCACCCTCACCGATACGGGAATGGGCATCGACGAAGAAGAGTTACATAAAATATTTCAGCCGTTTTACACCGCCAAGAAAAAAACCGGTCTCGGTTTGGGATTGCCGATTTGCGAGCGCATCGTCAAGAGTCACGGCGGGCGAATCGAGGCGGAAAGTCAGCGGGGTAAAGGTACAACGTTTAGAATTTACTTGCCCACGCACCCTGAACTCGATCCGATCGCAGCTTCGACGTAAAACAATCCACGCCCCGAACGAGCCATCGCTCTCGCCAAATGGATTTGGCGGCGCATGAGCCAGAGCTGCACCGGCCTTCGCGCCGGCAAAACAATCGAAAAATAAAAGTATTGCGATGCCCCGTTACGCACAGGGCTCCGCCCTCGGGGCTGGATTTGACATCAGTCCTGCCGGATCATCGCTGGAATGAGGATTATTTGATCGATTTACTGAAGCAGAACGGTGGCGGGACGGTGAAAAGCGGAGGGAGTGAAGTTGCCAAGCTAGCGAAGGGGTGCTTGGGGTCGCCGTGCATCAACGCGGTTACTTTGCGCCAACGGACAATTTTTTTCTATGAATGCCGGCTAGTAGTCGATCGTGATCTGATCGCGCACGCCCTTGACGCCCGGCACACTCAAGGCAGCGCGCACCGCGGCCAGCTTCTGCCTCGGCGTGGCGACCCGGCCATCGAGATACACCGTGCCGTCGCTGATCGATGACACTTGAACGCCGGTGATCGCGCGGTCGCGGATCGCCTTGTAGATTTCTATTTCCATATTTCTGCCACCCAACCCCTCGTCGTTACGAGCTTTCACGGCGGGGCGGTTCTTGACGATCGCGCGTTTGTCTTCCGTGATCTCCGGGACCCGCTTTGAATCTAATTTTTTCTGCGCGTCCAAAGGCACGGGGGCCTCACCCACGGCCGAGGCGCCCGGCGCAGGGACTAAATCGTCATTGAGTGGCTGTGGCGCAGGTTGCTGGCTTTCCTCCGGCACGGGAGGCGGCGCCGGCGACGCCTCCGGGGCGACTTTCTGAGCGTCTTGCGGTTTGTTTTCAAGCACTGCCGCGGTCGGCCGGGTTTGGTAATCTTCCTGGCCGAAGTTGGCCAGTCTTTCCACGTAGGCGCGCACGGCCGGAAGCGACAGCTGCTTTTGCTGCGAGGTGAAAAACAGCACCGTGCCGGCGGTCATAAACAGGACGAGCAGCAGGCCGATGCCGCGGGCGTATGAGCTTTGCGGTTGTTTCCAACCTGCCGGCCGCTCCCAGATATCCCCGAAGTACGGCTCGAACTCCGGCGACCGCGCCGGCTCGCTCCATGGCGAGCCGCTGGCGACGGGAGTGTGATCCGAGTGAAATTGAAAAGCCGAAGCATCCACCGGTTTGGTGAACTCTTGCGCCGGAGGTTTGCTTGAATCCCCACTCGGCTCCGCGAGCTGGAGCTCGTGCGCCGCCTCGTCGATGTCGTGCGCCGTGATGTAGCCGCGGTTATTGGTATACGCGATCAGCAGGGCGTTATCACAGATCGCATTGATAAGCCGCGGAATCCCTTTCGAATGAAGCGCGATGCGCTCGATGGATTCGGCATCGAACAAGTCCGGTCGCATATAACGAACCGTCTGCAGTCTCGAATCGATATACAAGCCGATCTCGTGCGCCTGTAAAGGCTGCAGCCGGCAGCGTAGCGCCACCCGTTGTTTGAGTTGCACCAGCTCGGGCCAATCGAGTTTTTCCTCGAATTCGGGCTGCCCGACCAAAACGATCTGGATAAGCTTTTCGGTGTCGGTTTCCATGTTGGAAAGAAGCCGCAACTCTTCGAGCATCTCGACACTCAAGTTCTGCGCTTCGTCGATCATCAGGCAAACGATTTGCCCTTTTTCGAGCTGCTCGACCAGATAGTCATAGAGTTGCCCCATCATGGTCAGCCGGTCCTTGCCGGTGCTCGGTGCGCCCAATTCATCGAGCGTCAGACGGAGAAGCTGGATAAAGGTGAGATGCGGATCAAAAATACACGCCGCATGGACATTGGAATCGAGGCTGCACGTCAGCCGTTTCAGCAAAGTCGTTTTCCCCGTTCCCGGTTCGCCGGTAACGACGATAAACCCTTTGCGCGCGTCGATCCCGTAACTCAGCGTCGCGAACGCTTCTTCGTAACATGGGTTAACGAAGAAAAAGCGCGAGTCCGGCGTAACGTTAAACGGTGATTCGGTAAAGCCAAAGTGCTCGTTGTACATATTTTTTACCGGTTTAAACGATCAATGGTGCCATTTCGGTGCAGCTAATCGACCGGCTAAAGTGTGCATAGCCGCCCCCAGCAGCCACAAGCCAAGACCCACCCATTCATCATAAGGTGTCGGGTTTCGAGATCAATAGCGGCTTCCCTTTTTTTTGGGCGCAACCGGAAAGATATGGGGTGTCATTCCTTAGTCGCGCATCTTCCGAGGCAATCAACCCGAGGGGGTAAAGAAAGCGTCCTCTTTATGCACGTAGCCGCTGATGGCTTCGGTCTCCAACGAACGGATCTGCCAATATTCCCCACTGCGCCTGACCAGCTTGATTCGCGTGCCCGGACGCAAGGTCGCGATAACTTCGGCTTCCGAAGTCGGCTTGCTCCGAACGTAGGAGTTTCCCACCACAGAATAATTCGACGCCGGCGAAGAAGGTCTGGGACGTTCTCCGCCACCACGCGCAACCGCGATGCTCCGTCCGCCGTCCGCGCGCATAGGCCGCTGCACCCGATCAGAGGGTCTGGGTTGGCGATCCGGCTTCGGGGGTTTTCTGTCTTTATCGGCACCCAAGCTTTTCGCCGTAAGGGGTTGGACATCCTGGTGGTGTTCCGCGTCGGAATAAAGGCCTTCGTCAGGAGGCAAGTTCTTGAGCGGGTTTTCCCACAATGAGCGTGTCGTCAGCACGCGATAGACCCGCTGCGGGATCGGCGCCACCACCTCCTGGATTTGCTCGATTTTCTTCGTCACCGGTGCAAAATAGTCCGGGCTCTGCGGTCGCGTCACGAATAGCGCGACGCCGCCGAGAATGACGATCATAGCCGCAAAAACAAGTGAAACTCCGCGCGGTTTATTTTGGAGGAAGGGATGGAGCGAAACCGGCACAACCTGATTTTGTGCAGCGGCCGCGTAATTTGACGCTGGATAATCGCCTAGCGCCGGCGCGTGATGGATGATCCTGGCTCCACGCTCAAGGATACCTTCCTGTGCCGCTTTGGCAGCATCGAAGATCGGCGCCGGAACCGCGCGGGAATCGGCAATCTCGAAGGTCGGCTCCGCCGCCGGCACGAATACCGCTGGGTTGGCATTGTGTCCACCAAGTTGGAGATCTTCGGCAACCTCATCGATCGTCTCCGCACCGACCTCATCTTGGTTTGTCGCACATGCGATGAGCAGCGCATTATCACAAATCACATTGATCAGCCGGGGAACGCCGTGGGAAAAAAACGCGATGCGCTGAACCGCGGCACTCTGAAAAATCGCCGCGCCGCCGTAGCCCGCCGCAGCGAGTCGAAAAGCGATGTAAGCTCGGATCTCCTCGTCGCCGAGCGGCACCAGCCGCGCCCGCAAAGCGATCCGTTGCCTGAGATGATTGAGCGACGCACGATTGAGGCTGGTTTCGAGTTCCAACTGACCGATCAGCACCAGCTGCAGCAATCTTGTGCCGGCATGCTCCAAATCCGAGAGCAATCTCAGCTCTTCGATCACTTGATCGTCGAGGTCCTGAGCCTCATCGAGCAATAGAGCAACGACGTGATCTTGGGTCAGCTGCTCAAGCAAATACTCTTTGAGCTGCTGGATGATCGCCAACCGGTTGTCACCACACGGAGGCAAGCCAAAAGCATCCGCTGTGCAGCGGAGTATTTCCAAAAAAGATAAATGAGGATCCAAGACGCAGGATATATGCGCGGTCGAATCGGCGTTTTGCAGGAAACTCTTCACCAGCGTAGTCTTGCCGGTGCCTGCCTGACCGGTGATGACGATGATCCCTTTACGTTGTTGGACGCCGTAGCAGAGCGTCGCAAACGCCTCTTGATAGCTGGAGTTGATGTAGAGAAACCGCGGGTCCGGCGTTACACTGAAGGGAAGCTCGCGTAAGCTGAAGTAAGTCTCGTACATGATATCGAGCCTGAAAACCCCGATGCCGGGACTAACTGGAACCCAAAAGGTTCAATACCTCATGCCGGGCGGCCGGAGCGAAAACGCGCCTAAGCTCAGGCGTGCTTGGGTGACAGTAGTGCCGCCTGGCCGCTGTTGGGTGCCGCCGGTTTTCCGGTCACGGCCTTTTCTTTGAATATTTTCTTATCCAGTCCATAGATGCGCATTTTACGCGAAAGCGTTCTCACACCGATTCGACAGCTCTTGGCAGTTAGGCCGATGTTGCCGTCCAGATCTTCCAGCTTCTGGGCCAAATAAAATTTTTCTTTCTCTCGCAGCCATTGCCGGAGCGACGAAGAAGTAATCTGGCTCTTCTCCCGATAGGAATCAACTGCGGCTTCCGTCAGCTTCACTTCCTCGATGATGCGGCCGGGAGCTAGCAGGATCGCGCATTCAATCACGTTTTGCAGTTCGCGAATGTTCCCTGGCCATGGATGCTCCATCAGACGCCCCAAAACTTTGTCGGAAACGCCGGCGATCTTCTTGCTCCTGGCGATCGGATGCTGGCGCAGAAAATTTTGCACCAAAAGCGGTATATCGACCGAACGCTCACGCAGTGGAATGAGAGGAATTGCCACCGTGTTGATGCAGGAATAGAAATCGGATCGCATCCTGCCTTCGGACATCAGATCTTTGACGGACACGTTGCTCGCGGCGATCAAACGCACGTCCACGTGCGTGCTGCGGGCAGACCCTACGCGTTGAATCTGCCGGTCGTCGATCACGCGGACCAATTTTGCTTGTGTCGCCAAGGAGAGGCTTTCGATCTCGTCTAAGAATAACGTGCCGCCGTGCGCCAGCGCGATCTTCCCTGGTTTCGTCTCGTCGCCGCTCGCAAACGCGTTTTTATCGTAGCCAAATAGCTCGCGCTCCAGAAGGGCTTCCGGGAAACCGCCGCAATTGAGCGCAACCAACGGCCCGGCCCGTCGCCCGCTGTGATGATGGATGGCGTTGGCGACCAGCTCTTTGCCGGTGCCAGTTTCACCGTGAATCAGCACGGCCCGGTCGCCCTCCGCCGCCAACTGAATCAATTCGAAGACGTGATGCATCTGCGGCACCTGGCTTATCATCTCGCTAAACTGACAGTGCTCTTTGAACCAGTATCTCAGATGGCGGATTTGCCGATCATCTTTGGCATTCTCCAACGCGGCGCGCGTCGATTCGAGCACCGCGGCCAGGTCAAACGGTTTCATGATAAAGTCACAGGCACCGAGCTTGAGCACGTCCACCGCGGCTTGAATATCGGCGTAGGCCGTGATCGCGATTACCGGCAAATCGGAATATTTCTGGTGGATACGCGAGATAAACTGGACCCCGTCCATTCCTGGCAGCACGATATCGGTGATCACGAAATCAATATCTTCTTCTTCCAGGCGCCGCAGGCTCTCTTCGGCTGAAGATAAGGCGATAGGCGAGTAGCCATTTTGCGCATAGAGGCGCTCCAACTGCTCGCGGACCACCGGGTCAGCGTCGACCACGAGTAGCTTTGAAATCTGAAAATCGTTCACGTTGCGGGAATTGCCCTTACAAAGGTTCTGCCGCACTCGGAGAAGGGAAAAGGTCAGTTTTGCGCTGCGTCCAAGTTTGAGCCGTGTCGCGCATGGTAGCCATCAGTATCTCGAAATCAGCAATCCAATGGACTCACCGCACATCTGCGCGATTGGATGTGAACGAATAGACACACTAGAGCCGCCGGACACGAATAGGACGGAAGCCTTTCCCGTCGAAACAGCCCCTAGCTGTGCAGGTTATAGATGGGGATGCGTTCCAACAGCGGAATTACGCGGCACTACTTCTTCCGCATGAAGGCCGAGCCGCTGCGCGTCGATGAAGCAATAATAACATACAGTCATGTCCAGCAGCGTGATGCCCGACTCTTCGCTGGTGACTCGGTACGCCCTGCCCATAATATAATTACCGCAATGCTGACATTGATCACTCATGTTTAGAAAAATCAGCAAGGAATATGCCATTGGCACCCTGCTGACAGCCTGTTCGAAAATCACTTCTTGGATCGAGATTTTCCCCTGTTGCGTGCATCTGCAGCCAGTTTGCGTGCTAGCGACTGGTGGAATTAACCGACACGGAGTCGAGCACGTGTGCTAAATTACCGACAAGTTCCCACCGGAATTGCTGCTGCGAAGCCCGCCGAATTGCTGTTAGGGAGATTACAACACACTTACGTTGGTCTGCCCCATCTCTTTGACGGCATTGCGGGTGTCGAAAATCAACGGGCTGAATTTACAAACCATCGCATAATCAAAAGCCGAATGATCGGTCAGTATGGCGACCAAATCCGTCGACTGTAAAAGCTCCGGCGACAATTCCACCGACTTCATGGTTTTTTCGTGAACGAGAATTGCCGGAATATAAGGATCAGAAAAAGAGACATTGGCGCCCTTCTCATCGAGCCCCATTAAGATTTGCAGGGCCGGCGACTCTCGGATATCGTTGGTGTCGCGCTTATAGGCGACTCCCAAGGCAAGAATCTTAGCACCGTTGAGACATTTGCGTTTTTCGTTGAGCGCATCGGCGATGCCGCGGATAACAAATGCGGGCATTTGACCGTTGATGTGGCCGGCGAGCTCGATCAGCCTCGGCTCGCAGCCTTTCATGCGCGCCTTCCAGGTCAAATAATAAGGATCGACGGGAATGCAGTGACCGCCGAGACCCGGCCCTGGATAAAAGGGCATGAAACCGAAAGGCTTGGTTTTTGCCGCTTCGATGACCTCCCACACGTTGATACCCAAGGTGTGACAAGTCATCGCCATTTCATTGGCCAGCGCAATATTCACGCTCCTAAAAGTGTTTTCCAAGAGCTTTACCATCTCAGCGCAATCTGTCGACGAGACCGAAAAGACGTTTTCGATATATTGGCGGTAAAAAAATACCGCGGTCGAGGCGCAGCGCGATGTCACGCCCGCGACAACTTTGGGGATATTTCGAGTATTAAAGTTGGGATTCCCGGGATCGACCCGCTCGGGCGAGTACGCCAAAAAAAAATCGGTGCCCGCTTTCAATCCTGACTCTTCCAAAATTGGCAGCACCACTTCTCTGGTGGTACCCGGATAAGTCGTGCTCTCCAGAATGATCAGCTGGCCGGGGCGGATATGATTGCGAATAACCTCAACTGCCGCAATCACGTAGGAAAGCTCCGGATCTTTGTTCTTCCTAAGCGGCGTGGGAACGCAGATGTTGATCGTATCAACTTCTCCAACCGCAGCTAACGATTGAGTCGCGCGCAACTTGCCACCCGTCACGAAGGAAGCAATAGTTTCACTGCTGACATCGGGGATATAGGACATTCCTCCGTTGACGGAGTTAACTTTCTCTTGGCTGAGATCTATGCCGGTCACCTGAAATCCCGCTTGGGCCATTTCCACCGCAAGGGGCAAACCTACATAACCTAAGCCAATAACGCCGGTTTTGGCGGAACGGTTGCGAATTTTTCTCCTTAACTCGCGCGCCAGATTCGGCAACGGTGCCAAATTGGGTTCGCCGTACGAGACAGTTGTTTCTCCCCGAACATCCATGAAATTTTCCCCGCAATGTCTTTCTCTTATCGAACTGATCACGAGTTTTCTAAGAGCTTCGAGCGCTGGAGCTTTTCCACGGTGGCCGCTGCTTCGGTCGAAACGGCTTGCCGCACGCATCCAGGCGGTCGGAGGCTTTGACAACGCCCTTTGAGCGTCCGCATTTGGCCTCTTTCGTCGTGATCAGACTGATTGATTGGCAATTTGAAAGTTTCGCGCGGCTTCGCTGTCGGCGCGTCGGCGCCGCAGTTGTTCCGAGGTTTCGGCGTCAACGGGTCGAAAAGTCGGCACCATATCATAGAGCAACTCAAGCGCCACCCGCGCTTGGCCATTGAGCGCAAGTCGCTCCATTTCTTCAATCTTCTGAGTGACAAAGTCCAAATCGGCGACCCAGGCGGACTGCACGCGCCTAATCTTATCGACCTCCGAGGGTACGATCATTTCGTCCATGGCGACCAATTCTTCGCGCAGCTTTTCCCCCGGTCGAAGACCGATAATTTTAATAGCGATTTCCTCCTCGGGAATAAACCCGGCGAGGCGAATGAGGTGCCGCGCCATTTCGATGAGCTTGAGCTGCTCACCCATATCTAGGACAAATATTTCTCCGCCGTGCGCCAGAGCGGCGGACTGCAGGACCAATTGGACGGCCTCGGGAATCGTCATGAAATAGCGTTCGATCTCCGGATGAGTGAGGGTGACGGGGCCGCCTTGCTCGATCTGCTTAAGAAACAACGGCACCACGCTACCGTTACTACCCAGCACGTTGCCGAAGCGAACCGCCGCAAATATCGTTCCGCTCGCAGCATTCTTCTTTGCTAACGCCTGCATATAAATTTCGCCAACGCGCTTGGTCGCACCCATGACGTTGGTGGGATTGACGGCTTTATCCGTCGAGATGATGACGAATCGTTCAACTTTCTTGCGCAGCGCCACTTGAATCAGACGATGGGTGCCGACGACGTTGTTGAGCACGGCTTCTGCCGGAAAATCTTCCATCATGGGAACATGCTTGTATGCGGCTGCATGAAAAACGATTTGCGGCGCATGCTCGGTAAAGGTTTTTTCCAAAGACCCAACATTTTTAATGTCGGCAAGCACGGCGACTTGGCTGAGATCCGGGAACGAACGGCTGACCTCCATGCTGACGTTGTAAAGAGCACTCTCAGCATTATCCAAAAGTATGACTCGGGCCGGCTGATATTTGGCGATTTGGCGGGATAATTCCGAGCCAATGGATCCTCCTGCGCCGGTGATCAAAACATTTTTCCCGCGCACCAAGTCGTGAACAGGCCTCACATCGAGACCCACCGGCAAGCGGTCGAGCAGATCTTCAACCGAGAGTTTCTGAATTTGGCTGACGCCGACTCGATTGTTTTGCAGCTTGTCGTGCGTCGGAAGCGTTTTGATCGGACCTTTAAACGCCGCGACATCATTCAAAATTTTCCGGATCTGCGCGCCCGAGGCGCTGGGCATGGCAATCAGGAATTCGTCGGGTTTATAGTTTTGGAGAATTTTAGTGATATCGGCGCGAGACCCCAAGACTGGGACGCCGTGAATATGCTGGCCGATCTTGGCGGGATTGTCGTCGATAAACCCGACAGGATCATAACAATACACGGCACCGTTATTCTTCATGTCACGCACAATCATCTCCGCCGCATCGCCAGCGCCATAGATCAATACCTTCCTTGCCCCCTTGAAGTGATGCGCGACTGAAAAGAGCCGCCGCGACAAGCGCACGCCACCCATCAAAAAGATCAACACCAGCATATCGATGATAAAAATCGATCGAGGGTAATCGACTTGCCCCAAATAGCCATGGACGAAACCATAAAACGTCACGCTGCTGAGAGCGGCGGCGACAATAATATTGCGCAATTCCAGGATGCTCGTATAGCGCCATAAACCCTCAAAGAGTTTAAACGGGATGAAGGTCAAACAGCGGATAAGGATAAGCCACGGAAGCAGATTAAGAAAATGGGCGATCTCGTCGACCGGGATGCGGCCGTCAAATTTCAGCCAAAACGCCAAGTAGTTGGACACCGTGATCAGCGCAATGTGCAGAATAATGATCGGTATACGCCGATATCGAATCAACAAGCGGCGCCGATAGGCACCCTTGCTTGTTTGTATCGCGCGCGAGTAAAATTCAGCAAATTCTGCATCCAAACTCATCGCAGCTCCTCCAATAGAAGACCGTCAAATTGCCGAAGCATCAAGAAGGGAAAAAATCGTAACATGAAGGTGGATCGCGGATTCCACGGCCAACTCAAGCACAGCGCGGCATGATCATCCGGCCGGGAGCTTACGGCGCAAAGCGCAGCAAAAAATCCCCGAATCAGGCTCTTTCAAAGTCCTGGGTGGGATCCGAGTCGTCGTCCTCAACAGAAGCATAACTGGATGGATAGTAGGAACGATAATCGAAATATTCAGGATCCCTGATGTCGATGCCGTTAAGAATCACGCCTAGCATACGCGCTCCGACCTTATCGAGCCGTTCCAGGGCACGTCGGGCGCTGGGGCTTGTTGTTTTCTGTCCATTGAACACGAGCACCACACCGTCACATACCGCGGAAAGAACAGCGGCATCGCTAACGGCGATGATCGGCGGAGAATCAAACAGGATAAAGTCGAATGAGCTGCGCAGCTCGTTGAGGACGTCACGCATTCTCTGGGACATTAAGAGATCGGCTGGATTGGGTGGCAGCGTGCCGCGCGGCAGCAAATAAAAATCGTTGATCGCGGTCTTTTGTATGCCCCTTTTTACATCGAGATGCCCCGCCAGCACGTCGGCGAGACCGCCGCGATTTCTGAGATGCAACAGCTGATGGCAACGACCCTTTCGCAGGTCGGCGTCGATGGCCAGCACCTTTTTCCCGCTTTGCGCCAGCGCAATGCCCAAGTTCAGCGTCGTCACCGTTTTACCTTCGTTGGGACACGGACTGGTGAGCAGGATCACTTTGGGTGGACGCTCGGCTTGGGAAAGCATCAGCGCCGTGCGAATCGTGCGGTAGGACTCCGCGATCATGGAGAACTGATCTCGCGCGACGACGATTTCTTTTCCCACCCGCTCCTCCGATGGCGCGGCGGGCTCCAGCCGATTCGTAGGTGTATTGTCCGCGAGCATGGGGTGATAACGCTGTTGTAGCGACCGCAGATGCGGAACCACTCCCAAGGTGGCCAAAGACACAGCCGCCCAGACCTGTTGCGGCGTGTTCATGGTCGAATCCATGTACTCTAAAAAGAACGCCAACGCCACGGATAGAAAAAGCCCAAGGATCGCGGATACGAACAAATTTCTTAGGGTTTGAGGTGAGGATGGAACCATCGGCACCTCGGCGCGCTGCACGACCTGGATATTGGATGCCGCAAGATCATTGGCGACGTTGGTCTCATTCATTCGTTTGAGGACATTTTCATAAAGTCCCCGATTGGCCACAACTGCCTCATTCAGAACGGCATATTCGATGCCGACTTCTTTGAGATCGAGTGCGGCCTGTTGCTGTTTCTTGGCCTCCGCATCCAACGCCTCCTCGCGGCCACGGGCGGCCGAATAAGTGGATTCGACACCCCGCACGATGTTAGCGATCTCGCTGGCCAACCCCTTTTTTGCCTCGCCGATTTGCTGGCTAAGCTCTTTGAGCCGTGGATGTTCCGGGGTGTAAATACTCGACAGGCGGCCTTTCTCCGTTTCCAAATTCGCCAGGTTGCCTTTAATCTGCATGATGAGCGGATTGGTCAGCACTTGGGATAGATATTCCGTGTTCTTGTTGCGCGTCATTTGGTAGAGCGACTCCGCTTGAATCCGCTCGGACCTCGCTTGGGTCAACTGTTTGTTCACGTCCATGAGCCGATCGACAACAATGTTTTCGCCTTTCTCCATCGAGACCACACCGTGCTGTTGTCGAAACTTGTTAAGATCGGTTTCTGCTTTAACGACTTTCTCTCTCAAGTCCGCCAGTTTCCTAGAAAGGAAATCTCGCGCTTCCTGGGTGAGGTTGAAGTGGTTTTCCAAAATCATCTGAATAAACGACGTGGCGTGACCATTGGCCAATTGCTGGGAAAGCTTGGGATCCGGTGTGTTGAACGAGATATCGACGAGACGGGTGTTTTTAACCGGTTCGATTTTGACAAAAGACCGATAGCGGGAAACCAAACCTGGCGGCACCCCCAGCTCATATGCCGCGGGTCTTTGCGCCT